>Ga0131853_10000428_pt1 | contig 77117 bp, 72 predicted proteins | sample TergutLab28metaG_FD_92764 | JGI IMG/M metagenome (GOLD analysis project Ga0131853, IMG submission 92764) | Labiotermes labralis P1 segment gut microbial communities from Petit-Saut dam, French Guiana - Lab288 P1 (version 2) (version 2) | ecosystem: Host-associated > Arthropoda: Insects >...
GAGAAAAGCTTAGCCAAATAAATTTTCTTTCAAATCCAGATAGTACAAATAATTCTCTGGCGTAACATCCGGGGGGCAGCGGTGGTCTACGAAAGGTATGAATCCACCGCGCTTTACATATGGTACCAAGCTTTCTAAGTAAGACTTTATGGCTTTTGGGCCCTCTATCAGTTTCATCTTATCAACCCCACCCATTATGCGTAGGTTAGGATATATGTCCAGAAGTTCTCCGGGGTGGGTGCAGGAGTTTACTTCATATGGGAACAAACAATTTATCCCTGCTTCCAAAAATACTGGAAGAAGTGGGCGTACATCCCCGTCGCAATCTGTATACCATAGGTCTATGCCATGGGCTTTCAACTTTTTGTTAATGCGTTTGTATCTTGGGGATACCACTTCCTCGAAAAATGATGGCGGCAGGATTGGGCCATAGTTAAAGCAAATATCTTCCCAGCCTGTGGCGAAGTCGAAATCAACTTTGCCAAGCACCTTATCCAGCTGGGCCTCCACCAGCTGGCAACAAGTTTCCACCATGTCTTCCAGCATTTGCGGGTAATCGCCCCATGCGTAGCATATGCCTTCGAAGGTTAGCATATCGCGGATTCTTCCTATCATGGAGCCGCAGTCTATGCCTAATGGGTAGTCTCGGGTGGGTGGGTGATTACGGATTATATCGTCTATGTTAAGGGTGCGGCCAGGGGTTGTTGACTGGAAACGCTCTTTTTTTACGCGTTTCCAATCGTCTGGGGTTTTTATGGAGGAGCCTGTGAAATGCGGAATTGTGGAGTTTCCACTTGCCATTACTTCGGCCGTAAGGCCGTCATGGTTTTGGATTATTTGTTTATCTCCCATTTGCTTGATAACTTTGTATGGGAAGGGCGGGTCCATCCATGTATGGGGATGTATGGTATCAATTGGGTCGAAGGAGAAGAATATATTGGCTTCCCATTCGTGCTTGATATTGTTTTCCGCAAACATGGGCCATTGTGTGTAGTTTTCATCCCAGTAGCCAAATTCCATGTTAAAGCTGCGGTCTACCGGTAGGAAACTCATTTGGCGGTTAAAGCGCTCCCTCGGGGTTAGTTCACCTTTCCAATGCTTACGGATGGGGGTGATTTGCTTGCTCATGGCACAACTCCTCTATAACAAATTAACTCGCATTACATAGATAGCACGATTTTTTCTGCATTATCGGCGCTTTTTTCTAAGTCGTTAACAATGTCCATATAGACTACCCCGCTCTTGGGTTTACATAATTTCCGCTTCAGGCGTTTGAAGTGGTTTTTAGCGTACAGTGCCGACAGAGCGTCTACTTGCTGTTCTAACTCATTTATTTGCGGACGCTTGGACTTATCCCGCTTTTCGTAGGCGGTATAGGCAATATTCATAAGTTCTGTCGTAATCCGGCCTAGGTCTTGCAGTTCTTCCATCGCTGTTTCGGAAAAATTAAGATCATTTTCGCTTACAGCTATCGTATATTCTGCTATGTTTTCGGCATGGTCGCCAATTTGCTCTATATCAGAAAGGATTACATACATACTACCCATTTTTCTTGCGTCTTTGCCAGAAAGGGGCATGTTATTAATTTCTACAAGCTTAGCTGTTATGCTTTGGTGCAGGAAATCTACAGTTTTTTCGTTTTCTATTACTTTATTGGCTTTATCAAGGTTTTTTTCAAAGAAAGATTCTTGGGCTAGGGCTAAGTTTTCGTTGGCTATTTTCCACATGCGGCATATTTCTAGCTGCGCGTTAACAACTGCAAGTGTGGGTATTTGCAGGTTTTTTTCGTCTAGGTATACTAGCGACCTTTCATGAACTTCGCTTGATTCGTTATCTTTTACGGGTATGACTGTTTGCATTAGCTTGGCAAGCAGCGATACGAAGGGTATAAGCAGTAGTAGCGTGGATATGTTGTATAAGGTATGGAACATTGCTACCTGCCGTGCGCTTTCAGTCCATGTTGTTTCAAACCACGTTAAAATTGCGGGGAAAATAAGTATTAGCGAGCCGAAAATAATACTGCCGATTATATCGTAGGTTATATGAAACAGCGCCGTTCGCTTACTGTCGCGGCTACCGGGTATAGATGAAATTACTGCCGTGATACTTGTTCCTATATTAGCACCAAATATGATAAAGGCTGAGGTTTGGAATGGGATGGGAACACCGCTTAGGTGCATTGTCACCAACAGCCCCATCGTGGCAGACGAACTTTGCACAATAACCGTGAAAATAAAGCCCGCCAAAAGCGCAAAAACCGGGTTTGAAATGGCTGAAATCATATCCAGAAATGCAGGGTGGGTGCGAAAGACCCGTAGGGCATCACTCATGACCGTTATGCTGAAGAACAAAATTCCAAACCCCAGCACGGCATAGCCTATGTTGCGGATACTTTTTTTCTTAAAAAAAAGATGCATAACAACACCAGCAAACATAAAAACCGGCGCGTATGCATCTATGCGAAAAGCGATTAACTGAGCACTGAAAGTTGTACCTACGTTTATTCCCAACAGCACCCCTATCGCCTGTGTCAAATTCATAAGCCCCGCGTTTACAAAGCCTACGGTTATAACCGACACAGCTGTGGAACTATTTATAACAATTGTAGCAATTACACCCACGATTGCTGCAAGGAAGCGGTTGGATGTTGCGCGCTTTAATATTACCTGCAATTGGTCGCCCGCTACTACTTCCAAGCCTGTAGATACCATTTTTATCCCAAACAGCAGCAGGCCTAGGCCGCCTAGGGCTAAGATAATGTTGCCAAATATGTCCATGCTTGTCCTCCTAAGAGTTAAAAATCGCTACACATTATACTATGCATTATGCTTGAATAGTACATTGGCAAAAGTTGCCGCAGGTCAGTACAGCCCACTACAGCGTCAACCGTTCTAAAATACTGGCAATCATGTTTGTATTATGCTAAAGTTGCTTAAAGAAAATCCATAATACTTCTATTCAGGAGGATAATATGACATTTTGCACACAATGCGGCACGCAACTGCAAGAAGGTCAAGCCTGCCCATGTACAGAGGAGAAGCAATTTTGTACAGAATGCGGGACAAAATTAAATAGCGGACAAGCCTGTACTTGTACGGCAGCGCCGGAGCCTGTCCCCGTGCATACGCCCGCCCCAATTGAAGACAATGTACCTCAAATCTACAGTACATACCATTTCCATAGCAACCTTGATACTGCGCAAGCAGCGCATCAAGGCGGCAGTGAAAATGCAGAAACAGGCATAAACCCCATGGCAAAAATACCTGATGTACAAGAATCTGCCCCGCATAGGCATCATGCTGAGACTGATGCAAAACCTACCCCGGTATATGTAGGCAGTATATCTGAAGAAGAACCTGTAAGGCAGTACAATATAGCCGAACTTCGCAACTGGGTAAGAGCGCCACGCTCCCATGGGCATATACAAGTAACAAGCAGGCGGGTAATTTTTAGTGCAGAAGGGCGTGGCGCAGACGGGCATGGTGCAGTTTATAAAGAGATGGCTGTAAATGAAATAATAGGGGTTGATGCTGTTAACAACCATAGATTTAGCATCGCTCATCTTATAATTGGGCTAGTTGTTGTTTTGGCTGCCGCTATGTTGGCCGCTGCCGTTACATTCGTTGGTGGTTGGGCTATAACCACGCTGTTTGTATCGCGTCCGCCTATGCAGGAATTTTTAAGCCAGAGCATCCGGCAAGTGATAGATTATCAAGTGATAGAAGTCAGCCAGTTAAGCTTAATATTTGGATTGTTTGTTGGGTTTGGCGGGGTGGCACTTTATGTGATACTACGCCAGAAATTTATGTTTAGGCTTATGATGCTTGGTGTAAGCCTTGGCGCTTTCTTTGTGGTGGCGCTTACCGGCAACACTTTTGCATATACGCTATCGGCAGCGGCACTTCTTATTAATATGTACGGGCTGATTATGTTTGCGCGATTATCAGATTTAGTAGTTATAGTACACGGCAGGGGCGGCGCATGCATAAACATGATACGTGGGCAAGGTTTTATGGCAGCTGTTTTAGGCCGTATAGGAACAGGGTATGCAGAAGCGGCTCCGGCCCCGGAGGCCAACGCCGCAATTAATGAACTTTGCGCGGTGATAAACGATATTCAAAACCAAGGTGATGTCGGGGTTAAGAAGTGGATGATGTGATGATAATGTAATGTAAAAAAACCGTGGGGCGCCCATCCCACGGTTTTTCTTTTTCATGCCATTTTATATTTACTGCCTTACAAATACAGATTCATCAACATCATCGTACAATCTGTCGAAGTTGCGTTCAAAGCGTAAACTCATATCATCGAAATCTTCAAGCATCTCTTCGAACACCTCGTCCAGCATCATATCCATCAGCATATCCATTTCATCTTGAAGCACTTGGAAATAATCCGCAAACTCTGGGTCTTCCAGCATCTCCATAATTCCGAGTTCAATAAACATTTGGTTCATATACATTTCTGTCATTTCAATTGAAGCTAAGCGCAAAGTTTGCTCATCAACATAGAAGTTGATTAAATTGTTGCGGTTGTCTATAGAGAATGTGCCTCCAAAAACAAAGCTTCCTTCCAAGTCGTAATCCAGTCCCATTTCTGCATAAGGGACTGACAATGTCCAATCATCATTGGCAAATACCAATGTTATACCAGAGTATTCATCGCCTTCTACAACAAATGTACCTTCAAGATTGTCGCTACCGCCACATGCGGTTAGGGCTACTGCCAGTACCAGCATAAATACTAATGCAAGTACTTTATTTCTCCAATTGCTCATGTAAATCTACCTCTTTCATATTTTTTTAAAGTGCAAACAGTGTCTATCATATCATACCTGAGGCGGTAGCACAACCGGCTTATCCCATCTGTCATATAAGGCTTAAACTGTCCATATAATTGTAGCAGTAGATAACTGTACTCAGAAAAGGGGAGCCAATATGCCATTACCAATGCCGGAAGAACGCAAAAGAAGCACCTCCAGACACAGTCTGCAAATAGACAGGCGTGAGAAAGTGAATGTGTCGGGCATGATTGATGTAATATCATTTGATGAAGAGTCTGTAATAGGCGAGACAGAGATGGGAATAATCATCATCCGTGGCGCTAACCTGCATGTTAGTAAAATTAGCCTAGACAGCGGTGAACTTGCCGTCTCCGGCGAAATTGACTCCGTCACCTACGAAAGCCCCGGCGGCCCGGCTAAGGCAAAATCTATCCTTGGGAAGCTGTTTAAATGATACTTTCTATGTCGGGGCAGGCTTGGCTGTTTCTTTCTACCGTGCTGGTAGGAGCGGCTATTGGCCTGTTTTATGACGCTTTTAGAGTCATAAGAAAAACCGCAAACCATAATGGGCTTGCGGTTCAGATAGAAGATTTGATTTTTTGGGTAACGGCCACGGGCTTGACGTTCTATTTCATGCTGCACCGCAATTATGGTGAGATACGGCCCTTTGCCATAATAGGCGTTGCGGTTGGGATTTTACTCTACTTTGCCACTATTAGCCGGTGGGTTGTTACGGTGTTTGTGGCGGTTGTTAATTACTTGAAGCGGGTTATTATTAGTGCTGTACGGATTATTTTAGTGCCGGTTAGGCTGGTTGCAGCTTGGCTATCCGGGCCTGCGGGCAAGGCTTACGGTGCTGCGCGCAGGCAAACACGGCGGATTAAGCGTTATGGGAAGGGGAAGATGCGGGCAGCTGTACGGGATTTTGGGATTGTGAGACGGAAAGTGTGACAAAGCTACATCATCTATATGCTAGCTATACCTCTACCTCAACCATAGCAGAAAATTGATAATTAACATCACCGCGTTCCTTTGTAGTTTCTTCAATAACTTCCTTGCAAGGGATAGCCGTTACACTTGCGGTTTTACCATTAATATCTAAACTAATTGGCTTGCCGAAGTCGGCCATATCCCAATTAAGCATTATATGGAATTTACCATTTACTCCACTGGTTTTGACGGTAGCAGCATTGGCGGCGGCATCCCATGTCGCGTAGATTACGCCTTTGTCCATTGTGAAAGGAGTTTTTAACCAGTAGAAGGACTCCGTAAGCCTAAGTGACTCACGGTTTTCTAAATTCCATGCAATGGTTTTGGGAAGCGGGTTGCGAGTAAATTGGTTTACCCAATCTATAGCATTAGTGTTTTTACATATGGCTTTACTGCCGCCATTAAGCCATGCTCCGCTGTCTTCCCATACTACTTGAGTCATCCTGTAGGGGTGCCGTACAGAGATTTGGTGTTGTTTTTTTACATGCATATCGCATTCGTGGATATAACCTGTTGGCCATTCGGCCTGCAGGGCTTTTAATTTTTCGCCATAGCGGGCGGTTTCTAAGTGGCGGTCGTAGGCGGTGTCATCGTCACCGCATTGCAGGCTTATTGGGGTATTCATGTAGTTTATTGCGCTTATTTGGTTATGGTGTCCTGCAGCCATACTTACCGCAGCAAAGCGGTCCGCCATAACTGGGGTAATGCCGTAAACGCCGTCGCCGCCTGCGGAAAAGCCTGTTAAATAAATGCGGTTGGCATCCGCATTATGAAAGAGTATCAGGTTTTGGATTAGCCTGTCGTACAACGGGTATGATTCGGGGTTAAAGTGGGTGTTGTATGTCTCCCTTATGCCCCTGCAAGCGATGTGAATACCGTTTTCTATGCTGTCAAGGAAATATTCTTTTGCGTGTTCGTACTGCTTTTCGTTTCCGGCAGTTTGGCCGCCGCCGTGCAGGAAAATATATACTGGGTAGCCGTTTTGGCCGGGAAGGCCTTTTCTTTTAATACTGTAGCGCATGGATACGGCATTTTTTTCGTTGAAAGTGTGGGTTCTAGTGGCTTCGTCGAAGTACATAAGTTCTGCGAAAACTTCACCGGCTCTTGCGCGGTTAGATTTTTCAGCTACTTGGTAGTCGTTCCATGCTTCTGCCCTTGCTGTGGCTTCTTCTGCGCGTGTTAATGGCTTGTTCATTTTGGTGTATCCTCCTATATGAGTTAAATTTTATTTAAAATGCTATTATGCCCCCATTATTAACATGGTATGGACATTATTAAGCTTTATCACATTTTCTGTTTTATAGCTGATGCTTGAGAACAGATTAGCTTGTTCTTCGATAGTCCGCTGTTTACCGCCATAGCACTCTATAGATAGCCTCAGCCCGTGCATAACTGCTTCAATTGGCTCAAAGTCGCTTGTTAAAATATCTTCGATTACCACAAATTTTGTAGTTTTGTTACAGTGCTTTACGCAGTTGGCTAGAATGTTCAAACATTTCTCATCATTGAAATCGTGAAGTAGATTCATTATTATTATGTAGTCGTACGTCGTGCTTGGCAGCTTTAACTCTAAAACATTGCCTTCTATGAAATTGATATCGGCATCGTTTAGGTCTTTTAACTCATTTCCTACTGTGCATGGGATTTTGGTGTCTACAATTGTGTAGCGGCAGTTTTTGTGCATGGTTGTTAATGCTGTTGCTAGGCCTCCACTGTTTCCGCCTAGTTCCAGCACATTTTTGTTTGTTAAATTTATATGCTTAGCTACTTGCTTGCCTGTTTCATATGTTACTTGGAAATTATATCTGGAATAAATCTCATATTCCAGTTCGCTAATGCTGTCAAAAAAGAAATGATGTTTTGTTATTGCTTTATTAAATAAGGATGTGTAGTGTTCAGTTTTTTTGCTGATCATATTGTCAAAGATATGACGATGTCTTTTCTTGTTTGCGCTTGTTAATACATAATAGCAACCATCATAATCTAGTAGATTACATGCTATTAATATTCTCATAGTGGCTTTGTGGACACTTTCGTTTATGCCTGTTTTTTCGATTTCTGGTTGCGGTAGTTTAAAGGCCGAATAAAGCTTTGCTATCGGCGCATTTTCAGTATCGCCGTAAATTCTATGAAAGAAATATACCGCTTCATAGAGTTCTATGTAATTTTCGTAATTCATGCTTTCAATGTCTTGCAAGAAATCCAAGTTGTTCACCTTCCATAGATCACGCATTTACTTTTTTGTGCAGCAATTGAATTATTCTACGGCTTCACTCTTACGCGGCAGCCAAACCGCCACCATAACATTACCCAGCGCCAGCACCGCCGCAATAAAAAACACATATTGTGGCCCCAAAGCTTCCCATACCAGCCCGCCAAGAAATGCACAAATTATTGAAATCGCATGGTCAAGGCTCATCCCGGTAGAAAGGGTCGGCGAAACCTCAGACTTATCCATCACAATGGACCGCAAGTACAAAACCCGAATCATCCCAAGCTGCATTGTCATCCTATCCAAAATAAACAGCACGTAAACGGCAATAATCGGCGCACCTATTGCTGCGATACTCCCAGACATAAGGCCCGCGCTAAAAACACCGAATAATATGTATATCCCTATAAACGAAAATCCTTCGGCAAACATCATGATTCTAACGCCAAAGCGGTCGGTAAACCTGCCAGCCATGGGGATAAAAAATATCCCTACAAACATACCAATCATGGACAAGAACGCCATCGTATCCGCCTGCCGCATCAAAATGGATATAAGCACCCAAGGCCCAAAAACAGAGGCAATTTGCTTATGTGCGCCATGGAGAGATGCCAGCAGATAATAAAACTTATACTCACGGCGCAACAAAAAACGACCCTTGCCTGTTGAAATAACAGGGTCACCAATCATCTTACGGATTTTAATAAGTATAACCACTACACCCGCAAAAAAAAGGGTCGCGATAAGGAAGTTACGGATAATACTATGCGAAAAACTAAAAATGCCTAAGCGGAAACCAATGAAAACCGTCAGCCCCGCCACAAAGCCAGCACCGGTTCGCACACCGTTTAAAAGGCCAAACTTGCGGCCTGTGTTTTCATCGCCAATGATATTAAGGCCTATGCTGTCCTTTAGCGGCATATATAGGTGCATACCCATGGAGTTGATGAACAAAAAGGCCAGCATTAATGCGAATGGCGGCGTAAAAACCCCCAGCAGAATTAACCCCGTGATGGATAATAGCTGCGCTATTATAGCAAGCCGTATCTCGCCCAAGAAAGACATTACCGAGATAACAATAACGGCAATTAGCCCCGGAAGTTCACGCGGAAACTCAATAAAACCACGCTGGGCTGCGGTTACGTTGTATACTTCCATGTAGAAATTACCGTATGTGGCTTCAGATAGGCCCGCCGCTAGGGATGTAAGTACCGTGGCTATTAGTAGAAGAAAAAATGCGTGCTGTCTGGTTTTATTGTTTAATTCCATTCTGGTCTCCTGATACGGCAAAATTATTCGCTATGTATGAAAAAATGTTACGCCTTTATGTTTATACCTTAGTACCAAAACCAAGCTGCACCACATGTTCACATACATAAAGGATAATACCACACTCGTCATCATGTGAATTGCTACTAAATTCTGAATCAGCGGCCAAAAAACGTACTAATGACTACGATTTTTTGGCCGCAAATGTAATTTCTCTATAACTCTATTGCGAGGAGCGCAGTAGAGCCTGCCGCGAGTACGGTATAAGAATATAATACTCTAAACCTCAACAATGCCCGACATCATAGTAACTTCAACGCCGCTTTCTCTCCATTTTTGCGCAATCTTGTTAAGACCCAAAGAGTCGCTGGACATATGCCCCGCAACTACCACGTTGCCAATCTTCTGCTCTTTTACCGCTTTAACATCTTTCTCGGGGATGTGCATCAGCACAAGCGTGCCTACACCCGCTTCAAAGTATGCCTTAGTAATTTCCGGGCCAGGGCCAGTTAGGCCGGACATTAATACATAAACTTTTCCAGCATAGCTGTCCTTACCGCCAACGCGCACTACCGGCTTCCTTGCGGAGTTTTTGTATTCGCAGATTTCTTCTAAAGCGCTAACCACATCACCAACTTTAGTATCGGGCTTGCCTGCGAATTTTGCATCCATATGCTTTTGCACGATTGCTTCACTGATGATGTCAGCCGGGGTGTGGATGCTCATATACGGCATGTTTAGAAGTTTCGCGGCGCTTTCACTCCTTCTGGAGTTGGATACATGCTGGCCGAAACTAAGCTCGTTGCGGCGGTCGGCCAATAGTTTTTGTGACTTATTGCGGGGCATCCCCAGTGCTTCCAGCTTTAGGATATGCCCGTCCAGCACCTTTAGCATATCTACATTGGTGTTTCTTGGATGATGGGTTACTACGCAGTCGTAGCCCAGTTCTTTGGCCAGCAGAAGTTCAGCTGTGTCCATGTCTACACCCATAAGTACCCGTTTAATATTGTCGCCCTCCATAGAAATGCCGCAATCTTCAGGCATTTCGGTTAGCCCGGCTAGGGCCAATGCGCTGTCCATTAACTGTTTTGTGTTCATGTTCGTCCTCCCTTGTAAAATTTATTTAAAGGATTATAACACAAAAAAGCCGAGAGGGTCCCGCTCGGCTTTCCTGCATATCAAATACCCTATCTAAAATATATCATATACCCATCAATCTCAACCGCATTAACGTTTTCAAGGTCTAATTCTCCTGTAGCAGGCGTCAGATTCACTATGAAGCTACGTGTAGCAGTATACTGGGACATAAATATAGAATTTAGCTCAAATACAATGCCATCGTACATATGCACCCTCACCTGCGGGCTTTCTGTACCATGAGGCCCTTCTACAAAACCCATTCCGCCGATACCTGTGCATCTTTCCGGCAACGCGTAGCCGGAAATTATCACACTATACGGTGATACAGATACCTGACTAATAATAGAATAAAAGCGCCCCAGTACGATGTCTAGCCCCTCCGCTATTAAAAGTTCCATGCCTTCGTCCGGGATTTCTACTTCAAACCTAGCATACCAGCGCAATATAGCTATATCTTGCGTACTTTGCATTGCTACAAGCCTGTATTCTGCTAAGCGCTCCATATCCACTTCAAAAATATTCTCGCGGTATGGAAAGTTTACAACGAAGTTAAAGCCACGGTCATTGTATAAATTTCCATACTCATCTATCCCAAAGCTAATGGTCGCCGTATTGTCACGGACCCCCTTAATTGGATATATAATTTCTCCTTCAGGATTAATTAAGTCAACTACATTTCCTATCCAATTGTTTAAAGCTGCCGTATCATATTGCTCCTGAACATGAAGCATTCCGTCAATTATGCCAATACTAGAGATATTCACAAGTATATTACCCGTGTATCCTCCCACAGCAATATCATGCAAGTGAGACGGCAGTACCGGGGTATCCCATAGCCACGCGGCAGGATAATGCTCTTTTGCCCCAGATAAGTCAAAATCAATCATATGTTCATAAGTCCTGAAATTGTAACCTATGAAGTCCACGTATAATTCCAATTCTTGCCCTTTAATCGAGTTTGGGAAAATCATACGGGCATGAAGCGTTACCGTCCCATCATATGCCCGGTCAATAATATTAGAAAATTGAGGCGCAAAGCGCCAATCCACATCTCCTACATAACGCAAGCTGGTTGCTACGAAAACATCTCCGCTTAAGCGGTCACATACCAAATCCTCCAATGTGATGTAAAGGTCCACGACATTAGCACGCACACCCACGGCTACAAGCTCTATCCCAAAGCCCACTGCGGTAGCTCGCATATCGCATACAGTACTTGCGTCAATAGGCTGTAGTCCCGCGGCTTGTTCTTCACCTATAATTCCTCTTATCCTGTCGAAATTGTTTAGATATATGCCTGCGGCCAAAACTGTGGTTGTGCATATGGTAAACATCGCAGCAATTAGTAGCCCGCGTAGCCCGATACGGTGCTTTGTGGCTGTTTTTTTCATAAATAGCCGCTCTATGTTTTCCGCGTTTTGTTTGGTATAGGCCGGGGTCGCGTAGGCTTGTAATTCGTCTATCTGTTGGTCGCTCAGGTTTACTATGAAGTTATCATCCATTTTGGATTGCCTCCTAATTACATTTTCTGTAGAGTTTTCTTCAGCCTTAATTTGCTTTGATACAGCCTGTTTTTTACTTCCTTAACCGGGATTGATATCCTCTTGGCAATACCGGCTGGCATCTCGTCAAAAAAGTAGCGGCGGATAACTATTTCTTTATCCGGTTCTTTTAGGGTGCCAATTGCTTCGTATAGGCTGTCATATAAATCGTGCTTAATTATGGGATCCAGCAGGTCACCGGTTGTTGCGCCTACTGCATCATCAAACTCTACATATCTATTTTTTGTTAGCTGCCTGTACTTATCTATAGCTCTATGCTTAGCTATTGTAGCTATGAAGGTCTTTAGCGAGCCTTTTTGGGGGTCATAGGATTTTGGGTCTCGCCATAAGGCTACATATATGTCACTGATGCATTCTTCCATATCTTCTGCTGAACCAACGCCGCTAAGCACACCACCCACAATTACCCACAACAATTTGTTGTATGCTTGCATGATATGGATAAACTCTTCCCTGCTTCCGGATTGCAGTATTTCTACGAGTCTTTCGTTGTCCAAGTTATCACCTGCCGTCTTCTCACATGCTATGATATTCTTATGTATATACTACGAACGATTTTAAGGAAAGGCTTAAAATAAAAAACCGGCTCACTTTTTAGTAAGCCGGTCTCACTCTCACAGTAACCTTGGTACAATGCGCAAAGCGCATCAAGGCCGTATGAAAACACCATTTCATATACATATAGTAAATCTTATTCGAAGAATGATACTTCACCTGTGTTGAAGTCGTAGTATGCACCAAGCACTAATGTACCTTGCCCTTTGATGGTTTCGTTGGCTTTGATTGTATCAACAACAACGTTAGTATTAGCTTCGGTAGCTGTTTCATAGTTGGTGCTGCCTTTTACACCCGGTACGATGTTGTTGATTACGCATTGAAGCTTCTCCGGCAGGCCGGTTGCCCCATCAAATGCGGTGTTAACAGCGCCACAGTTGGTATGGCCAACAACAACAATTAGTGGTGCGCCAAGGACGGCGGTAGCGAACTCCATAGAACCCAGTTCTACATCTGTTGCAAAATTTCCTGCGTTTCTAAGAACGAACAGGTCGCCAATTTTGGTGTCAAAGAAAATTTCAGGCGCACATCTGGAATCCGCGCAGGTAAGAACAATAGCAAAGGGCTTTTGCGTATTGATAGTTTCTTTCCTGTCTGCATTATCGTTCTTGGGGGATGGTTTGCCCTCTACAAATCTTTTGTTGCCGTCTTTCAGGGCTTGGAGGGCCAGTTTCGCATCAGTTACTGGCGTGACTTGTGAATTACGCATGTGTCTCGTCATCCTTTCTTTCGCTAAGTAATATTTATATTGCTTCCTATTAATAACATGATATGGGTAGTTTTGTCAAGGACAGGCGTTGTGGCACAATAAAGCTTATACATGGCCGCCAAAACAAATTGGTGTCACAAAGCGGAAGTTATCCAAAGGCCACAAAAAAAGTGAAATTTTTCGCGTATCGCTCTCATAAAATGTTAGCGCCACGGATAGGGATTTAAATAGATTACTTAAGAAACTGCTTCACAAGCATATACCCGCATACTAGCAGAGTGGTTCCCAGCATGCAGCTATAAGCGCAATGAAACCGTGCCACATATAGAAAAATGGATGTTGAAGGGTACCCATAGGAGATTTGAATTCCTGTGGCTGCTGAACAGTAAATGCCTAGAATTTGCCGTACTCAACCGCTTTTATCGGTAGTATCAAAACCAAAAAGCGCCTGCCATAATGTGATGGCAGGCGCTTCATATACCCTAATACAAAACTATTCAGTTACTTTAAGCGGGTTAATCTTTACACCGGGGCCCATTGTCGAAGCCACAGTTATGCTTTTTAAATAAGTCCCCTTTGCAGCGGAAGGCTTTGCTTTAATTACCGCTGCCATCAGCGTCTGAAAGTTATCGGTCAATTTCTCTGTGCCGAAAGACACTTTACCGATGGGTACATGCATGATATTGGTCCTGTCCAGCCTATACTCAATTTTACCAGCTTTGATTTCCGCAATAGCCTTTGCCACATCTGCGGTTACGGTACCGGCTTTAGGGTTAGGCATCAAGCCTTTGGGACCCAGAACACGACCAATACGGCCAACAACGCCCATCATGTCCGGCGTGGCTACTACTACGTCAAACTCGAACCAGTTTTCGTTCTGGATTTTGGCTACCAACTCTTCCGCGCCTACAAAATCCGCGCCGGCGGCTTCAGCTTCGGTGGCTTTCTCACCTTTGGCAAATACCAGTACCCGTACGTCACGGCCTGTACCATGTGGCAAAACTACCGCACCGCGTACTTGCTGGTCTGCATGGCGCGAATCTACACCTAGGCGGACATGAGCTTCAACTGTTGCGTCAAACTTGGTTATGCTGGTTTTTTGCACTAAGTCCAATGCCTCGTTCACATCATATAAATTTTGCGCCTCTACTAATTTGGCGGCTTCTATATATTTTTTTCCTCTTTTCATGATAAACCTCCCTTAGTCCCGCACGACAATGCCCATGCTACGGGCAGTGCCGGCTACCATACGCATTGCCGCTTCAATATCGGCGGCATTAAGGTCTACCATTTTTGTTTCCGCGATTTTGCGTACGTCTTCACTTGATACTGTTGCTACATTGGTCTTGGGCCCGGCTTCACCGCTGGCCTTATCAATGTTTGCGGCTTTCTTCAAAAGAATTGCAGCCGGTGGTGTTTTGGTGATAAAACTGTAGCTTCTGTCTGCGTAAACAGTTATAACCACCGGAATTATAAGCCCGGCTTGGCCTTGTGTACGCTCATTAAATTCCTTACAAAAACCGGGAATATTAACCCCAGCCTGACCAAGTGCTGGGCCAACCGGCGGCGCAGGCGTTGCTTTACCCGCCGGGATTTGCAGCTTAACATAGCCGCTGACTTTCTTTGCCATTTATTTTCCTCCTTGTGGTGATACGGGCTATTAACCCTCCCACTTAGTTAGCAGATTTAATTCTGCGACGCTTACATCCTTTGGACAATGTGATAATCCAACTCAACTTGCGTTTCACGACCAAAGACACTTAGTGAAACTGTTACTGTTTTCTTTTGGGCGTTTACTTCCCTTACATTACCCACAGACCCATCAAACGGGCCGGCTATGATTCTTACCAGCTCGTCTACTTTTATATCTAGTTCGATATTTGGCATTTCTATGCCCATTGAGATTATTTCTTCGTCTGTTAGCGGGATAGGTTTTGAAGCCGGGCCGACAAAGCTGGTGACACCCGTGGTGTTGCGCACTACAAACCATGTCTCGTCTGTCATAATCATCTTGACCAGTACGTAGCCGGGGTAAATTTTACGTTGGACATGCTTCTTTACACCGTTTTTAATCTCTATCGTGTCTTGGGTTGGGACTACTACCTGATCTATCAGGTCTTGCATCCCACGATTTTCTATGGCCTTTTCCATATTGGCCTTTACTTTATTCTCATAACCGGAATAGGTATGCACTACATACCATTTACAATCTTCAGATGCCATGGCCTAGGCTCCTGCAACCAAGTTAACAAACTGGCGGAAAAGGAAACCGAATATACCATCGTTGAGGGCGATATACGCACCAAAAATCCCGGATACGATTACTACTGTGACCGTGTGCTTAAACATCGTCTCTTTAGAAGGCCATACAATTTTGCGGAACTCGGCTTTATATTTGCCAAATATACCGGAAACTACGTCTGTCCCGCCCTCGATAACGTTTTTGTTCTTGTCTTTATCCATAGTTGGCTGGCTCCTTATTTCGTTTCACGATGAGACGTGTGTTTATTGCAAAAACGGCAATACTTTTTGGTTTCCATCCTATCTGGGTGGTTTTTCTTCTCTTTGGTGGTATTGTAGTTGCGTTGCTTGCAATCTTGGCAAGCTAAGGTAATCTTTGTACGCATGTGTATCTCCCTTTCCTTTAGTCTTCACAACAAAAAAACACCGCGACCCGATGTTTAGAATAAACTATCACAGCGTGGATTTCATGTCTAGCGAACATACGTATCGCGCAGCGCCGCAACAACACTTCCACGATGTGTATAGCCATTATAACCCACGAATAAAAAAGACAAGCATCTGCCTGCCTTTTCTATAACATCATCTATTAGATACGCTTTCAGACATGTATAGCATTACCTCTTATCGCACAAACTAAGCATACTTAAAACCTACAAAGGAGAATCACCCATGGACATAAACTGTACACACGCATGCTTTTACCAGCATGATGGCAAATGCAATTTACGAGAACTGCCCGCATTTTCTAATAATGTATTCACATTCGAAGCCCACGATGTTGATTGCCCCCATTACCAAGAGTCCCCCAAGTCCCCAATTGGCATGCATCATTAGAATTCATTCTCAATCATACCGGTCAAAAATCAATGCACTGTCCGCCTTGGCATTGCATATGACGCCTCAACTATCCCTTCATATATTGCACGGGCCAATAGGCGCTGATACGCCTCTGTAGCAAGCAGTGTCACTTCCGCTAAGTTAGTTAAGAAGCCTATTTCCACAAGCGCGGCGGGCATGTTGGTTTCGCGCAATACTATTATTCCGTCTACATGGCTTGACGGCCTAAGGCCCCTATTAGTAGCACCGGTTGCACGTATCATACTACTCTGCATTATTGTGGCAAACTGTCTGCTTGTAAAACTCCAACCCGCTTCGCGTGGGTGGTTTACGTACCATGTCTCAATACCGTTTGCATTAAGATTGTACGCTGCGTTGGCGTGGATAGACACAAACAAATCCGCGCCTTTTTCGTTAGCAAACTCAGCCCGCCATGAGTTAAGGATGCTTGAGTCTTCGTGTCGGGTCATGTATGCCCGTATATTTGGGTTGCGATTCAAGTATTCCATTACCATATGCGCAATTGTTAGCACTAAATCTTTTTCCACTAACCCATGATGAGCGGTTCCCGGGCAGTCGCCGCCATGCCCCGCATCAATTACCACAATGAACGGGAAAACCTCATATGGCAATTGTCCTCTTATTATATACTCCGTAGCCGTCTGGTAGATGATAAAGGTCATAACACGTGCGGTATCAAATGTTATTAGCGTACGCCCGGCACCGTCTTGCCGCAAGTTTACAGAGTTTATAAAACCGTCACCTACATACAATGTCCCTACCCCAAGCCCACTCGTACCCGAAGGCAATACTAAGATATAGCGGTTAATCAGGTACTCATCCAGCCTCTGTATTTGGTTGATATCCATAGAAATGATGCTTCTGCACAGTCGCAACTCACGGTTTTCAAAGTCATAGCTTACACCACTCAAACCCCCGTGCATTGTTATGGAAGTGGAATCAATCCCGTGGGTTATGCTTACCGCAGGCCAGCCGCTGCGCATATATACCCTTACATAGGCAATATTCTCAAGCTGACCGGTAATAAAATGCGAAGCAAACGCGCCAAATGGCATATGCTGGCCTGCAGCTACCATTTGCGCGTTATCGAAATAAAAAGTCATGTATTGAGGAAAACCGTCTGAAGACATCCTGACGCGTGGCTGAAAACTGCCCTGAACATGCAGGCTGTCCGAATGTGACGTTGATGTAGGCAGTACCGTATAAATGATATTACTTATAAAAGCCACAGTAACAACGCGCCTATCATAAGAAAGCGCGATGCTAAACTCCGCATGCTCTGCAAATAGGAACACAACCCGTGTAACGTCGGGCGCCCAGGAAAATTGCGAATAGCCAACATGGCCCACAGGCCCCGATGCATAAAAAGGCCCAGCTAACCCTGAAACAGAATTGTAAATATCAACAACCAAGCGGTTATCCGCCAGCACAAAATGGTTAACATCGGTTATTGGCGATGAGGCCACAATTGAATAAACCGGCGAACCTGTTTCCCTTGGGGTCAGTAAGTTAGTTATGTTTGTACGGGGATGCTGTTCACGCAAGATAGGCACGGCAGAAACATCTGTTGCCAAGTTTGAGCCGGGCGGGTGTGGTGTCGGGGTTGGGTCTACCAGATGGGCATCATTCGTGGGGAGGGTATCACCCGGTACAGAGTCAAAATTTTCAATATAGTGGGGCGAGAGAAGAATAGCCGCACGCATATCGGGATCCCAGTCTACTATAAAATCAAAGGCTTCTGCCGCAAAGCGTAGCGGTATGAGCGTGCGGTCGTTTACTATGATAGGCGGCTCATGCATAAAAGTATACTGGCCGTTAAGCCGGGCCCAGTTGTTTCCTACGGTCATTACAAGGACATCACCGCGGAATACTACCGTTATTTCAGTATAGTTGTGGGCCCCGGATATGGTGCCGCCCACATGCTCGAAAACAGCGCGCGCAGGGACCATTGTAGTATCGTTTATGATAATAGGCGGGGAGTCCAGCCCTGTAAGTTCATAACCGTCTATAATCAGGCGTGCAGTAGGGAGAGAGTCGGCACTAGCTACGCTTGGCACTAGCATGACTAACATCACCGCAGTCATAAATATGCATAAAACTCTTTTCATTAAATTACCCCCAGTTTATTAACAAATCTCTTCGCAGAAGATTCGCCAAATTTCGATGCATGGGTATAATAACAAAAAAAAACCGCTACGCAAGAGTTACGTAACGGTTTTAATATAATTTCTTCATTTAAATTCGGCTTCTCACTATTAAAAACTCTATAACTAATTTTCTTCCTTTGGCAAAATCAACTTCTTTACCGTAACCCCGCTATGGGGCATTACAGCCTCTTCTTGCCGTACCAACCCGTTAGAAATGATGGTACTTAATACATAGGACACATCCTGCTCAGAAAACACTGGGTAATAACGCGCCACCATTGTTACAGTCCTAGAAAATGTGGGAAACGCGTCAGGTCTCTCACTCACCCACGTTAAGTTTTTCAGGATTTTTTCCTTAATTATCTCGAATCGCTCGTTAGAAGGTATTACCTTAACATACCAATCCGATGCCTCTGCTAGCAAATAGCTAAGCGAACCGTCTAGGGCATATATGCCCACTTTCTTCTCATTAAAATTGCGCAAAAATGCGACTACACTTTGGAAATGGCTATCCCCTGTAAACAATATAAACTGCTTAATATCCGGCTGCCTAAATAGGCGCTGGTATATATGGTCCAGCATTATAAAATCTGTATACTCTTTGGTTTTTTCGCCTTTCGAACAGTCAATGATACTGTTAGAGATATTCCTAAGCTTTACGATATGGTCTTTGATTATCTCATGAGAAAAATCCGCGAAGAAGAATACATCGTCTATCTGCCCCTTGTCTTTTACATGATTAAACCAGCCAACTACATCCGGTTCTGTCTTATATTGATTTTTACAACCATAAAACCATGTTTCATAATCTACGAAAACTGCTGTGCGCACTTTTTCAAATGTTTCATCTTTTGCAGTTACTTGATATTGCATATAACCTCCTGTTAGAGTGAAAAGCACTGGTACTATTTTACAATAAAAAACCCCACTATTCAAGTGGGGTTTCATATATTACGGAAACGTAATAATTATGCGTTAACAGCGTCACGCAACTTTTTGCCAACCTTAAAGCGTGGTGCTTTGGATGCGGCTATGCGCATTGGTTCGCCTGTTTTTGGGTTGCGACCGTCGCGCGCTGCCCGCTCAACCACATCTACTGTAAAAAAGCCTACCAGCTGAATTTTACCACCGGCCACAAGGGCTTCTGTCACTACATCTTCAAAAGCTGAGAGTGACTTTTCTACATCTTTTTTGGTCAAGTCAGACTTCGCCGCAATGGCTGCAATAAGTTCCGTCTTGTTCATTTACATGTCCTCCTTCAGGATACTTTATAATCCGCCCTGCAGCCCATTTCAGGTGCCGCTTAGGCGGGTTTTCTTGCACTGGAGGTAGTTATAAACTCTTCAAACGCGTTTGTCAAGGAAATTTCCGCAAATAAATCTAAAATTTTCGCTACATACCTCGCGAGCACACGAAATGCATGCTATTTTCAAACATCTCCACAGTGCGTGTATAAATAGCTACTTCAATCTGAAAATGACACTTTTTGTCCCTACTGTCTGATACACTTTCCTATGCCAGCAATTTCAACATTGTTTCGAATGGCTATAATATAGGCTTTTTTTTCTGGTTGTGGTATCGTATATGCTAATGTGTTTAAGCTATCTTGTATTAAGGAGGGTTGTGGGTTGTATAGGCATTTACAGACCTACCTATCAAAGGGTGTATACCCTTTTCATATGCCAGGGCATAAGCGCAACCCGATGTTTATTCCAGCCGGGCTAATGGCAATGGATTTAACTGAGATACCGGGTATGGATATTCTACGCGAACCTTCGGGAATTATTCTAGATTTACAACGCAAGATTTCGGAATTTTATAGCGCAGACGAAAGTTTTATTTTAGTCAATGGTTCATCGGCGGGAATTACGGCGGCTATTTGCGCCGTTTGTAGCGACAGCGATAAGGTTTACGCACCTCGTAATGGGCATGTAAGCATGTATAGCGGCATGGCACTTTCTGGTGCAACGCCTGTGTACATGGCACCTGAAATTACTATGGACCCAACAACCGGTGTTGCCGGTTTAGCTGGCGGTATAAAGCCGGAGACATTGGATAATATGGAAGAAGGCGCTGCCGCCATTGTTGTGAGCCCTACATACGAGGGTTTTGTGTCCGACGTGAAATCTATATCCCAAAAAGTACATAGCCGTGGCGGAGTGCTTATTGTAGACGAAGCCCACGGGGCTCATTTTCCATTTCACAACGCATTTCCAGATTCGGCACTTTTGCTGGGTGCGGATATTGTTGTGCAAAGTTTTCATAAGACACTGCCGGTTTTGGGGCAGTTGGCGGTTTTACATGTAAAAAGCCCGCGGGTTGATATCCAGCGGCTGAAATTTTTCTTACAAGCCATGCAAACTACCAGCCCGTCATATATGCTGATGGCGCAATTGGATTATGCGCTTGATATGTTGTGGAAACGGCCAGAGTTATTTGATATGTATATAGGCCGGCTAAACGCCCTTAGAAGCGCGCTTGCGTCCGATGAAATTCTGCCTATTGAGTTGGTTGGATCAGGGATTCTTGGCCATTTTGGTATATGTGATATTGACCGGGGCAAGCTGCTATTTCGTGTTAATGTGGATGAGAACGCTAAAAGTATATCCGATATACTATCAGCAGAGCATGGCCTGCAATTGGAAATGACCGCCGGGCAGCATTTGCTGGCTATGACATCTGTGGCCGATACAGACGAAGGAATGCAGAGACTTTGGGCGGCTATTGGGGCGCTTAATGTTAAACTAGGGGCGGGAACTTGTGGATTTTACAACAAAGGTAAGCGAATGGCTTCGCAAGACGGCAATAGTTTACTCATACAAGGCTACAGTATGCCTGAGATGGTTCTAACACCACGTGAAGCTGCCCAACAGGCAATGGAAGTTATCCCTTGGGAAATGGCTGGCGGGCGTATAGCCGGGGAGGCGATTGCAGTCTACCCACCGGGGATAGCATATGTGGCACCGGGCGAGCGGATTCCCCGCAAATTGCCAAGACTGGCATCTCATATTCGTGTGATTAAAAATCTTTACCAATGAAGCGGCCTGGCCGCTGGCCAAAGTCACAAATGAAGTTTCCGATGAAATCATTAAAGAAAGGTTGATAATATGATCCGCATCACAGAAGTAAGCATCTATAACTTTGAAAACGCACTACGCGGTGCTCGCAACCCCATGAACAGCTGGCACAGAGGTGACAGCTATTATGACGAAACAGGCAAGTACATCCTTGGCGAAAACGACTTAGGACTTGCCATAAAACTATGCAAAGCCGGAAGCGACCACAGGAAGTTCATGCGGCAGATAATGGTATCTGTGGATATCTTAGCGCCTTTGTATTGGTGGAAGGAGTTTGATACCTACAAGGTAGGCACAACTGCCAACTCCACCAGCACCATGCACAAGATACATTCGAAGCCTTTCGAATTAGACGATTTTAGCCACGACCACCTAAGCGAAAGCGGTAAGGAAGCGCTAACAAACATGATAAGCGTGTTAGAAAGCACAAGAGAAAAATTTAACACATCAAAAGATAAAATCGAATGGTACAGCATGGTCCAATTGCTGCCATCTGGTTATAACCAGTTAAGAACCTGTACCATGTCATACGAAAACCTATGCAATATGTATCACGCAAGAAAGGCCCATAAGTTGCTAGAATGGCGAGAGTTTAGCAATTGGGTCGCCACATTGCCATATGCCTGTGAGCTGATATGCGGCGACAAACAGGCCTAAAACTGTCTTATTGTATGACGGCCCGATACGAGGCAATACAAGCGGGAGCGTAGATATTGAATGATTGAATTCATACGCAATACCTTAATATCCAGATGGCCGGAAATATTGGGGTTGCTTTTAACCTTAACCTCCGGCTTCCTTGTGCCATGGTTATCACGAAAATCTGGCAATTATAAAAAGCTAAACAAGCAAATTATGTTATATTGCCTGCTTCATATTTTCTATTTAGGTATAATCCCAATGGCTATTCTTAGCATAGGGATTATTGCTATCACCATTATTACGATCATTGTAGGCATACCTATGAATATGGTTGTTATGGTGGTTTCATACACGATTTTGGCTATCATGTCACTATTCATATTCTTTTTCGTGATGAGAAAATCTAAGCGTATGCGGATTATGCTGGGCAAAGCAAAGGAAATTAGTATGCGGCTGTACTCTATGTTGCGGTGGGTAGCCATTATTTCCATTGTACTTTCCTTCCTTAATCTGCTTTTTATTGACACTACCCATGAAGAAATCGCAGGAAGAATAACATTGATATTATCTTGGATGCTTCAGATATGGTGGCTGTTCCTTGTGGCTGCCTTGATATGGAAGGCATCAGAGTATGTGTATTCTAAAATTAAAATAACGATGCTGGATGGTGAAATATTCTATTTCGATTGCAGTCCCAAGGTATGCAGGGTGTATCGCAACTATATTCGCATCCTTAAAAGGGATGAAAACGACGTGGTAATACAAGAGTTGCAAATAAACGAAGTAGCTGTCAAACAAATAGAGTATACAAAATAAATATCAAAATATTTTCTACCCGAAGGGAGAGAAGCGCCCCGCGCGAAAATCATGAAGCTGATGTTCAAATTAGTTAAGGCTGCCCGCAAATACTGGATATATCTGGTCATATCTTTGCTGGCTATTGTGGGCATGACCGCCGCCCAATTGTATGCCCCACTGGTAGTGCGCCAACTTACCGATATGGCAGTAAATGCCGACCCGCGTCTGGCCGAGGAGGCACTACGCTTGGGATTAATTTTGGCAGCGGTGTACTTAGGCCAAGTTATCTGCTCGTTTATACGGTCGTACTACACGCATTACGCCGCGTGGCAGTTTTTGGCCGATTTACGGGCCGATGTATATGCCAAGCTCCAGCAACTGTCTATGAAATTTTATCATGACAAGCAAACCGGCCAAATTATGAGCCGTATCATCAACGATACCAACAATATCGAATTACTTATCGCCCACGCCGTGCCAGATATAATCGTAAACTTGGTAATTCTCGTTGGCGTGGCAATTATCCTGTTTGCGCTTAACCCGACTTTGGCAGCACTTAGTCTTATTAGTATGCCTATAATTTTTATACTTTCGATATTTTTTGCGAAAAAAGTGCTGCCGCTTTTTCGGAAGGCACAAGAAATCCTTGGAGAACTTAACGCAAACCTGCAAGACAATCTTTCCGGCATGAAAGAAATCCAAGTCTTCAACCAACATGAGCGCGAGCATGAAAAAATTAAAGGAAACGCTAAGGCCCAAGCTAACGCTATTTTAGGCGCGCTTAAATTTAGCGCGTCATACGGCAGCTCTATACAATATTTTAGCAGTGTGGGGACGGTTATCGTAATCGCTTACGGCGGGTATATGGCACTTCATGGGTATGTGCCTGTCGCGGATATCGTAGCGTTTCTTATGTATCTTGCGATTTTCTACCAGCCTGTATCTGCCTTGGCACGCATTAATGAAGACTTGCAAACTGCTATTGCAGGCGGTGAACGTGTTTTTGAAATACTAGACGCAGATATTGATATCAAAGAAAAAGACAATCCCCATCAGCTTGCGAATGTGAGCGGCCATATCAAATACGAAAATGTTAGCTTCAACTATATAGAAGGTAATGAAGTGCTAAAAAACATCACTGTTGAGATAAAACCCGGCGAGCGCGTAGCATTGGTCGGCCCAACCGGGGTGGGGAAAACCACATTTATCAACCTGCTTAACCGCTTTTATGACCCGGTTGAGGGCGAAATAACCCTAGACGGCCATGACCTCAAGGATGTTTCGTTGTCCAGCCTTAGAAGTTGTATGAGTAATGTAATCCAAGACGTTTTCCTTTTTAATGACACGCTAGCCGAAAACATAGGCTATGGCGCGCCCGGTGCTACAAGGGAAGCAATAATGGAAGCATCAAAGATCGCCCGCGCTGATGACTTTATTTCAGAGCTTGCAGACGGCTATGAAACACAAGTTGGTGAGCGGGGGCTACGCTTAAGCGGCGGGCAGAAGCAGCGGGTTTCTATTGCCAGGGCTGTACTGCGTGATAAGCCGATATTGATACTGGACGAAGCCACCGCTGCTGTAGACGTGGAAACAGAAAGGCAAATCCGCGATGCTATGGACGATGTAATGCAGGGTCGCACTACGGTGATAATTGCCCACAGGCTTTCTACTATTAAAAAAGCGGATAAGATTATTGTTCTTAACGACGGACGGATTGAGGATATGGGAACCCATGATGAACTGATAGCCCGTGGTGGGTTATATGCTCATCTAACGGAAGTTAATATGTACGCATAAATTTGAATTTACATTATGAGGAAGTAATCTTGAGGGAGCTTGATATGAATAATAAAATAGTCATTGGCGAAGGAAGTAAGCTTGAAATGATATTACGCTCTGCAATAAAATATCCAGGCGTAAAAGTTGACCGTACCAGCTTTCTAAAAAAGGAGCTTTCAAAGTTTCACAGTGAAAATGTCGTCAGAAAGGCGATTATGTTTAACCCCGCACAAGCGGATATAAGTATCAAGGAGATTGATCGTATTGCTAAATCTTGCATTAACTATGAAGCAATACAAACATCTGCAATATCTGCCGCTGCAGGTTTGCCCGGTGGTTTCGCTATGGCTGCGACCATACCGGCTGACACAGTGCAACTCTTTGCCCATATCCTAAGAATATTGCAAAAACTCGCGTATCTTTATGGTTGGCAGGATATGTTTGCAAGTGAAGATGGCCTTGATGATGAAACATCTAACCGGCTTATCTTGTTTATTGGAGTCATGGCTGGTGTAAACGCTGCAAATGGGGCACTAGCTAAGATTGCACTGTTGATGGCCGAAAATGTTCCTAAACGGTTAATGCGTGAAGCTTTAACAAAGGGAACTATTTACCCTATTGTTAAAAGTGTAGCTAAAGTTGTTGGCGTTAAAATGACTAAGCCTATTTTCACAAAAGCAGTCGGTAAAGCTATCCCTATTGTAGGAGCGGCTACATCTGGTGGAATCACATATGTAATATTTAAACCAATGGCAAAAAGACTGAAAAAATATCTCGAAACATTACGCTTGGCAGATGTAGATCATTACAAAGATTCACAAGACAATAGCAATATAATCGATATTGGCGATTATTAAGATAACAACACCTGATATATCCAACGCTTAACGGCAGAGACTTTGGGTAAGAAGTACTATAAGAACTCAGCACTTCTTACCCAAAGCAATAATGCCTATTCTGGTTTGCCTTCATATCTATCCTTAAACTTTCTTATACGCTCGTCATCACTAATAAGGTATCCAAAAAGATTATCCATCGCGAATAAGAGAACTACACCATATGACACTGACTGGAAATAGCCCCATATATTTTCGGAAACTCCTATTGATGCACCCATAGCTAATATTTGCGAAAAAATCAAGGCAAAAATATAAAATAGATAAAGTGATGTTTTTAATGAGCCTACATCTTTTTTTGATAATTTTGTTCGTGACGCGTCATCAACACATGATTCTATTTTCTTGTATATTCGCCTGACCCGCACTTTATCTATAATTAAGGCAATAGATATACCAATAACATTCCATATATATGCGGTTAGCATATTAGGCGAACTAAACCAATACCAGTATGTGAGCAACCCGAAAAAACCTGCCCATATAATGTAGTCAACGCCACGGCGAATATACATTAACGCTGTTTTCATTTTAATCGACATAATTATCTCCATCACTCCAAACACAGAATGGCGGTATTATAATCCATGCATATGCGCCTTACAATCCAGTAGTCCGTGTGGCTGTATTTTCAAAACCCGCGATAAACCTAGTAAATAAGTCTACTAAGTGAGAATGTACAAAATTTTTCTTTTTTACATAATAAAATTTCCGGTTAGGCAGCTTGATTTCAAGCTTAAGCGGCATAACCATCTTATGCAAGATAAACGCCCGTGCCGCAAACTCCGATACCATTGACACCCCAAGCCCGCAGGCAACGGCATTAATTATGCTTTGGGTATTATCAAAGCATATGCCCGCATTCACTTGCTTAACATCCACACCATTCCCTGAAAAAAAGGTTTCGTACTGCTCTCTGGTGCCGGAGCCTTTTTCCCTTGAAATAAAACGGTACCCGCATATAAGTTCTTCAAGCGAGTACAGCTTCGAATTATTAAACCCTTTATCGGCAGGCGCAATCACAACCATCTGCTCTGTCATAAACTCTGTAAACTCGCACTTGCCGCTTTCTGCCACGCCCCCAGAGAAGCCAATTTCGGCTGTTTGCGATGCAATACCACGGCTTACCTCAAGGGTATCTGCTTGCTTAACCATAAATGAAATATCTGGGTACAAAAGACTAAAGCCCGCAAGCATTTCCGGCAATATGTATTGGGCCGGCACAGACGAGGCTAATATCGTAATCACACCGGAAAAGCTTCCCGTCAAGCCTTTTATTTGTTCCATGGTATTATGTTTCAGTGCCAGAATCTCCTTGGCTTTTTCATAAAAAATCTTCCCTGCCGCGGTTGGTGATACTTCCTTTGTTGAGCGGTTTATTAGCGTCGCGGCAAGTTCCTTCTCAAGATTACTAACATAGGTACTTACAGACGGCTGCGACATAAAAATAGCATCTGCCGCTTTCGAAAAGCTTGCGTACTCTATAACATTTACATATGCTTCAATTTGTTTAAAGTCCATATCAGGCTCCGTTAATTATCAATTTTTTTAATCATCATCATACTATATATTAATAAACAATATTGCAAGCACTTAGCTGCAAGCTGTATAGTTCATTAAAAACGAAATGAGGATAGACATGACAGAAAAATTGAAATTGCCATTGGTAGGGGCATTAGCGGCGGTAGTTTCCGTTGTATTGGTTATACACGGCAACCCCGGAAATATGGGATTTTGTATAGCCTGCTTCCTGCGCGACACCGCAGGAGCGCTAGGGTTGCATGGGGCGGTGGCCGTACAGTATGCAAGGCCGGAGACAATTGGGATAATCCTTGGCGCGCTAATAATGGCCTTAGTAAGGAAGGAATTCTCGCCCAAAGGCGGCTCCGCGCCCGTTACAAGGTTTGTTTTGGGCGTATGCGTAATGATTGGGGCGCTTATTTTCTTGGGCTGCCCGCTTAGGATGCTTTTAAGAATGGCCGGTGGCGATATCAACGCCCTCATCGGCTTGATAGGTTTTGTTGGTGGCATTGCTTTAGGTATATTCTTCCTAAAAAAGGGCTATACACTAAAACGTACCCATGATGTTTCAAAAACAGACGGTTTTGCTCTGCCGGTTGTATTTTTACTTATTTTAGCGGCTCTGATTTTCGTACCCACAATTTTACTGTTTTCAGAAAGCGGCCCAGGCGCGGCCCGAGCACCTTTGTATCTTGCCCTTGCAGCCGGGGTTATCATGGGTGCGGCTGGTTTTATATCAAGAATATGCTTCTCCGGCGGGATAAGGGACAGCTTCATGCTTAAGAATTTTGCCATGCTTTCGGGGTTTGTTACGTTGCTGGTTGTGGCGTTAATAGGCAATATCGTTTTCGGGCAGTTTAGCTTAGGGCTTGAAGGCCAGCCCATAGCCCATACCGAATGGATTTGGAATATCTTAGGCTTAGGGCTTGTAGGGTTTGGCTCTATACTTTTAAGCGGTTGCCCGTTTAGGCAAATGGTACTGGCCGGCAGCGGCAATTCTGACTCAGCCATTACGGTTTTGGGCATGATTTTCGGGGCCGCGCTTGCGCATAATCTTAGTCTTGCGTCTTCTGCCGCCGGTACTACTTCGGGTGGCAGGATTGGGTTTGTTGTTGCCTTTGTAATTGTTTTGTGTATTGCCGTCCATAATACTTTTTTTAACAAAAAAGAGACGGATTTATCGCATAATTAAAATAAGACATGATTCAGCATAGGGCATTGCTAAAAAGGGGTTGTCAATTGGCAACCCTTTCGTGTTATACTTGCAACCAACCCTAAACTTTCCGGTTAATATATAGGGGTGATAAAATTGGAAGATAACGATATCCTAGACTTATTCTTCAACCGCGACGAATCAGCTATATCAGAAACCCGTGCAAAGTACGGCCTGCGCATTTTTAAGGTATCAATCAACATCCTGCGCGCAAAAGAAGATGCCGAGGAATGTGTAAATGACACGCTGCTTAAAGCCTGGGATGCCATCCCCCCAAACAGGCCGGGTATGTTTGGCGCATTCTTGGCCAAAATTGCCCGTAATTTATCTATCAATAAATGGCAAGCCCGTGGTGCCGCAAAGCGCGGTGGCGGTGAAGCAAGCCTTATTTTAAGCGAGCTGGAAGACTGCATACCAGCCCAAGGCGGGCCGGAACAAGAATACGAAAGCGCCCGCGTACAAGAGGCCATAAACGCCTGCTTAGCCACAATGGACAAGTCTACAAGGGCCGCGTTTGTGCTAAGATATTTCCATGGCGAAAGCATCCGCGGCGTATGTGAGCGGTTTGGTATAAGCGAGAGCAAGGCAAAATCGGTATTATTCAGGGCGCGCAAAAAACTAGGCGCATATCTGGAAAAGGAAGGGGTAAAAATATGAGTGAAAAATCCTTGAGGCTATGGCTGGATATTGGCGGCATAGCCGAGATGTATGTAGATGAGTTGGAAGCCGAAGCAGAAAAATTAGCCGCAAAGGCAAGAAATCGGCGGAGAGTAAAGTATGGCACAATCGCCGCAGCGGCTGCGTCTCTTAGTGCCGCGGTAGCAATTATGGTGCTTAAACCGCGAGTGGCGACAAGACGGCTCGCGAGGGTTAGCAATAGTGCATAATATACGGCTTAAAAAAATTGCAACCATAATTTACACAAGAACAAAACCTGCATAAAATCCTAATCCTTGACTCATAATAGGCTCGTAATGGTAGTGCGAAACATTCACACAACCATATCTTATGTCTAAAGGAGACGGAAACAATATGACAAACACAACAAAAACAGGCGTACCAGAGGCACGCGAAGCACTTAACAGAATGAAGCATGAGGTAGCAAGCGAACTGGGTATCCCAATGAAGCAAGGCTACAACGGCGACTTGACCTCTGCCCAAAACGGTTATGTTGGCGGTTATATGGTTAAGAAAATGATCGAAGCCCAAGAGCGCCAAATGGCTGGCAAATAACAAATCACAAGTTATTTAGCATTAACATGCCGCCCCGTATCATATACCGGGGCGGTTTTTATTTGCACTTTTATACAAGATATTTTATCTCCTGTTTATGTTCAGTTTATCCCCAGTTTATTTTGGCATGGTACTATTCGAACATGACTTAAACTTAAAGGTAAGTGATGTTTTATATGACAATTAAAAAACGGCTTTTTATATCAAACATACTTATGACAGTAATACCATATCTCATATCAATGGCAACTATTTTAACCAGCCTGCATATAATCAATCTTTTGACCGATTATGAGTATGGCAGGCCGCTTGTTGGCAGAGGGTTTGCCGCGGCATATAGCGGTGAACGCGGCGTTCAAGCGGTACTGATTATGCTTGCGCTATTATTCTTTTTTGGTATGGTAATGATTTTAACAAACCGCTTTTTGACAAGACACGTTTTCAAGAAAATTGAACAGCCTTTAGAGTTATTATCGGGCGGTGTTAAACATATAAGCGATGGCAATTTGGATTTTAGAATCGAATATAGCGAACAAGATGAGTTTCGACCGGTATGCAAGGCATTTAACAATATGGCTATGGATTTGAAAGAATTACTTGAAACCGTAAAAAAAAATGAGCAAAGCAGAAAGGAGCTGATTGCGGGCATATCTCACGACTTACGCTCTCCGCTAACTTCCATCAAAGCATTTACCGAGGGCTTGATTGACGGAGTAGCCAAAACGCCTGAATCACAGCAGAAATATCTTAAGACAATCAAGCAAAAAACCGAGGATATAAATAATATCGTTTCTCAGTTATTTTTATATTCGAAAATGGACATAGGCAGCTACCCGACATATCCCGAATATTTAGATATAGGAATGGAAATCAGCGAATATGTAGCCGCGTCGGCGGAAGAATACAGTTCTAAGGGGTTAGCAATAAAAGTTGCCGGGCTAACAACAGGGGTGAACATATACGCAGACCCTTTGCAACTAAGGAGTGTCTTCGCAAACATTCTTGATAATAGTGCAAAGTACAAGATAAATGAAATTGTTATCACTAGAATAACATGTATGTGCGTTGATAAAAGTGTTGTTATAGTTTTTGAGGATAATGGGCCGGGTGTCCCAAAGGATGCAATGCCACATCTTTTTGAAATATTCTACCGGACAGACCCATCAAGAAGAAACCCAAATCAGGGCAGCGGATTAGGGCTTGCTATCGTTAGTAAAGCAATCGAATGCATGGGCGGCTGCATAGAAGCCGAAAATGCTAAAGATGGCGGGCTACGCATGATAATAACTATACCGGAAATATCCATGGAGGAAGCTTTGAGAAAGGAGAGCAAGAGACATGAAAAGAATTTTGATAATTGAAGACGACCCGCAAATAGCTGAAATTGAAAAGGATTATCTGGAACTTAACGACTTTTATGTAGGCATAGCCGAAACAGGTGATGACGGCATACGCATGGCACTAGAAGGTCAATATGATTTAATTTTATTGGATTTAATGCTGCCGGGTATAGATGGCTTTGGCATATGCCGCAAACTTAGGCAAACCCTTGATATCCCAATTATTATGGTAACGGCGAAACAAGAAGATATTGATACTATAAAAGGGCTTAGGGTTGGCGCAGATGATTATATAACAAAGCCATTTTCACCAAATGTTCTTGTTGCACGTGTAAAATCCAGTATTGCCCGGTACGAAAGACTGAAACAATCAGGCGAGAAATTTGCGGATGAAATAATTATAGGTGATATATGCATACAAACCAATTTACGCCGTGTTCTTGTAAATGGCAAAGAAGTAGACATAAAAAATAAAGAATATGAGTTACTGATGTTTCTTGTCACAAATATGAACATGGTGTTTAGCAGGGAAGCCCTTTATGAGCGGATTTGGGGGCTTGATGCACTTGGTGATAATGCCACAGTAATCGTTCACATAAACAGGCTTCGTGAGAAAATTGAGAATGAGCCGTCTAGCCCTAAGTATATCCAGACGGTTAGAGGCGCCGGGTATCGTTTTATTTGCCAAGGAGTATAGGGCCAACAAGGGCAGCGTCTTTTTAAGTAAGCAACTTGGAAGTAACATACTGCGAAAACCACAAATAAAAAAACGCCCAATGACAGGCGAAAATGCAATAATAAACAACAAAATCACGATTTCTTTCCAACAAGTTCTAAACCAATCCTCACCTCTCGTATGCTTCCAAAAAGAGATATCTCTATTGTCGCTTCCATCCTATGGCGATTCACTTTCTTTATTAAACCCTCAAGACCAACCAGCGGACCGTCGGTCACAATGATAGTAGTTCCCTTGATATAACCCTGAGACATTTCTATATATTGCTCACTATTAAGCAACTTCTGAAGAAAAATACATTCCACGTCTTGCATCTCAAAAGCTGAATCCATATTACTGCTGCCATATCGTAGCAACCTCAAAGCTTTCTCTGTTCGCAAAATATGCGGTTTAATTTGCAGATAAAAATCTAATCCACTCAGTTCTGATTCAAGGAAAACATATCCTGGAATCCAACGTCTTTTTTCAGATAAAACAGTACCCGCTTTTCTAAAACGGGCATCAAACATCGGTACAAATGGCCGTACTCCGTCAACACGCCAATAATGAGATATCACGCTTGCTACTTCGTGTTCATGTCCTGTCATAACAAACAATGTATACCATGCCATTTAACCAGCCTCCTGAATTCAACAAAAAGGCAAATCTCCGGCCTTTTGTGCATCATGTAAACTAAGCACACGGCCACTTTAACCGATGTATGTTCCTCACTTCCACCACCACGACCTACCGTTGAAATGATTTATAGTGAGTGCTTTTAAGATGGACATCATGGCTCTGCCACAACACCCAGTGGGTATACCCTTTGGAGCAGCGAATGTTCACTACTCCTTCTTTTTGCAATTGATACAATATACGATTAGTTCTTCTTTGTCAACAGCATTAGACAAAAATTTATAACAAGTGACAATTTTTATATGTAAATATAGGTTACCCGATAAGCCTATTATGATGAATTGACAAAACTCAAGATGCAGACTTTGCTTATTTCCGCTGCCATGAATTTATGCTTTAAATTATCTTGTTAATTAAGATGGCTAAATTCGTTTCCAGTTTATCTACAGTTTATTTTATTTTAGGAAAAGTTTATCTTCCGTTTAGCAGGGGTTTATAAGGGTGCGCTATTATTAATTCACAAAACAACCGGAAACTGAAGGAGGAACATATAAATGTCTTTAATTAAAGTAGAAAAGCTAACAAAGGACTATGGCCACAACCGCGGTGTTTTCGATGTATCTTTTGAAGTACGAAAGGGTGAAGTTTTCGGCTTTCTTGGGCCTAATGGGGCAGGCAAAACCACAACAATCCGTCATATTATGGGATTTTCCCGCCAGCAAACCGGTAAATCATCAGTTAAGGGTTTAGACAGTTGGACACACCACGACAAAATCATGCAGGATGTTGGTTATCTGCCCGGCGAGATTGCGTTGCCGGAATATTTAACCGGTACGCAGTTTATCAAGTTTATGGCAGCGCTACGCGGAATGAAGGACATGTCATATGCTACTAAACTGATAGAGCGGTTTGAGTTAGAGCCTTCCGGCAGCCTTAAAAGAATGTCTGCCGGGATGAAACGCAAACTGGCAATAGTAACTGCTTTCATGCACGACCCGGCAATTTTGGTGTTGGACGAGCCTACAAGCGCACTTGACCCGGTTATGCAAGACATTTTTATCCAATTTATTAAAGAAGAAAAAGCACGAGACAAAACAATCCTTCTCTCATCTCATATATTCACAGAAATAGACGCAACTTGTGACCGCATCTCGATAATAAAAGACGGACGGCTGGTATCAACTTTCATAGCAAATGAACTTAGGCACAGCAACCGTAAAGAGTGGAAAATTGAGTTTTCTACTAACGATGACTATAACCGGTTCCACGAAATGGCAGAGAAAAAATTTATTGTCTCATCGGTTAAGCCGCAATATAACCAAGTGATAGTAGTAATTACCGATGAAAAAACAAACTCTCTGGTATCAGAACTAACCAGCTACTCCGTGAACTTCTTCTCCGAAATTAAATTTACTCTGGAAGATTATTTTATGGAGTTTTATGACCGTAACAAATCCGTAGAAAGGAAGGTAGTGTAAATGCCAGCAATCGAAATCAGTAATATAACGAAAGACTACGGTGCAGGGCGGGGAAACTTTAATATCAACCTGTCTGTAGAAAAAGGCGAAGTGATCGGTTTTGTAGGCACAAACGGTGCAGGCAAAACCACCCTTATCCGCCAGATGATGGGCTTTCTGCGTCCACACAAAGGCAGTATAAAAATTAATGGGCTAGATGCGTGGGATAACGCAGCCGAAACAAAAAAACATGTTGGCTACTTGCCCGGGGAAATCGCGTTCCCCGACGCGCCTACAGGCAGCGTTTTCCTGAAGCGGCAGGCCGAACTCCTAGATTTAAAAGACATGACTTACGCAAACCAAATCACAAAAATGTTACAGCTTGACCCCACAGCCAACTTAAAACGTATGAGCAAAGGCATGAAGCAAAAAACCGCCATTGTTGCCGCGTTTATGGCAGACAGGGAAATATTGATACTGGATGAACCAACCACCGGCCTCGACCCACTAATGAGAAGGGGTTTTATAGAACTTCTTAATACCGAAAGAGGCAAAGGCAAAACAATTTTCATGTCAACACATATGTTTGAGGAAGTGGAGGACACATGCGACAAAGTGGCGTTAATCAAGGAAGGAAAAATAATCGCGATAAAATCGACCCTTGAAATCAAGCGCAACCAAGACAAGGTGTATAAGGTTGAGTTTGTATCACCTGATGATTATAAAAGATTTAAAGCGGAGGCCTTTGACCTAGCAGAGCAACATGAAGAAAAGAACCAAATCTTTGTTAAAGTAAATGACAAAGACATTAACCGTTTTATACAAGTAATGCAAAACTACAACCTGAAATATATTAGCGAAATTAAATACACTCTAGAACAGTATTTCAAGAGCCTTTATGTATAAATAATACGCTTGCAAATTTTAATGCAAGTATAAATTAACCACCGCCAAAGGCGGCATGAATATTAGGAGGTACTATCCATGTTCAGTAAAACAATATTTAAACAAACCCTAAAACAGAACTGGAAGCTGTGGGCAATATTTACCGCGTTAACAGCCGCAATGGGCGGTATTATCATAATAGTTTTTGACCCAAGAATGATACAACGTATGATGGACACATTCGCGGAAATGGGTTTAGGCGGCCCAATGGCCGAAATGGCGGGCGAAGCATTCTCATTCCTTGGCATGATTGGCGACTCGTTTTATGGGATGCAAGGTTATATCCTGCCGTTAGTATTCGTTATTATGACCGCAAACTCGCTTATTGCGTCACATGTCGACCGTGGCTCTATGGCATACACCCTTTCTACGCCAATAAAGCGTGTAAAAGTGGTATGTACACAAGCCATTTACATGATACTTAGTATAGTTGCTATGTTTACGGTTGTTACCCTAGTTGGCCTTGCGGCTGTGCAAGTAGCACACAATGGACTATGGGGAACGCCATATACACCGGATGTTATTGCAGCCGCAAAAGTACTGGATTTAAGCCGGACCGAAGTAGCCAGCGACATTAACCTAATCATAAATAACCCCGAAGCATTCCAAACCGGGGCAGAAGCGCGCCGCATTGATGAGGATGTTTATGAACTGTATTTGACATTAGTGTTATTCGACAATGCGCTAAATGCTGCCGCGGATGTTATAGGTGTTTCACAAGATGTGATTATGGATGACCTTGAAATATTGCTTGCTAATGATAACGCAGTAGAAGCAATGGCCGCTGTTTTATGGATGGAGCCATATGCACTTAGAGAAATGATTCAATCCGAAACAGATGAACACACCGATGATGACCCTGCCGATGAAGCCACTGCGCAAGCCATGATGGAAAACATGATTCTGGGCATGGAAGCCGCCGCTGAAGTGCTTGGCACAGATGTGGAAGCACTGGGTAACAACATGGGTAGAATCAAAAACGACACTGCCGCGCTTGCCGCCATGAGCGAAGCTTCCGGCATACCGGAAGAAATGATTATCATGATGATAAACATGCAACTAGCACAGGCCGAAATAGAACTTGACCAGCCCATAGACTTTGATGTAATGACTTATGTAAACCTTAATATCGGCATGATTTTATTGCTGTTTGCCATCGGCGGAATATCATTTATGTTCTCATGTATATTTAACCTTACAAAAAACTCACTGGCGCTTGGCGCAGGCATTCCCATTGCGTTCCTTGTCATTGAAATAATGGCTCAAACAAGCAGCGACCTCGAAAACCTAAGATTCTTATCGCTTAATACACTGTTTGACCCATCCGCGATTACAAGTGGGGGAACATTCGCGCCACAGTTTGCGGTATTAGCGGCAATTGGCGTTGTATTGTACATGGTTGGTATCAGTGTGTTTAAAAAGAAAGACTTGCCGTTATAAATATACCTTTTGCTGGGACGAACTTTAACTTCAAAAAAGCGCACAGCAAAAAAACAGGCAGGGTTGGTTCATATCCCAATGAAGCACCCCTCTCACACAGGATAGTACTATATGGCGCTTTAAATCGTCAAATATTTTATGAACGACTCATTGGATAGATTATGATATTGATAATATTCCTATTAAACGCTATTTTGTTGGTATCAACTTACAGTCATATGCACTATACTAATTATATACACTCGCCCGCGCGCCCATCATGCAGGCAATAAAATACCAATTTAATAAAACACCAAACCCGGGAGGTTTTACAATGATTTCAGTGCTTATCACATGGATTATCAGCGCAGTTATTTTGTGGTTGCTGTCCTTTTTGCCCTTTATGGCCATCACATTTGGCGGTACAACTTGGGTCACGATTCTAATCGTTGCGCTTGTTGTGGGCCTTATCAGCGCCATAATTGTGCCTATTGTTAAGGATGTCTTTAAAAAAGGACACCCCGCTGTTATTTTCGTTATCTCGCTTATAATCGATGCCGCAGCCCTTTGGCTGGCTGGCTGGCTTATAGGCAATTTCTATATCGAATTCTTCCCAACGGCAATTATCGCAGCCGCTGTATTGGCCGTGATTAATGTAGGGGCAGGATTCGGAAAAAAATAGAACACGATCATAATATAAGATGGGTTGCGTGGGCGGTATTCATATGCTTGCAACGAAAGCGATTTGATTTTGATACTAATGACGAACCTTTTTCAGTTTTGATACTTTGGTGAAACCTTTTCGTACAACTCCCTCCATCTACGGCTCACTTCCATCCCTTGACAACCGGCACGCCGTATATTAAACTCCATATACCATAGACAGTAGGTGTATGTGCCGCAAAGGCTTCGCGTAAATCCTACCGAGGTAGCTTGTATATATATGAAAATGCCACGCCTATTAAGTGCGTACATTTATTATGATGCTAAAGCCCCGAGACTATGGTCAAAAGTCCGGGGCTATTTTTATGCTTAAACCCAGACACTCCGCCGCGCTGGGGCAAGGCGCCGCAGCGAAGCAAGGAAGCGTAGCAGGGGTTCCCCCTGCGGAGCGGCGGGGGTTTGGGGGCAGAGCCCCCATTTTATTCTAAGGAGGTGAAACATGACAAACCTAGAGCGTAACCGTACATCCAAAAACGTAGTTATAGACGAAATCCGCGAAAAGCTTTCCCGCAGTAAGTCTATCGTACTGGTAGACTCACGCGGCCTTACGGTAGAGCAGGACACAGTCCTGCGTAAATCCTTAAGAAAAGCCGGCGGAATCGACTACAAAGTGTACAAAAACTCCATGATTAATTTCGCGATCGAAGGCACAGAGTTTGAAGGTATCAAAGAGTACCTTGCCGGGCCGACAACCGTAGCGTTTTCTTATGAAGATGCAACAGCCGCAGCTGCTCAAATCAACAAGCATTTGAAAGCCATGCCGTCGCTGGAGTTTAAGGCATCCGCAATGGAGGGCAATATCTACGACGCAGCCAAAACCAAGCTAATCGCAGATATCCCATCCAAGGACGAACTGCTTTCAAGACTACTTGGCTCACTTAAATCGCCAATGGCCAGCTTTGCACGCGTAATTAACGCGATTGCAGAAGAAGGCGGTGGCGGTAAAGCGGCAGAAGAAACGCCCGTAGCCGAAGCTGCACCAGAAGCAGAAGCACCGGCTGCAGAAGAAACTACAGCAGAATAATGCACGAAACTAAAATTACTCAGAAATTTATCACTCACATTCCATTAGGAGGAATAAAAGCAATGGCAAAATTAACAATAACAGAGCTAATCGAAGCCATCAAAGAGCTTTCGGTTTTAGAGCTTAATGACCTTGTAAAAGCCGCCGAAGAAGAATTTGGCGTAAGCGCAGCAGCAGGCGTAATGGTAGCAGGCCCAGCCGCGGGCGCAGGCGAAGCAGCCGAAGAAAAAACAGAGTTTGACGTAGAACTCACAGATGTAGGTAGCGAAAAAATCAAAGTTATCAAAGTAGTACGCGAAATCACCGGCCTTGGCCTCAAAGAAGCCAAAGAAATGGTTGATAACGCACCCAAAATCCTTAAAGAAGCCGCACCCAAAGCCGAAGCTGACAGCATCGTAGCTAAGCTTGCCGAAATCGGCGCAAAAGCAACCTTGAAATAATATTCTTATAAAAAGGAGATTAAAACATGTCTCATAAATATGTATATATGTTCAAGGAAGGCAACGCCTCCATGAAGAACCTCCTTGGCGGCAAAGGCGCTAACTTGGCTGAAATGATCCACCTAGGCATACCCGTACCCGACGGTTTTATCGTCACCACGGAAGCCTGTACAGCCTATAATTCGTCCGGCAAAAAACTGTCTGACGATATGAAAAAGCAAATCGATGAATGTATAGCAAAGCTTGAAAAAGAAAGCGGTAAAAAATTCGGCGATTCCAAAAACCCATTATTGGTATCTGTACGCTCCGGCGCACGGGTTTCCATGCCAGGTATGATGGACACAGTCCTTAACCTAGGTATCAACGATGCCGCTGCCGAAGGCCTTGCCGCAACAGCAGGCGGGCGCTTTGCCTACGACTCATACCGCCGCTTTATCATGATGTTTGCAGACGTTGTAATCGGCGTAAGCAAGCATAAATTCGAGCATGAAATAGAGATGTACAAGGAAAAGAAGGGCTACAAAGGCGACGGAGACATGACCGAAGCCGACTGGAAAGAAATCGTAGAGCTCTTCAAAAAAATCTATCGCGAAGACCAAGGAAAAGACTTCCCTACAGACGCGAAAGAGCAGCTTTACGGCGCAATCACAGCAGTATTCGAATCATGGGACAACCCACGCGCATTCGTATACCGCCGCATGTATGATATCCCATACGAATGGGGTACAGCCGTAAACGTACAGCAAATGGTATTCGGTAACATGGGCGACACCAGCGGCAGCGGTGTAGTTTTCACACGTAACGCAGCTACCGGTACAGACGAAATGTACGGCGAATATCTTATGGACGCACAAGGCGAAGACGTAGTGGCAGGTGTTCGCACACCCCTACCCTTCTCTGACCTTAAAACCAGTAACCCAACCATTTATGATGAGTTCATTGGGCATGCAAAGCGTCTCGAGAAACACTACAAATATATGCAAGACATGGAGTTCACCATCGAAGAAGGCAAACTATACGTACTACAAACCCGTAACGGCAAATGTACCGCACACGCGGCTATCAAGATTGCTGTTGACTTGGTAGACGAAGGCATCCTTACGGAGAATGAAGCACTTCTTTCTGTAGACCCAAAACTTCTGGACCAGCTCTTGCATCCAATGTTTGACCCCACAAGCTTAGCCGCCGCCAAAGCACTTGGCAGCGCCCTTCCCGCAAGCCCCGGAGCCGCAGCAGGCAAGGTATATTTCAACGCCGATGAAGCTGTTGTAGCCCATGAAAAAGGCGAGCGCGTAATTTTGGTACGTATGGAAACCTCCCCAGATGATATCATGGGTATGGAAATTGCCAAAGGCATCCTGACCGCAAAAGGCGGCATGACCTCTCATGCGGCGCTTGTAGCCCGTCAAATCGGCTGCTGTTGTGTATCTGGCTGTGAAGATATCAAGTTTACCTCTGATAAATCATTCACACTGGGCGGCGTAACCGTTAAAGAGGGTGACTATATTTCTCTTAACGGTTCTACCGGTATCGTGTACCTTGGTGATGTTAAAACCGTTGAAGCGGAAATCGCAGGTGACTTTGCACGTTTCATTAGCTGGGCAGACAAAGTACCGGGCCGCATGGGCGTACGTACCAATGCCGACACCCCCAAAGATTGTAAAATCGCGCTGGAATTCGGCGCGGAAGGTATCGGCCTGACCCGTACAGAGCATATGTTCTTCGAGCCTGACCGTCTTCCAAAAATGCGCAAGATGATTCTCGCAGACACAGAAGCAGAACGCCGCGCAGCTTTGGATGAGCTTCTTCCGCTGCAAAAAGGCGACTTTGCAGGCCTATATGAGGCAATGGGCGGCCGCCCAGTAACTATCCGTCTGCTTGACCCACCACTACATGAGTTTATGCCTCAAAACGAAGCAGACTTCGCATCGCTGGCAAAAGATATGGGCAAGAGCGTAGACGAAATTAAGTCTAAAGCTACAGCACTTCACGAACTTAACCCAATGATGGGCCACCGTGGCTGCCGCTTAGCGGTAAGCTATCCTGAAATCGCGGAAATGCAAACCCGCGCCATCATCGAAGCAGCCCTTGAAGTTAAGAAATCCAAAGGCCTAGATATCAAAGCCGAAATCATGATTCCGCTGGTAGGCGACGTTAAAGAAACCCGCTACCTGAAAGAAGTAGTTGAAAACACTGCCAAAGCGCTAGTAGAGGCTTCCGGCGTCAAACTCGACTACGCAATCGGTACCATGATTGAAATTCCACGTGCCTGTATCATCGCAGACGGTATCGCCAAAGAAGCAGAATTCTTCTCGTTCGGCACCAACGACCTTACGCAGATGACCTACGGCTTAAGCCGTGACGACGCCGGCCGTATTCTTAAAGATTATACCGAGAAAAACATCTACGAAGGCGATCCGACCGCTAAACTAGACGTTACAGGCGTAGGCGAACTTATGCGCATGGCTGTAGAAAAAGGCCGCAGCGCACGTCCCGGCCTTAAAATTGGTATCTGTGGCGAGCATGGCGGAGACCCGTATAGCATCAACTTCTGCCATAGCATTGGGCTGGACTATGTATCATGTTCGCCCTTCCGCGTACCAATCGCAAGGTTGGCTGCGGCACAATCGGCGCTTGGCAGCAAGCAAGCAGACTAATGTATTAGAATTTGTATCATACAAAGAAGCGCCTGACAGCCGTGTAAGTACGCGACTGTCAGGCGCTTTTTCTTTGGCACAAGGCTTCATATATTTCCCATATTAATAATGACAAATTTCGTTGACCTTTGGCATATTCTTATTTACAATGCATTATTCTGATGTAAAGGATGAACAAGATGAAACTAAAGTACATACCCAATGCTATAACCATTTCAAGGATTTTAATGGTAGGCATGCTGATATTCATCGCACCGCTTTCGACGGTGAGTTTTGTTATTTTTCTTATAGCCGGGTTTACCGACATGATAGACGGCACAATAGCACGCAATATCAAAGATGCCCGCAGCAACCTTGGCGCAGAACTTGATAGCATGGCCGATATGTTCATGGTTATCGTGGCGATTTTTTTTATTATGCCCGCAATGGATATATGGCCTGTTCTGTGGTACTGTATCATCGTGGCCCTTATATTTAAACTGATGTCTGCCGTGCCGGGCATTATAAAGCACCGGAAGGTGTTTTTCTTGCATACACTTTCTAATAAGGTGTTGGCACTTATATTGTTTGCGGCAATCCCGATATATTTTATCTTTGGGGGAAATATGGCTGTGAACATTTATGTTGTGTGTGCAATCGTGGCTGTGTTTATCATAACCTTTGAGGAAATGGTAATCATAAGTACATTGGATTACCCACACAAAGATATTAAAGGCTTCTGGCAGGTTAAAATGATTAATGAGGAATATAGGAAAAACCGATAATTATGAAAATCATTATTCAAGAGCCCAATCACGGCGAAGAAGACGAAATCATCGTCAAGTGCCGCAATATAAGCCCAGAAATTGTGCAGCTTCTAAACAAGCTGCGAACGCAGGGTTCATTAATTGCGCATGTAGACAACGAAATCCATAGGTTATACCCCACAGACATATATTATGTAGAAACAGTTAACAACAAGTCATTCCTATACGGGGAAACCCGTGTATACGAGTCTAAGCTAAAGCTGTACGAATTGGAAGAACTACTACACCACAACGATTTTCTGCGGGTAGGAAAGTCCCTTATATTAAACCTGAACAAACTGAAATCCTTTGCCCCTGTGCTATCGGGGCGATTGGAGGCCGTGTTATCTAATGGTGAACGTGTTACCATTTCGCGGCAGTATGTAGGCGTATTAAAAGAACGCTTGGGCGTATAAGGGGGGCATCATGGGATTAAAAGAGATTGTTAAACGGATATATCATACATTTTTTGCTGTTTGGAGTCTCATGTGCATAATAGTGTGCCTATTTGCGCTTTTCTTGGAGTTAGAAACTATTCCGGCTGATTTCCTATTCGCTTTATTTTTTTTGGCATTCTTATCTAGCCTTACTTATATTGTTTTTTATTCCAAAAATGAATTAACACTTCGCCAATTGATAATCCGGTTTGCGATACAGTTTTTGCTGGTGCTGGCGATTGTGTTAAGCGTTGGTTATATCATTGGATGGGTTGGCCCTAAGTATCCTATCCAATCATTCGCGATTGTAGCATCAACGCTTGTTATTTATATTGCTGTTACTGTGTTTGAGTTGTATCAGACTTGGACGTTGGCAGATAAACTTAATATGAAGTTAAAGGAGCGCTCTGGAGAATAATAGCATTACCATTCTATCTGGAACCACCTGCTAGCAAGAAATCCGAATTCTTGCAGGCAGGTGGTTTTTGATTACACCTTACCACTCTTAAATAACAACTTACCGCTCTTAATCTGCATGTCACGTTTTATCTATTGTACATTAAAATTGTGTGTATTATATTATACTTGACATCATCTCTCCGGTATTGTCAATAATGTGCGGAACTGCTAGTGCAACGGGCTAGGCTACGCCCGTTGCACAAGGTAAGAGTGAAAAGTTACCCCAATGTAATACATTCCCTCTATCCACTATAAACATGCGCATGTACAATGGGGGTAACATTACATATATTACGAGTACATAGTTTTTTGAAAGGATGCGATATTGTGAAATCCAAATATAAATATTTTGACGGAATTTTTAAGTCGCAAAAATTCCGATTTATCTCCTTGCTTATAGCATTGGCCATTGTTGCGGCTATTGCTGTGCTGGGGTATACATATGAAATTGGGGGTGAGTACGGGTATGGGCCGCAGTATGTCGGTTACGATTACCATACCTCCGCTTTAGATGGATATTACGTAGGAGGAGCGTATGACTACGATGATTCTCCTACTTATATTGGCGGGTATATGATTGCCTTAGGTGACAGGGATGTCTACTTGGGTGATTTTGAGATTTATGATTATGAAAATAATCTTATGGCCCTTAACGGCGCTATTTATTATGTATGCTTAGAAACTATGTCCGGCTCATTAATCCAACCGCTGATGAATATTACTGTCATATTCAACCCAAACGGCGGTAATACAATCCCCGGCGAAGAATCACGCGACACCTCTACCGGCGACGCCACCGGCGGCACAATAGGGCCGCTTAACATGCCCGCAAACCCTACACACGATTTGGCTCGTATGATCCGGGGTTGGAATACCCAAGCTGACGGCCGCGGGCAGCCCTTTGATGGAAATACTCATGTATGCGCTATTAACGGCCCGTTTGAAGTTTTCATGATTTGGTATGTAACTGTATCATTTAACTTAAACGGCTCTCCACTTGCGGTAGGTACGGACCAAAACAATCCAAACCACTTTGTTGACCGTACTCATATCCCGGAGGGTTGGTCTATTAATGAAGTACCGGGAAGAACTTTCCCAAGGGAACTAACCCTTCCTACAGACCGTACAGGCTATACATTCCATGGATGGTGGGATACAACCGCTTTGATGGGCGGCCAACGGTTCTTTGGTGATACACCTATTTATGATACCAAAATGCTTAGTGCCAGATGGACACCACCCAACAATCCTGTTGTTACATTCCACGCCGAAGGCGGTACCATTCCACCAGAGCATAGCAATGAGCGTGAAGCATATCCAGGGTTAAGCATAAACGACTCAAGCCGTACGCCGGACCCAGGCGGTTTGCCGCGTATTAATGTAGGCGTACGTTGGGCGCGTACAGGGCCTTATGTTACACCTCCAGCCCCGGGTCAATACCTAGAGGGTTGGTGGACATCCCCCGGCGGATGGGATGGCTCTGGCGACCGCTTTGCAAGTCCCGGTTTCCAATGGCCACCAACTGCCGGTGTAACCGATTACTATATGTATGACCGCGGGAATGTGATACCTGTACCGCGGGATTGGGCCAATACACCTATAACCACAAGCATGGATGTTTTTGCCCATTGGGTCTACAGGGTGAAATTTATGCCCAATGGCGGCGGCATACATCTACAAAACCAACCGCTTTATTTCTATCCCATACCGGCTCACGGCATTGATGGAGGTACTCGCTCGGCGCCAACATTTAGCTATGTCCTCTACCGTGACATTCCAATAACCGGCAGCGGCAACACTTACACAATCGAAAACAGTGGGATCCAGCGTAGTACTCTGGACTTTATCCACCCGACGGATCCACTTTTGAATAGAGTAGCTGACCAACCTGTAGACAGGAGAACATTGCCTGTAGGTATTGACCCTAATCCAGATAATGTTGACCTTTCCAGAGCAGGCCATTCATTTAATGGATGGTGGGATAGGCCGATCCCGGCATACTGGGTACCGCCTATGGGCTGGTCACCCCCACCCTCTTTTCCACTTCCTTCCGGTTGGGTACCCGGCCAACAGGTACCCATTAACCCAGCGCTTCCCGGCGGTGTTGACGGCACCCCGTGGGCAGGCGCACAACAATTTTTTGTAGATACCCCTGTAACGGGAAGCCGCACGGTATATGCACACTGGACACGTAACGATAACGTAGTTATAACCTTTGACCCCCAAGGGGGTTGGTGGTACCGCATAGAGAATATACACTGGGGCGCATGGAATCACCCCCCCATTGGTACTCAAGATTATCATTATGTAGACATTCCAGGCCCCGGAGCCTCAGGTATTGCTGTCTATGGAGGAAATATCCTAAGCACACCCGGTTTTGGCAGTCCTAACCACAGGGTAATGCCGACATTCCCGCAAAGGGATGGCTATGTGTTTGTGGGTTGGTATTCGCATCCCCAATACAGATATCTGCCTGACCCGGCTGATCCGACTCCCGAAAATCCTTCTTTGCCGCTTGTACGGGTAGATACCCCACTATCTGACTTTAACTACTTTCTAAGCCGAACTGCCGGGAACCAATTTTATCGCCGTATTAATTTTACTGTAACATCGGTAGTTGCCCAAGACATTACTGTATATGCCCATTGGAAGCCATATATAACACTATTGCTTAACCCTATGGGTGGTGTGTTTCAAGGTCCAACCCTTACCATGCCTACGGGCAGACCCAATTTCCGCCCGGTAGCAATAGGAATGGCGCGGAATGTTACTTATGCTAACCCGCAGCAAGCTGCGACCCCAGCAGGCCTTGGTGGCGGTGTTCAGATTATTTATACGCCATATACCCTTGGGCGCCTTCAGGCTGTGGGTTGGGATCATACCGCTACGCACGGGGCGCCGTATTACCTGCAAATAATCTCATCCCCGTTCCAGTTTTATATGGATAGACCCGGTTATATACCCATGCTTACGCAGTGGCAATGGTCAAGCGTAGCAGAACGGAATAACTGGCTTATTAGGCCTACCCCTGGCATAACGATTCCTTCAGGTTTTAATCATCCTTCCAACAACGCTGCGCCAGCACCATGGAACACTCCTAACAATTTCCCTCTTGGTTATGGGCCCAGAAGCCCTCACCCCGCGGGACCCGGCGCAGGAGGTCCACCTCTTATAACAACGGGGACTGGCTCTACAATGTGGAATTTGTCACCTGATGGTTCGAGTGGTGTGTTTTTATCAACCGGTGGCATAACCACGAACGAGATGGCTACCCATGCTGTAAACGGAGTTGTGGAATTTTATGCACAGTGGGCGGCACCTGTCACATTTGTGCCTAATCTTGATGGTTTTGGCTCTGCCTATGGCGCGGCTACCACACCTGTAAACCGTGTTATTAATGTTGCGGTTGGGCGCAGTTTTGAAGGCGAATTTAGAAGGGATATAAACTTCCACACACCACCTATTTTTAACAGGCCGCCAATAGGCCCATATATAGGATTGGCGCCTACAGGCGGGGTAGGTACCCGTCGGCCTTTTGTGGGTGTAGCCCCGCTGTGGGATACCGGCAACCCTGCTTGGATTGCCGCAATTCCCCCACCCCCACCTGTTGCAACTCCGGCACCAATTAGCTGGGACTGGACTCTTGAGTTCCCAAACCCAAACCCGGAAAGACCGCGAACACCTGGTGCGCCAGCAACAGCAACCGATGGTAACTGGGACGCGATTTTTAATATCAATCACAATGGTGTACCTATTAGGAACTTTTTTACAGGGTGGAATACATGCCCTAACGGCACTGGTGATTCGTATAACCAGTATGACCGGATATACACCGCTACGAGGTTATATGCCCAATGGGCGACTAACACCCTAAACTTCCATGGCAACCATGCAGAGCCAACACCCTCACCCAACCAATACGGCCCAGCTGCAGTTAACTGGCCCACCGGATGGCCGGCGGCCAATGTTCAAGGATATCGTGTTGTGGCGTTTACGCCCGGTTTACCAATGCCATGGCCCGCAGGGCCACCACCCGGTGGTATGCCGTCCGATGCCTCTGGCGCGATGGATTTCGTAGGATGGAACTCACAAAGAGATGGCTTGGGTATGTGGCTTCCTATGACAGGTAATATCCCGTTTACTTCGGGTACCTTTTATGCCATTTGGGGCGCGGTTGTTACATTTGTTACAGAGGAAGGGACACTTGGCCCTAATACAACCACAAACGCAAACCTTAACTCTCCTGTTGCCCCTGCCAACTTAGCCAGTATAAGTACCCCTGTACGCACAGGGTGGAATTTTGATCGCTTTTCCTTCCGCGTACCTCAATCGGACGGAAGTCTTGCACAGGTTACTCCTATAGCACCAGCACACAGGCCTGCTATACCCGGTAGCCCTATTATAACCGGGCCTACAACTGCATACGCCCACTGGGATGGTAGATTCGTGTTTAACCTTAGCGGCGGGCATATCAATAATAACACTGCTAATGTTACAAGCTTTGTGCCTGAGTTTTACTCAACTACGCAGGCTCTGGCTTCGACTACGTTATCGGTTTTCCCCGGTGGCCAAAGCGGGCGCCCTGTTACGCCCACCATTGCAGAACGTGCTGTTTTGCCGGTTAACCCCGCGCACGCAGACCCATCTATGGTGTTCATGGGTTGGCGTATTACGTACCCGGCAACATTGGCAAGTAACGCAATTTTAACCCGTACACAGGTTTCTAATATTGTCATGAACGGCTATGTAAACCCGGATGATGACGACTGCGAAGACCGCAACGCAATAACCGGCCTTATAAACTTAGAAGCCGTATGGCACGAGCGCGTAGTCTTCACCAAAACAGGCGAGCTATTTTACGCAAACCCGATACAAGTGCAACCGCGTAATGGCGCGACCTTTGAAATACGCAGATACGACCCCGCTACCAGCGAATGGAATCTTGTTTCAGGTTTGACCCTTAGCACAAGCGGCGCAGAAGCACCTGCCATAGGCACAAACAATGGCACCGAACCTTTTGCGACTCTGGTACCGGCATCAACCGGCAGGGTAGTTGCAAGCAGGCCATTAACACCAGCCGGCCAGTACCGGTTGATAGAAACACTGCCACCGCCGGGTTATATGCGCGAAGGCGGATTCTGGAATATCCATACAACAGTACTATCTAACGGTGAGGTACGTATTGTAGGCTTTACAGCGGTAGACCATAACCTATTTTTCAGAGACTTGGATGAACCAATCGCCATAGGCGATCCCGAAGGCGATGTAGAAATAATAACATTGCCATACGATGGCTGGCATGTTGGCAACCGCCGTCCCCGCCTGATGTTCGAAAAGCTTGACAGAGAAGGCGAACCGCTTAACGGCGCAATCTTTGTAGTAGAACGGCGCGAAAGGCTAAGCGCGTCAGACCCGTGGCCCAATTGGCCACCTATAGTTGCCCCACCGTCTAATGACCCATCATTGTACTGGGCCCAACCCAGCGGCACGGCAATGCCCGCGTTCCCCGCTACGACCCCGATGCCAAGCTTCCCATCTACAAACCCGGTACTGGGTTCCTTCGACGGCCTAGTAGTAATTTCCAGACCCTTTACGCCCAACGTCAATCTTCTTTCCGCCGACCCTAGCACAACCGTGCAGTACCGGCTGAGGGAGGTATATGCCACAGACGGATATATAATCCCATTGGGCTACTGGACAATAACCACCAACCATTATGGCGAGGCTGAATTTATTCTACCCTCGACCAGTGCGGCCCCGGATAATCTTGTACCGCCTTTTGTACCGGCAGGGCTGTCTGCTGTTAACCCGGCATACCCATGGCGCAGAACCCCACGAAGCATACAAAACATCCCGGTCCGGTATTGGCCATTCCTTAAAACAGATGCGCAATTAATCACAAATGCCCAACACAGCTACCTTGAGGGTGCGGTATTTATGCTGTTTGTATGGGATGACCCAACCAGCCTTCCGGCCAACGACCGTATGGTGACACCTGCCGAGATGTTTGGCAGCGGCGGGCAGTGGCGCTTTGTAACCGAACGCATAAGCAACCCCGGCACACCCACGACAAGGGACCCGATGTGGTTTCCCATGATGCCGGGCCGTATATATCAGCTGGTAGAAGTGATTGCACCGGTTGGACACCAGTTGCCTTGGGGGCAATGGCGCCTAACAGTTACAGGCGCAACAGACTTGCTAACAATAACAGGCACCGGGCTAAATTATTCGCAGATTATTGGCTGGGGCACGCCAGAAATCAGAAGGATCCTGACAGGCATACCATGTGCAAATATTCATATTGATGCCGTATATCACTGCTGCGATGACACAAATTGCACAGACCTTCTTAACATGCATGTCTTCCATATACCTAACCTGACCGATTTTTACCTGCCTCTAACAGGTGGCACTGGTATATCAGTAGCTATTGCTGCTATAGGAACAGCGTTAACTGGGGTTAGCATTGTTATACTGCTTTATAAGTTTAAGGCAGGCAAGGCAAAACAAAGTTGATTTTCTGGATTGTTTAAATTATGGCTTTATGAATAACAACAAAAGGGCGTTTATGCGACGTCCTTGATACAAGCATAGGAAGCCTTGAATAACCTAGGGCGTGTTGACAAATCCACCGAAGAGCCGGTGGATTTTGTCGTTTTAAGGTTTCACTACATGGCAATAAATGGTATTATAAGCCTTACTACATGGGTATGTATTTATATTTAGTGTGCTTTTGCAACGTGCTATGAAAATTAATTATAATTAAAAATTACCTTGTGGAGTTAGCATATATCATGCTAACTTAAATACAGCAACCAACATCATCGTTAGCTGAGGCTGCCTATTGCCACGAGTGTAAGCCCTTAGCAATTTACAATGGGGATGAACTGGTTGGGATGCTGATGTATCATACGCCCCTTATTGATGATGAAGATGAAATAAACCATAGTTATTGGATTATGCGTATTCTAATTGATAAAAACCATCAACGCAAAGGCGTATGTTTCGTATAGGAGGGCTTATGCTGGAACGGAAACAAAATTGGGATATTCTAATTATTGGCGGAGCTTCAGGTTCAGGAAAAACGAGTGTGAGCCGCCCTCTATCTCAATATTATGGGATTGACCTCGTGCGCGTTGATGATTTTCAATGTTTACTTGAGGCAATTATATCACCCGAAATGATACCCACATTGCACTACTGGAAAATAGAACCAAACTGGCGCAATGAGAGTGTGGAATGGGTTGTTGAGCGATTAAAAGGTGTCGGCAAAGCATGGTTGCCTGGATTGGCGGCAGTAATTAAAGACCGCCTCGAAGAAAGCATACCCATGATTCTTGAAGGTGATTTTATTCTCCCCGAATTGTCGGCTTCATGCAATAATCCACGTATTAAAACCATATTTGTGCATGAGCCTTCACGAGAACAGATTTTACAAAATTATCTTGCTCGTGAAGGGACACATCAAGTGCATAGAGCAGACATAAGCCACGCATTTGGAAACTGGCTGAAAGAAAGATGTGAAAATCAAAATGTTCCCGTCATTGAATCGCGTCCGTGGGATAACCTTATGGAAAGAGTGATTTCAGCATTGGATTAGCTATGCAGTATAAACATTAAGCCGTGTAGGTGGATAGACATCGAATGTGTTGCTCTCTAACAAGATTATACAGTAGGCGTTGCCTACGTATGATCCAGCGTGTTAACAGACAACCCTTCCGGCGGTAAAATAGGCTGCCAATTTTCTTCGCCGATCCCAATAACAATATAGCCGCCATTAGTGTTACTCCAATCATTCGCATAGGCACAAATGGTTGGAATGGTTTCGTTTGGGTTCCAACCCTTTTTATACTCAACGCGGTCGCTTTCAACCACACGACCTTCGAGTAGTTTTTCCAGTTTTAACGGAATCATTGGCTTACCTCTGGGTTGGGCGTAGCAGCAGGACTAATTTCAACAATGCGTTTTTCCATCTTCATGGTTCGGGGTGCGGTATGGCTGTAGCGATAAACCGAGGCTGTTTGAAATTTCGTAGCGCGTGAGTTTTTGGGGAGGCTCTTTTGCTTCCATACTTCGTAGCCGAATGGTGCGAGTATTGTTTTTACCATCAGCCCCACAGCTTGCTTTGTAAAGCTGTCATCAAGAGTATTGACGTGTTCTTTTGTTAAATCAGCAAAGAAACGCTCAATATTATTAACCACCGGTGCAATGGCAGGCTTGCCCGCATCGCTAGACTCAAGCAATTGGATAAGGACATAGCTTCGAGATAGGAACTCAAATATATTCTGCATATCATCGTCATCTTCAAATTTTATACAATTTGGGTTTTGCTTTATAAAATCCTCAAATATAGCCAACAAAATAATCACTCCCATGCCCATTGATGTTTCACACATTTAATTAACATATCTGAAATTTCATGTCAATCGGATTTGTAATAAACTCAATTATGTGTTTTACCTATTTTCCCCAAGAACCGCAGCGGTGTTTTCACACCGCCGAGTTCCGCTGATTTACTCTTATCCGCTGATTGTCTTTGTGTTTAGACTTTTACAGACGCCCTGTTTACGCTGTTTTGAGCAATTCCTCGTCCATCCCATAATAATGATGCAATCATCTCAGCCGCCTGCTCCAGTACTTCTTTTTGGTCTATCGATGTGTCGGGGATGCCTGCATAGCTTATTATGTCTGTTAGAGCATGGCGGATGTCGGTTTCTTTGCCCTCGTACTGCTCTGTGTCATAGTCTGCATCGGGGGCATGGCTTGCGCGCGCGACCTAAAGGCTTTCATCTGCTCGTCATCGCCGTGTGTTATAAAACGAAGGGATTGTCATGCTTACAACAGGAACGCGCCCACGAATATTCTCGCGGTCAATAATAGTCGTGCCCATATGCATAGGGGTTTCCCTGAAAATTATGCCCAACTCCCCTCTCCACTGCCTCTTCCACTGTGGAACTTACTATAGGAATTTACTGGTCGCGAATTGACACGTATAGCAAATTTTTTTGTTTACAAATGGTTTCACGTAGATTATAATCAGATATACAGCTTGAGAGGGGAAAGTTTGATGTTTGTTTTAATAAACCCTAAGTCTGACGATGACCGGAACAATACTTACCCGCTTGGGCTCGCGTATATAGCAGCTGGTTTAGAACCACATGGAAAGGTTCGCATTTTTGACCTTCATTATGGACATACATTAAATGAGTTAATGGAATATTTATTTTCTGAAAATATTCGGTTTATAGGCTTAACTCTTTGTACAAGCATTCAAGGTATGGTTGATGTCACTCGCATTGCTAGACTTATAAAAGAGCTTAATCCCTCTGTTATTGTGGGGATTGGCGGTCCACATGCTACATTCCAAGGACACGAAATGCTCCAAAGCCATATCGAATTTGATGTTATGTTCATAGGAGCTGGAGAAGTTGCGATACGTCAATTAGGGGCGAATCTAGCACGTGGTGAGGACTATTGGTATAAAGATGTCAAGAATATTTTATATAGAGATACTTCTGGCAATGTAGTTGCTTCAGTAAGTGCAGAGCATGATATGTCCTGTATACCTTTGCCAGCTCGTCATTTATTACCTTCTGCAAAAGAGTATTCGGCAAAAAACAATCAGGATTTGCCTGTTATGTGTGTAGATTCGTCGCGCGGCTGCCATGGAAGTTGCACGTTTTGCACATTTAGATTAAGCCAGCACAAGCCTTGGCAACCAAGAGATTTAGGCTATTTCAAAGCTGACATTTTAAGCACTATCTCACGTGAAAATGTTGATTTGATGGAGCTATTTCTCACTGATGCAGACTTTTTCGCATCGCCCAAACGAGCTGATGATATGTTAAATATAATTATGGATATTCCTCAGATAAAAGGTTTTCCTGTCACTATGCGCGCAGATAGTATAGTGCGCTCTCAACACCTATTAAGCAAACTATTTAAAGCAGGTTGCAACTTTGTTGAAGTTGGAATAGAGAGTAACGCTGATAGTCAATTAAAACGGTTTAATAAGAGAACATCTCCTGAAACTAACTTGCAAGCATTGGATATATTAACAAATCATAAAAAGTCTTTTGACTTTGGCATCCAGTTAGATATAATTTTTTTTGAACCATATGTTACAATGCGAGAGATAAGGGCAACAAACGAGTTAGTTCAAAAATATTCTTACGGCAATGCCAAAAACGAGTCTGTCTTCTTCCATAAAATGAGATTGTTTTCAGGAACGGAATTCCGAAGACAGGTGCTTAAGGATCGATTGTCAGTTGATTCTTACATGGACGCACCTCACTGGGAGTTTGAAAATGAAGATGTGGCAAGATTTTATTCTTTCGTTGTTTTGTTTAAAAATTCATTATACAGGGATAAGAAAGAGCTGCAAAAAAGATTAAGCGGCATGTTACGTTCTAAAAAGATAGACTTGCGACTAATGAAGGACTGTCGTTATCTCTCAACAATGTGTTATGACTACTTTAATGAGTTGCTTAATTCTCAAAATAGCGAGGATTATAAGTTTATATATTCTTATTCCAAAGATTACTTAAAAGAGTTGAGTATGCGTTATGATTTTAAATTAAGTTCATCAATTTAATCTCATTAATATGGGGTTTTATTAGAACAAGCAATTTTGCTTTAGAATGGAGGTGAAGCGGATGATGGCGAACAAACAACAAATGGAGTATTCAAGGGAGTACTCAAAACCGAGTATTGACACATTTAGCATCGAAGAGTTAATGGAAGTTGTAGCCGAGATGGGTACAACATGTAGCCAGACTCACACTTGCAGTACTACATGGTAGCAGTTAACGCCTGAACGACTGTATTTCAACTAAGATAGTGTATATTTATATTTAATATACACTATCTTTCCATTGTTAGGAAGGATGTTATTATGACTAATAGTATTGTTGGTTCGAAATCTGCCGGTTTTCTTATTGAGGAGTATGATGATGGCACACTTATCATTGTATGCGAGGAAAGTGGAACAGCGCATGTTTTAAATCATACTGCTGCCTTAGTATATAATTTATGTACAAAAGGTGGGGAAATAAACTCACTAGAACAAGCCTTTATTGATTCGTTTAATACTTCTAATTCAAATATATCTACATCAGAAATGAGTGCAGATTTTAGGACTATCATTGACGATTTGTTAAACAAAGGGTTGATTTTTTCCGAGATGAATAACAATTAAATCTGCAGACATTCAACTTGTATCATTCTAAGGGGGTATTATCTTGGGTTTGTGTGAAAAAAATATTTTTGAAATAAGTTCTTGCTTTATTGAAATCACTTCAGTTTGTAATGCCAATTGTTTATACTGCTATAATAATTCAAGTTCAAACTCAAAATCATATTTATCCCTAGAAACTATTCATGACCTAATTAACACGTTGTATTCTTGTAACAAACGAATAAGCGTTACCATTTCTGGTGGAGAGCCTATGTTACATCCTGATTTTACAAATATACTTATGCTTCTGGATAAACTAGATATACATGCGTTAATTAACACAAACGCTAGTTTATTGCATAACAGAGATGATTATATTTTTTTGGAAAATTGTAGTTTTCAAGTTACGCTGGATAGTCTTATTGAAAAAGAGCAAGATAGCATACGAGGGTCACACTCATTCTCAAACATTGCTAATTTAAGAAGCATTATACCTAAAAAGTCAAATACAAATGCATCATTAAGAATTAACTTAACCAAGAAAAATTGTGATTACATTGATGAATTTATAGATAAAGCTATTGAATGGGGTTATGACGAGGCCTCTTTTGGATTTTTAGTTCCATATGGTCGTGCTAAAAATTTTGACGGAATAATAAACCGCCATGATGACCCGGATTTATGGTCATCAATTGTTAACAGGCTAGAGCTACAGAAAAAGCAGCTAGGTTCTGCAATTAATCTTGAGTTAGTAAATTGCTACCCACGCACAGACTGTCCTTTTATCTATCCGGATAAACTAAAAATATCACCTCGTGTTGCATCTAATGGTGATATTTATCCATGTTTACTTTGTGATGACGATAAATTTATCATAGGAAATATACATGATAAGCCAATAACAGACATACTGCTGGACGAATCATTTCAAGCTTTATCTAGAGTTTTTATTGCAAGGGCATGGGAGGATGGTTATATCCAAGAGTGTAAAGTATGCGCGTGGAAAAAAATATGTTTTAAAGGATGCCCTGCTGTAGCTTTTGAAACTTACAAATCATTTAACAATCACGATGGAAATTGTGATTTTTTAAAGCGACTATATCTCAAAAAAGCTGTCAGAAGTTCATAAGCATTATTACAGATAATTGTACGGTGGTGATAGCATGAACAATAGGTTGCGTAAATGGATTTCTGCTATCGTGTATTATGGCAGATGCTTTTTGTATTGCTTCAGGATGAATAAGGCAGCATCTCTTGTTGCTCTTGTGCTATATATGTTATTCAAGATGTCTATAATTATTGCAACTTGGGCGCAGGCTGAAATTGTCGCATATGTTTCGTATAGTCTAAATAGCGATATGGCAGACTTTGTTTTACTTGCTGCAATATTTTGTGTTTTTGTTACATTTCATAGATTCCGTGGGCATATAACTATTCCAGTTAATAGAATCATTGAGTGTACTGTTACTTTGGCTTGTAAAAGTAAGATAATTAATTCTGTATCAAGGTTTCCTCTGCAATCTTTAGATAAGGATGAAACGCATACCAATATTAAACGTGCTGCTGACAAGGCAGAAAATTTGCAGGGTGCAGCTATGATGTTTGCGGATGATCTATCAGGGATTATATCTCTTTTAATATTTTTTACTGCCCTCGTATCGTATGACATGGGTCTTATTTATATTGTTATTATTCTGGCAACAGTTCTTTCATCAAATGTATTTTCTTTTTTATTTACAGAAAGAGAAATTGATTTGCGAATCCGCCAGACAAATAGTGTAAGAAAAGCCGAATATTATTACAATTTACAAACAGAACGTATAAGCTCCTTAGAGCTTAAAATTGATAACTTATGTGATTTCTTTATTAATAAGTGGGAAACAGAGAATAATAAGCAGATAAGTGAAAAAATCAGCTTGGATCGCTGGGGTGTTTTTAAGACTATAGGTGCTAGTGTATCTTCGGAAGTTTTAGCAATTTTACTGCTATTCATCATTACCTATCAATTTGTCCATAACCATTTAATTATTGCCGATTTCATGTATATCATGATGGCAGCGGCAGCATGTATAGGGCTTTTTGAAAACTTACTATACTCTATAAGAACAGCGTATCATCAAGGCATGTTGTTTGAGCCTATCCAAAAAATGATTGAGCTTGATGATAGTGTAGCAAGCCAGAACGAGTTAAAGAGTGTTGAAAAATTGAATATATATGACAGCGATGTCTTGCACATAGAGAATGTTTCTTTTTCATATGATTCACGTAAAAAGGTATTGAGTAACATTAGTCTTAAAGTTAGGGCTGGGGAAGTTATCGCATTAGTTGGTCCAAATGGCGGAGGCAAAAGCACACTTTCAAAAATTGCGCTGGGTCTGTTAGCTCCAGACGATGGTGAAGTGCACCTATACGGCGTACCTGTAAGAACAATGGATTCGGTCAAACGACGGAAGCTAATGGGGGTAGTTTTTCAAGACTTTTTTGGGTTTAGGACTTCGTTACGCGATAACGTAGGCTTTGGTGATATTGATTTAATTAATAATGATGATGCTATACATGCAGCAATGCAACGCGGAGGAAGTGAAAAATTACTTACCCGTGTAAGCTCTTTAGATACTTCTCTTGGGCGTAATTTTGATGAAAAAGGAATTGAGCTTTCTGGAGGCGAATGGCAGAGATTGGCGGTTAGCCGTGGATTAATGGGGGAGCACAGTATCATTGTTTTTGACGAATCGACTGCGGCAATTGACCCAATTGCAGAAGTAGAGCAGTTTGAAAAAGTGAGAGCCTACCTACAGGGCAAGTCTGGTATATTGGTGAGCCATCGTATTGGGTTGTGTAAATTTGTGGACAGAATCGTCGTATTAAACGAGGGTGTCATTCAAGAAGAAGGTACCCACGATGATTTAATAAAAAGTGATGGATTTTATGCCGAGCTTTATCGCGAGCAATCCAAATGGTATAAACTTGAGCAGGAAGAGGTCTAACTTTATGAAAAATTTTTTTAATGCTTGTGTAAAGTTTACATCTTTTTTGGCTTTGTTAAATAGAAAATCATCTTACAGTGTAATAAAGATGCTCATTTTTTCTACCATTGTTGCAGTTTTTATTACTGGAAATAACTATTTGCTAGGGATAGTTGTTGACCGAATCGAAGCTGGATACGAATTTTTTTATATTGCATTGATTTTAACTCTCATATTAACATTCCGAATTGGAAATCGAGTTATTAGTAATTATTATGGGTATTACTGCAATAAAGTTAGTTTAAAATTGACTCATTTAATACAATTGGACATTTTGAAAAAAATAAAGAAAATCAAGCAAGAATGCTTTGACTATACAGATAACTTAGATTTAATGATGAGAATTAAAAGAAATGCGGCGGGACAAAGTGCAAATGCACTAACTAGTTTATCATCGATACTAAACGGAATTTTAATTGTTGGACTATATGCCATACTGCTTAGTTTTATTTCTTGGTACATAACTGTAGTTTTATTGTTGTCTTCTATTTTGTCGGTATTTATATCAACTAAATTTGGTATATCAGCTTACGCTTTGAAACGTAGGCAAAGTAAAGTAGAGCGTCTTGCGGGATACTATGAGTCATTACTTCTTGAAAGGCCTGCCGCAAAGGAAGTAAGAATGTATGGTCTTTTTGATACCCTATTAAACCGGTGGCATAATTATCGCAATGGTATCATGCGTGAAGAAAGAGTTCAAGTTACTCAATTCACATTTTTAGAGCTTTTGGGGAAAATGGTACAGGCTACTGGTTTTGCTATTAGCATAATAATTTGTGGGTTTTTGGTTATAAATTATGAATCTACCATCGGTAATTTGGTTATGCTTATCAGCTTAGGGACGATGTTTTTCGGCTATGTAGATAGGACAACAGAGCAGATTGGTTCAGTTAGCCGTTTTTTTGCTTTTGTTGACGATGCATTAGCATTTGAAGAAATGCCCGAAGAATTAGAAGATTCTAGGCACATTACTTTAAGAAGTTCGCCAAATATTGAATTTAAAGATGTTTCTTTTACCTATCCACTTGCTGAATACGAAGCGTTAAAAAATATTAATGTTGAAATAGCTTCAGGCGAAACTATTGTATGTGTTGGCGAAAATGGGTCTGGAAAAACAACATTTATAAGCTTACTTATGGGATTATACGAGCCTACGAAGGGCGAAATATGTATATGCGGTGAACCGCTGATAGACATAAAGCATCAGTTGCGTGCTCACACTGCTTTTGTTGCGCAGAATTTTAATAAATACCAAATGAGTATTAGCGACAGTCTGTTTTTTGATAGGGAAAATGATAATGCGTATGAACAATCACTGTATGAAACTTTTTTAGATTTTCTTAAAGATTATCCAGATAAACAAAATACTTATATCGGCCAGATGGATTCGGGTGCTATCGAATTATCTGGCGGGCAGTGGCAGCGTATGGCTATAGGCCGGGCACTTGCCAAACCAAACGTGCAACTTATGATTTTAGATGAGTTTACCTCTGCATTAGACCCTATAGTAGAGTCGAAAATATACGAGGAAATTAAAAATGACATTCAAAAGTTTACAACAATAATCACATCGCATCGATTAGGAGTTTGCAGCCTAGCCGACAGAATTTTAGTTTTTGATAACGGCGAGATTGTTGAAAGCGGTACACATGATGACTTGATTACAAAACAGGGGGTGTATTACAACCTGTACAATACTCAGTCTAGCATGTTCGAAGTATGATTTTAAAGTTGGAGGGAGTATATAATGCTTGTATTTAATCACTCCTTTTGTTGAGGGGTCAATAGATGTTTCTACCAACGATTCTACTTGTCTGGAAATAATGAAGGAAATATATCCTTTTGTTAATGACGGATATAAAAATAAGAACCAAAATAAACAAATAAAGATTATGAGAAATACAGATGGTATCTATGATGTATTATGGACAAATTCCATCTATCATTATAAAAATTTAGATGAAAGAGGGGTAAAGCTAGTTTTATTTGAAGCCATCTCAACTATTTTGGAAGATATGCTGCAAGATGAGCAGAAGTTTGTATTACATGGCGGTGTTGTCGAGATGAATGACAAAGCAATTTGCCTGATGGCCAAGTCAAATATGGGAAAATCAACTCTTATTTATGATCTTTCTTCAAAGTATGACTTCAATTATTATTCTGACGATTTAATTTTATGCGACTTTAGAGTCAATGGGGATATCAATTGTCCTAGCGTTTACCCTTTCCCAATCCCGTCTAAATTACGCAATATAAGTATTTTTGATAAAAGATGCGATGTGCGCATTATAGCAGAAGGGTCTAGTGCAGTTCGTAGTGAATATCTTTATATTGCCGACCCAATAAATAAATATAAAAATGTTTCTGACAGGATTCCAATCCATTCTTTTATTCTTTTAGAACGTGGAGACTTCTCCTCATCTATCGACAAATTGAGATTTTCTGATTCGTATAAGGCAATCATTCTAAATACAAAATTTGCTGATAAAGAGTGCATAATCAATATTAATAAGGCAGCGACAAATATTGTCAAGCATGTGCCAGTATATGTAATGAACTATCATTGCTTGGATAAAGCTAACGACATGTTATTGGCTCATGTGAGGGGACAATGATTATATGGACATAAACAACTTCAAAAAATTGTCGAATTTATTTTTGAAAAATGACAAGTCGTATATCAATGTCAAAGCATCTGGTGATTGTATGATGCCGTTTTTTTCAAATGGTGACGTATTGGTTGTACAAAGACGTGATAGTTACTTAGTGGGAGATGTTGTTGTAGCAACACATGAAAATCGAGTAATTGCCCACAGGGTTTTAGAGTATGATGGCATTATTTATCATATAAAGGGCGATAAATCCATTGCTTCTGAGAAACTAGGGTATGAAGATATTGTCGGCGTAGTTATAGGTGTTCTTGTCTGCGGTAAAATTGTTTCATATTCTTTTCCAGAGTATGTGGTGAAAAATATAGTAAACATGTCATTGAAAGTATATCAATTTTTTATCTCCAGTGACAAAGACTATCATTTAACGGCTCACAGTGACGAATTTGTTCATTTGAGAGAATATACTAATGGGATTGACATTGATAACTATAAATCTATTGGAGATCTCAAATGACTTCAATGCTTATCCTTTTATAGAATTTGGTACAATACTAGTATGTCAAATTTACAAATGTAAAGGAGTTAAATAAATGGATGCAGCACAAACAATGACAAACTTAGAGCAACACTCACCGTATTATAGAGAGCTTCGCAACAAGCAGATGGTGAAGTCGCAACCACTATCTGTTATGTCACGTACAAAGGCATTAGATGCATATTGGTTGCATAGGCAAAAGCAAATCATCGATTGTTTTCGCAAAGAAATTAATACCATAGCTCAGATAGCAGAGCAGAACAATATTAAAATAACATTTACACGCGGTGCTACACTAGCGGACGACTTATACCCTGTGCCTGAAATACGTCCATTCGGTGATATTGATGCCTTAGTGCATATAGACGATATAGGCGATTTTATACGTATATGTAAATCTCTTGGTTATTCTTATGACCAGGTTGAAGGTGATAGTGAAGAGGAGGCCTTGGCTCGTAGCATTCGCCTTATTGAAAACTGGAATCATAATCATTTTAAAGAACTTAACAAAAAAGTAAAAACTAAGCTTTTTGAGTTCAACATTTTCCTAGAAGTGCACACGCAGTTATACGCAAGAATACATCAAGCACGTAACATTGACGAAAACACATTAACATTGACCGCATTAAATGCAACCATTCCTCATCCGTCATCCCTATATCAATCTGTATATGTACTTCAACCTATGGATAACTTGCTTGCACTTATAGCCCATGAAGCAAAACACTTTCTTGATGCTATCTTGTCATCTATTTCTGAAAACGGGAAACTTACTTATAGCTACAATTTATTAAAACTTATTGACATAGATTTGCATTTTGAAAAATATCACTGCGACATCAATGTTCTGTTGCAGAAAGCAATCGACTGGGATCTGGTTCCTGAATGCGTTCTTATTCTAAGGATTATGGAATTATATGTTCCTGAAAAGTTTATTGGTATTAGCTTAATGTCTGTATACGAAAAGCACTGTAGGGGTATAGGTTTTTTTGATTTTGCTATAAACTTGATTCTAATGAACTCCCAGTTCAATGAACTGGTTCATCTTGACAACAAACAATTAGCAACTTATGTCATCCAGCATCTAAAAATTGAAAAGCCCTTGGTTAATTGTTATGAAAGTGATACTTATGAAGGATTACCTATGGATGCCGTATTCACCATTGATGAAACAGCAGATGATATTCCAAATCGCTTTGGCACACATGTCAAGGTACGCAACTGGTTAGACCCAGATATGAGATGGAGTTGTGTAGGTGTATTTAGGCGTGATAAAACGCGGCTTTGGCTTAAACTTGACGTGCAGGCGGCTAGTTTATACCTTGAAGGCGCATCAGAAAACGCAGACTATTTAGTTTTGTACCTTTTAAACCACAGCCCCGCCGAAGATCATCCATTTATCCGGAAAATAAAAGTACTGCTTTGTATGGATGTTGATAAAAGCTCCCTCAACTACGGCAAACCATTTATCCGTTGCCAAGAGTATGATTTTTTGGATAAACATGAAGAAGACATTCCTGCGGCTGATGTGGTGCATCATTTTAAAGTTGATGGAAGTAACTATATACTGGAACTGGGCTTTAGTTTGGATTTTATTGAGTCCTCGGTACTTAGCAATGAAATTATATTTGATATTGATGCCTATATAATTGATTCCACCCCAAGGCTAAGCGTCCTGTCTTTTGCATCAAATATGCACTATATTGAATCACAAGACATTAGTTCATTTGCGTGTCTGAGGTTAATAGAAAACTAGTGGCTGGAAATCGACTATAAATTACGATAGGGATTGCAAGTCTTGCAGCTTCGTGGGTTACTCATAAATAAAAGCTCTAGCAGCGCAACGGGTATTCTTGAGCCGTTTAATATCCTAAAGTTAGGTGCATATTTTATCCCCCTATCGCGACTTTGCACACTGGGGTGCATGTGGCGCACACCCATTTATCCTGCTTAACTATGAGGATACCATGGGCAATATGTTCACACTCGCTCACGAGTTAGGCCATGCCATGCACCACTATTACTCGCAGGAACAGCATAACGCATATGCCGACTACACAATCTTTTCGGCTGAAATCGCTTCCACAGTCAATGAAACCATTTTGACGGAGCATATGATTCAAAATACCACCGACAAAAACACCCGCATACACCTCTTAGATGAATATATCCGTCGGTTCAACGGCATAATTTTTGAACAAGTTATGTACGCCGAGTTTGAAATGATTGTTCACAAAATGGCAGAGGACGGCGAACCGCTAACCCCTGAATCAATCAGCGAGGTTTTCCTCAGTCTCTATAAAAAATACAATGGACCCGACTATGCAACCGACGAATACACAGGCATTGAATGGGCAAGCGTTCCTCATTTTTGGATGACATTCTACGTCTACCAATACGCCACAGGTTATGCCGCCGCCATCGCCTTCAACAAGCGCATCAAATCAGGTGACCCCAAAGTCCTAGAGGATTATATCGGCTTCCTCAAAGCCGGCGACAGCGACTACACCATAAATATATTAAAAAAAGCCGGCGTAGACATGAGTACGCCAGCTCCTATCCGTGAAGCTCTAACAGTTTACGAAGGGCTAATAAGTGAACTAGAATCCTGTTTTTAATTCTAATTAATTGGGGATCACCATTATTACTATCTGCCCTATAACCACGAAACAGGGCAAAACCGCTTTGAATGTGATGCTTATTATTAGGCCGACGGAAAACAAAAGCGCACAGGGGGATATGCTTATAGGATAAGCCTATCCGTCGCCTGTGCGCGTCAATTACATAAAATCAAATTTAAGCGCTTCCCGCGAGAAACCTAGCGCCAATTTAAATACGGCGTTTCTTTTAGGAACCCTAAGAACACAAATAATACAGCCGGTACCCCGCTACCCTCTGGTTACACAGTATAATATCATATGCTACAGAGCTACTTGTTGAAGAGGAGGAAATGATATTGTATAATGCGTGAACCGCGGTGGCAGGCGTAAACCTGTGCTTATAGGCGATGGTGATGACATCCCTGTGAGCCCGTAACGGTGCGTCTAACACTGTTACGGCTCCGTGGTATTTTATTGTTAGCGGCTAATGGAACTTTGTTTAGCCGTCGACCGCTGCCATTATTTAATGGTGAGCGGCCTATAGCGGTGCTTCCTTCTAAACCAAAAATGCTTCTGGTTTATATAGTTTATACTCGCCGTTGGCTTTGGTAACCCGCACAATTACGCCAGAGGCCCTGATATAAGGGATTTGGATAATGCGCTTATGCCCAACAACGCTGCCTGTATATACAGGGAAAGGTGTGTAAAGGCGGTGGCTGTGTACCAATATATCAAAGGCCTCTACCCCATCGCCTTGGGTTAAATCTTCCGACAGTACTATATGGTTTATGAAGTATTCCTTTCCAAATTCGATGGCGATACCGTTTTCTGTTTCTTTTACTATAGAGGGGATAGGATTGGCAAAGCGCCGCTTAATTTCCGCGCCAAAGTCCTTTAAGCGATTGGCATCAACTTTTGGCAGCAGCCCGCGCCTGTCTGGGCCGATATTTATTAGGAAGTTAGAGCCGCATCCCACAGAATAGTAGTATATCCCCACAAGCTCTTCAACGCTTTTGGCTGTGTGTACGTCGTATTCGCTATAGAACCAATTGCTTTCGCGCATCATAAAGTCGCTTTCTGATGGCATGAACCGCTGCTCTTCCAATTCTTCCTTTTCGCTGGTTAGTACAGAAAAGTCTAAAGCACTTACCTGATTTGCGTTGTGTACACCAGCAATGCCCGCTTCATTACCTACCCAGCGGGTATCTGGGTCCCACATGTTAAAGATAAGTATTTCGGGCTGCAAACCGCGGATAGCCTTAATAATGCGCGGTTTGTCAAATTCATGCCCTTCGGAGCCACAGCCATCAAACCACAGGTAATCTACTTTACCGTAGTTTGTCAAAAGCTCGCTTATTTGGTTGATGAAGTAGTCGTCATATTCTTTTGCTGTGCGTTCTTTAAAGCCAGCTTCTGCTGGGGAATAGTACAGGCCCATTTTCATATCGTGCTTGCTGCAGGCATCCGCGAACTCTTTTACTACGTCGCCTTTACCGTCTTTCCAAGGGGTTAGGCCCACGTGATAATCCGAATACTTCGATGGCCAGTTTGCGAAGCCATCGTGGTGCTTACATACCAAGATGGCATATTTAGCACCGGCTTCTTTCGAAGTAGTAATCCAACTCTCGCAGTCCAGCTGGGTTGGGTTAAAGCCTTCCAGTGGCATTATTTTGCCGTCCCAGTCCCTATGCCCTTCGTAGAAGGTTCTGATTCCAAAATGGAAGAAGGTGCCTATTTCCCATTTTAGGAACTCGATTTGCTCTTTGCGTGGTTTGACTTTCATTTGATTGCCTCCTTTTTTTGTTTAAGACCTTGGGGCGCTGCCCTGTCAGGGTACATACCCCAATCCCCGTAAACTTTTTGAAAAAAGTTTAATCAAAAACTTTAATAAAATCGTGCATGCGCACGATTTTGGGGGATTATTTGGTTTTGATACTTTGGTCAGCGGCAAGCCGCTTCATTGGTGAAAGGTTTTTCGGTTTTGATACTTTGGTGAAAGGCGTTTACTGGAACTAGACTACTATCGCATGGTAATCCTTTTTGCCTTTGCGGATTATTATTTTGCCGTCTTGCAGGTCACATTGCTGAAGTTTATGCTCTATGTCAGCTATTTTTTCATTGTTGACTGCTACGCCGCCTTGCTGCACCAGCCGTCTTGCTACGGACTTTGATGGGCATAGGCCGGTTAGGGTTAGCGCGTCTATTATTGGGAGACCGGCTTCTAACTCTTTGGCTGTTACTGTAGTTTGGGGCATGGCACTATTATCTCCGCCGCCTGCGAATAGCGCAACGGCAGATTTGGCTGATTCTTCTGCGGCAGCTTCTCCGTGGATAAGCTTCGTTATTTCATAGGCAAGGACTTTTTTGGATTCGTTAATGGCACTGCCTTCGGCGCTACCTAAGCGGTCTACTTCTTCCATTGGTAGCATGGTGAAGAAGCCTAGGTATTTTTTCACATCTGCGTCATGGACATTGCGCCAGTATTGGTAGAACTCGTATGGGCTGGTTTTGTTTGGGTCAAGCCATAAGGCGCCTTTTTCTGTTTTGCCCATTTTTTTGCCGTCTGCGGTTGTAATTAGCGGGATTGTCATGGCATAAGCCTGTTTGCGGTCTACACGGCGTATCAAGTCTGCGCCGCTTAGGATGTTTGACCATTGGTCGTCCCCGCCTATTTGTACTTTACAGCCGTATTCGCGGTTTAAAGCTAGGAAATCGTAGCTTTGGATTATCATATAATTAAGTTCTATGAAACTTAATCCGCCGCCTTCGCGGTCCATTCTTGCACGGTAGGTTTCGGCAGTTAGCATCCTGTTTACAGAGAAATGTGCGCCTATTTCACGCAAAAATTCGATATAGTTAAGCTTCAGCAGCCAGTCAGCGTTGTCTAACATTAGGGCTTTGCCTTCGCTAAAGTCGAATAGCTTTTCTAGCTGGGGGCGTATGCCTTTTTTGTATGTGTCAATTGTTTCTTTGGATAGGATACTGCGCATTTCTGTTTTACCACTGGGGTCGCCTATCATTGTTGTGCCGCCACCCATAACTATTATTGGGCGGTGGCCAGCTTTTTGTAGGTGTACCATCATCATCATGGGCATTAGATGGCCTACATGCAGGCTGTCGGCCGTTATATCAAAGCCTCCGTAGAAGGTTACTTTTTCGCTTGCAAATAGAGCTTCAATTTCATCTGCATGGCTTGTTTGGGCAATAAAGCCACGGTTTTTTAGTTCTTGAAATATGTTTTGCATATCGTTACTCCTTCTTTTTTATAGTTTTAATTGCGCGGCTAAGCGTTCTAGTTCTTCTAGCGACGGGTCGGTAGGTTTTGCGGCAAATCTTACGTTGTCATTTTTGTACCGGGGTATTAGATGCAAGTGGAAGTGCATTATTTCCTGACCGGCAGCCTTGCCACTATTTTGCACTAGGTTTAGCCCCTGCATTTCTGCGCCTAAGGTATCGCGCATTTTACTGGCTATACGCTGGGCCAGTGGTATTAGTGCGGCGGCTTCTTCGGCGTTAAGCCCATAAATGTCGGCCACGTGCCGCTTTGGCAAGATTAACACATGCCCTTGTGCGCTGGGGTATCGGTCCATGATAGCGAGATAATACTCGTCTTGATAGATTACGTAGGCCGGGATGCGGCCTTCTACGATTGAACAGAAAATACAATTTGACATGTGTTGCCTCCAATCAGTAAATTTACTTTCTGCGATGCTTCTACGCAGAAATAAATTTACGGTTTTTGCCGCAGGCAAAAAGATTACCTAATAATGTTTGCCCCATTATACGCCTTTAGTGGCAAATGTAAATAAAATGCATATCGATTGCGTAAAGATTTTTATTTTGCATGTAGACAATACTTGTAGATATATGTAAAATAACGGCAAGCATAGTGCGTAAAGGTGGTACGAATTTTTCACGTTTTAGGGTTTGCTTCTTGAAAGGAGGGTAGAGATACTCGACTGGAAAGGGGTGATAACCCATGATGACCTATGAATCGATGATGGTTATGTTAACTTTTGGCTTGCTGATTGTTGGCTTAATCGGAGTTATAATAGTGATTATTGAGAACATGAAAAAATAACCGGCCCCTGTCGCATGGGTTGACCGGTTATTTCTTCGGTTTTCGCTTTGAAATTTGAAGCAAGCCCGCCGCCTTTACAGCGGTCAGTGCGAGTACTAAAGAGGACGCTTCCTATAAGCGTTCTCTTTTTATTATGCTCATAGTATATACCATGCATACGCGATTGTAAATCACATCGAATCTTTGTTAATTTGTATACATGGCTCAAGCTTTTGACATTTTTATCACAACAAGAAACGCAACACTTATCCATGCGATTGTAGATAGTGGTAATTTTTCGCAAGGGCTCGCACAAAACAATCAAAATATACAAATTAATCCTCTTTTCGTGTGAGAACATTCGTTTTATTTACGAAGTTATATATTTTGTTTATAATCAAGATTGTGCAATAGGTAATAAAGATATTTCTTATAAATACAGCTTTACTTACTTAAAAATGAACAAGTAAATGCATATGTACCTTCGAAATAATAGGCGGGACTATGTTTCCGCAAATTATATATGTGATTTCGTTTGACGAAACGCAACAAGCCAAAACATAGGAGGAAGCAAAATGTCAAAAGTTGTGGAAGTACGCTGGCACGGCAGAGGCGGCCAAGGCGCGAAAACCGCGTCCGAGCTGTTGGCCGAAGCGGCGTTTAACACAGGCAAGTACGTTCAAGGGTTCCCAGAATACGGCCCAGAGCGTATGGGTGCGCCCATTGCCGCGTTCACCAGAATCTCTGACGAGCGAATCAGGATTCACAGCAATATCTACGAGCCAAACTACGTAGTGGTAATCGACGAAACGTTACTAGATTGCGTAAACGTAACAGCCGGTTTAAAAGAAGACGGCGCAATTGTAGTAAACACCCCCAAAAAGCCCGAGGAGCTTATGTCAAGGCTTGACGGTTTCAAAGGCAGAGTTTGCACCATAGACGCAAGAGCAATTTCAGAAGAATGCATAGGCCGCAATATCCCCAACACCCCAATGCTTGCGGCAATCATCAAAGTGTCAGGCATTATGTCCGACGAAGCTTTCATCAAAGATATGGAGCAATCGCTTCAAAGCAAGTTCTCAAGTAAGCCTCATGTAATCGACGGTAACATGAAAGCGATTAAGCGGGCAGTATCGGAGGTAAAAGGCGCATGAATATAGGCAAAACAGTTGCAACCCAAACATGGAAAGAAATGACTCATGGCAGCCATGTATTTAAAGCAGGCAACGCCGTAGAGTTCCAAACGGGCGACTGGAGAAGCGTACAGCCCGTATGGCTAAAAGACAAATGCAAGCAATGTATGCTTTGCGTACCTGTCTGCCCGGATTCCTCTATCCCGGTAAACGCCAAAGGCGAAATCGAAGGCTTTGATTTAGATTATTGCAAGGGCTGTTTGATATGTAAGGAAATATGCCCCTTCGGAGCAATAGAAAGTGAGGATGCATAATGGCTATTAGAAGCAAATTAAGCGGCAATGAGGCGGTCTCCGTTGCGATGAAGCAAATCAACCCCGATGTTGTAGCGGCATACCCCATCACACCGTCAACAGAGGTACCCCAGTTTTTCTCCACATATGTAGCAGACGGCCTTGTAGATACAGAGTTTGTGGCAGTAGAATCCGAACATAGCGCAATGAGCGCATGTATCGGCGCGCAAGCAGCCGGTGGACGCTCTATGACCGCAACCAGCGCACAAGGCTTGGCACTTATGTGGGAGATGTTATATATTGCATCTTCTTACAGGCTGCCTATCACAATGGCTACAATCAACCGCGCACTGTCCGGCCCAATCAACATCCACTGCGACCATTCCGATTCTATGGGCGCACGCGACAGCGGCTGGATTCAAATCTACAGCGAAACTAACCAAGAAGCATATGATAACTTCATTCAAGCCGTTAAAATTGGCGAACATCCCGATGTTATGCTTCCGACTATGACCTGTTTCGACGGATTCATCACTTCACATAAAGTAGAAAATATAGAGCTTATGGAAGACGATGAAGTAAAGAAATTCGTAGGCAAGTACAATCCCCCCTACCACTTGATGGATAAGGAAAACCCAATGTCTATGGGGCCTCTTTCCCTTCCTATGTACTATTTCGAGTCTAAGCGCCAACAAGCCGAAGTTATGAAGGATTCCCTTAAAGTAGTTTTGGAAGTTGCCGCTGAGTTTGAAAAAGCAACCGGACGCAAGTATGGTTTGTTCGAAGAGTACAAAATGGATGACGCGGAAGTAGCTATCGTAATCATTAACTCCACCGCCGGCACAGCCAAAGAAGTAGTAGACAAGCTTCGCACCACCGGTGTTAAGGCTGGCCTTCTAAAAATCCGCTTGTACAGGCCTTTCCCTGTAGAGCAAATTACCGCGGCACTTGCAAAGTGTAAAGCTGTAGCGGTAATGGACAGGGCCGATTCCATGAATGGCGCAGGCGGGCCGCTGTTTACAGACGTAACCTCTGCCATGTATGGCCGCGTAGACGGCGTTAAGATGATTAACTACATCTACGGCCTTGGCGGGCGTGACGTTAAGGTTGATGATATTGAAGTTGTTTACAATGAGCTTCAGGAAATTGTTAAGACCGGCAAAGTAAAAGAGGTCTACAATTACCTAGGCGTAAGGGAGGGCTAATAAATGGCTTATAATTTGAAAGAATGGACAAAGAGGCCGGAAAGGTTTACCGGCGGCCACAGATTATGCGCCGGATGTGGGGCAACCCCTGTTGTACGTACGGTTCTTAGGGCGCTTAAACCGGAAGACCATGCGGTTATTTCCTGTGCTACTTGCTGTTTAGAGGTTTCTAGCTTCTTGTACCCATATACCGCTTGGAAGGATTCATTCATCCACAGCGCGTTTGAGAACGTTGCTGCTACCATTTCTGGTGCGGAAGCGGTTTACAATGCTAAGAAGCGTAAGGGCGAAGTTGTACCTGATACTAAGTTTATCGCGTTTGCCGGTGACGGCGGTACGTATGATATCGGCCTTCAGGCGCTTTCCGGCGCTATGGAGCGCGGCCATGATATGGTTTATGTATGTTATGACAATGGTGCATACATGAATACGGGCATTCAGCGTTCTGGCTCTACACCTAAGTTTGCCGCTACTTCTACCTCGCCTGCGGGCACAGTTGTCCCCGGTAAGCCGCAACGCAGCAAAGACCTTACGCTTATCATGATGGGGCATAATATCCCTTATGTAGCGCAAACTCTGCCTTTGAAGAATTTCAAAGATATGAGCGAGAAGTCTGAAAAGGCCATCTATACCAAGGGTGCGGCGTTTTTGAATATTTTAGCGCCATGCCCAAGGGGCTGGAGATATGATACTTCTAAGCTTATGGATATGTGTGAGCTTGCTGTTGAGACTTGTGTATGGCCTATGTTTGAAATTATTGATGGGGATTTGACGCTTAATTATATCCCTAAGAAGAAGCTTCCTGTGGCAGATTATCTTAAGCCACAAGGCCGCTTTAGCCATATGTTTGAGAAGGGCAATGAGTGGATGATTGAGGAAGTGCAGAAGACTACGGATGCGCAGTGGGAATTGTTGCTTAAGTTGAATGATATGAAGTAGGAAGTATATTGCAGATAAAGGGACGATTTTGGCGATAGGATTTTCTATCAAATGAATCGTCCCATTTTGTTTATGAAAAGACATATAGATGAGGGAAATTATTGATGTTACCGGTGAAACTACGCAAGGGATTTTCAGACCGAATGGGCCTGAAGAAAGAAAATATTGAAGTGCAGGTAGATAAATTTGATAAAAGAACGCGAATAGCACTACTTAACGCAATAGATTCATTATGGGCTATTGTGCTACGCTATCACCGTAACACATCCACTTATAGAGGACAGCAAGTGACCAATGCATTTGTTATGGATATCTTATCTAATGTATATGCGCAAAAAGTTCATAATGATGCAAATTACAATTATAAAGGTCGCAACTCTATTTATGAGATCATTGAAGAGACTATAATGAAAGCATAATGGCTGTTGAATGCATCTGCTCTATAATAATAGGCAAGTCGGCAACACTGGGAGATGCTTTAAAGAAATTAGAGGATAATGGCTTAAAGATACATGGTGCGATGAAAGAAGCATTTGGCAAACTGTACGGATATACAAGCGACGGAACAGGTATTCGCCATGCCGGGCAGCTAGGAGGGCCTCATGCAACATTTGAAGAAGCGAAATTTATGCTTGTTTCATGTTGTGCTTTCGTCAACTATTTACTAGGTGTTATGAGTAAACATGGTTGAAAATTTCTACTTATTTAGAAGCCGAGTGCATTAACAAACAAAAATTAAGTTCTTCGATATGACTACGTTGCTCATCAACGGCTTAATATGGTTTTCAGCCACGAGTGTGTATAATTGGAACAAATCTGGACCCTTTTAATGAAAACAAGGGGACGGTTCTCTTGGCAATAGCCCCGAGAAATCGCCCCCCTGTCATACCAGACAATCTTGAACAATCTTCGGCTCAAGCAATTCTTTAACTATTTCTTGTCTTGCTCGAACATTTCTTTTATTTCTTCGTAGGAGGGAAGTTTTAACCCTTCTGCATTTGCGGCTCGTACTATGTGGCCATAAGCTTCTTTTATACTTTCCGAACGGGCAACCGCTTCCGCTATCAATGTCAATATTACTTTTGTTTCGTATGTCATGGGATATCCTCTTTCCGCCATAATCCAGCAATAATTACATTTGTTATATCATATATTAATAAGCCGCTAGCAGCAAACCAAGATACAGAAAACAATGGGATGGCTCTGTCAGCTTAGTAAACCTGAATCCCACACAAAAATACATATATGCTAAGTTTACACCATTTCCTCTATTACTCTTTCATCTGATAAATTGTATAATTTTTGTAGCATTTGTAGTTTTATCATCACTTCAGGTTCTTTTGCTGGTCTGCCCAAATCTTAGCAGTACCAGTATTCACAATAATCACATTGACTATTACTTGCTACTTTATCTCATAAATGAGAAAATAAATTGGATTACTACATTGAAATCAACCACTCGTGATTGAGGGGTACTTTTCTATTTTTTAAAGGGCGGCGGCAACTTTTTCTGTGGTCTCAAACCGGCATCTTGGCAGCCCCTTAACAGGCATAAAGGAGAAAGAAATGACAAAATCCCAAAATCGGCAAGCATTTCTAGCAAGGATGCTAAGACTTGCGGCCCCTGTGCTAGACGCAGCAGCTAAAGGCAATTTGAAAAAAACAATGGTAGAAAATTTAGAACAAAAATCAGGCTCAGCCCGCAATGAGTTTGCGTCACTGGAAGCGGTTGCAAGACTTTTATGTGGTATGTCCCCTTGGTTTGAGGCTAAAATATCTGCACCAGAAGAAGAAACATTAAGAAACCAATACCTAGAAAAAGCCCGTTTAGCGATAGCTAATCTAGTAGACCCTGAAAGCCCAGACTTTGCTAACTACAAAGATTTTGGCGGCCCTCACAGTCAATTTTTAGTAGACACAGCTTTTTTATCTCAGGGCATTTTACGCGCCCCCAATGCCTTATGGTATGGCTTACCAGCAAAAGTTAAAGAAGATTTATGTACATTTATAGAAGGAATACGTTTTTTTACTCCCCATAATAATAATTGGGTGCTATTTTCTACAGAGATTGAAATTATGAGACGTACATTAATTTCCAATACCCAAGGCCATGAAAATAGCCTAATGAATGCTTATTTTAAACAAGTGGAAAGCTGGTTTTGCGGCGACGGATGGTACAGTGATGGCCCGGGCTTCAAGTTCGACTATTATAATAGTCTGGTTATATATCCAATGCTTTTGGACCTTTGCCAAATGCTACCTCAGGCTACACCTCAAAACTCTTACGACACCATACTTGCGCGGGCAAAACGCCACGCAGAAATACTAGAGAACCTTGTTGCACCCGATGGCACGTATATAGTAACAGGCCGGTCTTCCACTTATCGTTGCGGAGTTTTTCATCTGTTGGCCCAGCTTGCCTGGCAAAACAAGCTACCCGATAAAATATCAAAGGCAACAGCAAGAGAAGTTTTATATTCTGTAACTGAAAAAAGTTTGTGCAGCGCTTCATTTAGAGAAGATGGATTTTTGAATATTGGTATATGCGGCCCTGACCCGGATTTAGGGGAGACATATATCTGTACCGGAAGTTTATATCTAGCATCGGTAGCATTTTTGCCTCTTGGTATCGACGACGATAATGAATTTTGGAGCGAGTCTGGTGGCGAATGGACCCAGCGTAAAATTTGGGGTACAATTTAACGTAAATTCCGGCTCAGCTAGCGGCAGCATTTCCAATATCGAAGCAAGCTCCTTTATAGTATTCGTTTATATATACTTTCACTCCAACCTATAAGTCAAAACTGATACGCTAAACTACTAACACTGACAGCGAAAATTTTCATGATTTCAATGCAGAGGAGCAAAATACATGAATAAATACATACGACACACATTGATGTACATAATACTACTGCTAGCAATAGCCCCAGTTGCATTGTGGGCAATTTCTGCTTCAAACAGCGTTATCGCCTATGAAGCTACAAGCTCAATCACCGGTTCATTCACCGTGATAAACCCTGCAAGACCTGTTACGGCGGAATTGCGCTATAACTCTAGCAACGGTGCTATTGCATCAACAATGACCATACCTATTGCCCCCGCTAATGTATTAACCCCGGTAGTTTTTGAATTTAATGGCATTAATCCGGGTACATATAGTCTAATTTTTTGGCAGCCGGGACATACCTCGTTTACAATAAACAACATTGTAGTGGCTGGCGGTATCAATGTTAATATAGCCCACAACCCCAATTTCCCATTGCAGCTTCCTTTGCACCCGGGTAATGTTACCGGTAGTGGGCAGGTTAATGTTATAGACCTTTCTATGCTTCTTCAGCATTGGCTTTCTACTGATATCTATGCCAATTTTACGGGTTCGGGGCAGGTTAATGTTGCGGATTTAAGCCTGCTTTTGCAAAATTGGATGGCGGAGTCTATTGTTGTGCATGCTGCATATGTACAAGAACCTACACCTACGCCTGATGCAAGAGCACCATTCATATTATCTCCTCCGTGGCTACTTGGTGGCCGGGCCGGAAATGTGTATCACTATGGTTTTTTTGCAATTGGCGAGGAGCCGATTACGTGGGCTATACAAAGCGGTAGCCTACCACCCGGGCTTAGCTTGTATGCCAATACCGGTGAGATAATAGGTACACCAACCGCAGCCGGGACTTTCGAGCTTGTTGCGCGTGCACAAAACAGGTATGGCTATAGCATACGTACATTCTCAATCTTTATAGATCGCCAGCTATCATCGATAACATTGCCAAATAGGCGTTTAACAGATATCGAAAGGGATGAGTGGATTACTGATTATATTGCCTTTGGTGGCCCAACTGCTGTAGAGCTAGAAATAGTACGGTTAGTAAATATAGAAAGGGCATACCGTGGCCTAACGCAAGTAGAATTGGATATGCCCTTAATGATGGCTGCTAGATTTTATGCGCAACAGCACTATGATTTACGTCATTATCATGCAGGATGGGGGCATAACTTTGGGCCATATGCAACTAACCCGGCGGCAACGCATGGCGCTTCTGCCAATGTAGCCAGTGCTTTTGGCGGTAACTTGCGCTGGAATGGCGGTAACGGATATAGTAGAAGCTTCCCATCTGCTGAAAGCATCGTACGTGTCTGGATGAATTCGCCAGGGCATCGCAATTATATTCTAGCACCGGATCATAGGTTTATAGGAGCGGGTCAATTCCCAAATGGCATTACTTATCTGTTTTTAACTACCCTTGCAAGCAACGGGACACAGGAGATACAAATTACTTTTAATGCCAATGGCGGTACAGGTACAATGCAATCGCAAACCTTTTTAAATGGTGTAGCGCAACATCTGCGGCCAAACACATTTACAAAAGAAGGATATACTTTTATGGGTTGGAGAATAGTCCCATACGAGGGTATTGTACATTTTCCCGACAACAGTGTCATTATCATAAACGAAGAGCGCATCTTAGGCAGTATTACTACAGCGGCCCGCTCTACCATATACGCTGTGTGGTCACGAAATCCACGGGAGGTCACAGTTGTCTTTGATTCAAATGGCGGTATTGGTACTATGCCTATACAAACTTTTTTACAGTATGAACCACAATATTTGCTAAGCAATACATTTACAAAAGAAGGCTACACCTTTTTGGGATGGAATGTACATTCAAATAGCGTGGTTCCGTGGTTTACTAACGGTCAAAGCCTTACTTTTTTAGATTCCGATAATTTTATCGACCGCATTATCTTGTATGCAGTATGGTCGCGAAATTAAAAATAGTGCGTGATTTATATGGAAACCGTTCTATGGGTACAAAAACAAGGGGGCGACTTAGGTTCACTGATAAATTAAGCCCATTTGATATTATCCATGCAATTCTATTGCCCAATATCATACTTAGCTTTCTGATATTGAAACAACTCCGCATAGCGGTGCTTGTTTTTAATCAATTCTTCCTGTGTACCATCTTCTACAATTTGGCCTTTTTCTAATACTAGAATCCTATCCGCCAAGGCTACATTAGAAAGCCTGTGTGATGTAAATAGTGTCATTTTTCCATTTGTCAGTTCTTCTAGCGCTTTGAAAATCTCATGCTCTGCGCGAGGGTCTAGGCTTGAGGATGGTTCGTCTAGTATCAAAGTGGTATGTTTACGATATAGTGCGCGGGCTAAGGCCAGTTTTTGGTGCTGACCGCCAGATAACTCTATGCCCTCTGTGTCAAAATACCGGGTTATGCTGGTGTCGAAACCTTTGGTAGCCTTTTCTAATATATCCTCGCCATAGGCTGCTTTCAAGGCTACTTTAACTCGTTCTGATAGTTCGCTCTCATTTATAATAGGCCCTGACTCGCAGTTCCCTTCTGTTATAGCAAAATTCTCGCCTATGGTTAGGCTGAAATTGTGCATTTCTTGGAAGTAAACACTAAAATTAGCCCGTAATTCTGCCAGCTTATATTCCCTTATATCATTGCCATTGATGCGGATTGTACCCGTGTCCGGCTCGTACATACGCAGCAGCAGTTTTATTAATGTTGACTTACCAGAGCCGTTTAGCCCTACCAGCACCACTTTTTCTTCTTTGCGTAGGGCGAAGCTTACATTATTTAGAGCCTTATATGCCGCACCGGGGTATGTAAAACTTACACCCATAAACTCTATACTATTTACACATGCCAGTTCCATTGCTCCATTATCCGTTACGCGGTTAGTAAAGGCATCAAGTTTCTTGATGTTTTCGATTTTGAGCTTATTATCATAGATTTGCAAAGACGCGGAAGTAAACATGCTGATAGAGCCCCATAATTGGCCCGCTAGGCCGGTAAACAAAACATAGTCCCCCACGGTGTTAGTGCCGCCCAGCACGCCAAAAGCTATATCAACACCAATAAACACAACTACTAGCTCCGGCAAACTCTCAAGTAAACCCGCTAAAACAGAGCGCTTACGGGTCATACCTTTGCGCTTCATAAACAACGCCATCCATATGCGCCTATAGCGTTCCTTAAGACCTTCACTTGCGTTAAAAAGGCGCATATCTTGTGCGTAAGCCCTGTTTGTGGCCATGTTTTGTATGTTGCTCATCTGGCGATGCTCGTTTATTTGCTCTAGGCTTAGCATATATAGTAGCTTTGTATATTTTGCGGCGGCTATAGAGGCTGGGATTGCCGCGGCCATCATTAGTAAGCCGTAAAGCGGGCTGGCCGTATACAGCACCGCAAACGCGCCTATAAAAGACACGCTTGCGCTAATACATGATAAAACATTCCACAATATATAAGAAACTGACATAGAATCTTGGGTAGCTGATTGCAGACGGTCATAGTATTCTGGGTTGTCGAAATACTCTATGTCTGCGGCTAAGGCGCGATGCATCATGTCTAGTGCTATTTGGCCGTTAATCATCTCTGTTTGCATAGCTTGGCTGTATCCGGTAGCTTTACCGCTGGCCATACGGGTAAAGGCTATAGCTAGTAGCCCGGCAAAGAGTAATAGCAAGGTGAAGTATGTGTCATAAACTTCCCATGCGCCAGATAGTAAGTCTAACAAATGCTTGCCTACAAAGGCCGCAACAATGGCTAGTAGCGGCGTAACAATGTCCGCCGCTATGCGTATAATTGTATAGAATTTTGATGACTTCCAAGATAATGCTAGACACCATTTTACTGTTGCCAGAAAGCTTGGCAGGCCCTTTGTTATGTTCTTCACACTTTGTTCTCACTCCGATTTAATGCTCGTGTTTATGTAAAAGCAAGATGGATTATGTAGATGTCATCCGTCTCGCTTCCGTTAACTAAAACCTACGTAGGACGTTGCAAGTTAGTGAGGGCGTTGCAAGTTAGTGAAATTTTGTGCGCCCATGCCATTTTGATA
>Ga0131853_10000431_pt1 | contig 76943 bp, 58 predicted proteins | sample TergutLab28metaG_FD_92764 | JGI IMG/M metagenome (GOLD analysis project Ga0131853, IMG submission 92764) | Labiotermes labralis P1 segment gut microbial communities from Petit-Saut dam, French Guiana - Lab288 P1 (version 2) (version 2) | ecosystem: Host-associated > Arthropoda: Insects >...
AAGAGGTATATCCGTTGTATTAAGCGCTCTGCCGGTTCCTACCAACGTTCTTGCAGGGTTCGGTATCGGGCCTGTTGTTACGTCGCCCGTTCCCAAATCGTACGCGATATATCCGAAAGTTAATACGTCAGGCGTTGTTCCGTCTGCTGCGTAGCCCCACAAAGCCCAAACTTCAGTCTGCGCCCCTGCCGTAACCGTAACTTCATTATCCGTTATAAACGAAGCGGTCGGCAAAGTTCCGTTAATGTCCAAAATCCCATATTGCGCCGAAACCCAGCGAATAAATATTACCGCAACACCGTTTACATCGTCATGCAACGGTACATCTGCCGTATTTATCGTCACAGTTCCCGGCGTATGCGTCGCCGGATTTGGCAACGGACCCGTTCCAACTTCTCCGCCGTTCAAATTATATAAAATTGTTCCTGTATTTAACGCCGACTCGCTTCTATGCGGGCCCGCAGACCACGCCGAATCGTAATTCACGTTCCACGCGCCGGAATTTCCAACCGCATCACGAACCAACCGACGGCGAACCTCAACCGTTTGTCCCGCAGTCAAACTTCCAACCTCACGAGAAGTCATCGCAACCCAACCGTCGTCAGCGCCTTGACCGCTCGCAACTATTCTGTATTCATATTCCCACACGAACTGTGACGGAGGCGCAACAACGTCCGTTCCGTCATGTCCTTCCGCAGGGAAAGTAATGCTTGTAGTCGTTCTGCCGGTCGCAGCGGCAGCTTGCCCCGGCGCGTTCGGAACCGCGCGGAAGCTTACCGGACCGAATGGAGCCGTAATCGTAACCGTTCCCGATTCGCCGCCCGCAGGGTAATATCTCACTTGGAAATCGTACATCTCGCCCGCGGTTAAGCCGCTAAACGTCGCAGACCGCTGCCAATCGCTCCAATCGCCGTTTCCTTCGTATATTCTAAAGTATGGAATCCACAAATCCGTATTTATCGCCGCGTCAACGCCTAAAGTTATCGAATTTGTCGTTCGCTCAACCAATCTCGCGCCTGTTGTTGGTGGTGGAGGTAAGCGGCGAACTGTAAAGTGCGTCTCCGGCATTCCAAATACAAACCGCTCAAAGCCGAAAGTCCCGGCCGGCACACCAACAGCCAGAAATGTATCAATAAAATACCCCGCCGGAAATCCAGAAAAAATGTAACCCACCGCACGCACGCTATAAGGCGCAAGGGGAGCAACACCGGACACAGGGCCCAACCACCCGTAGGCAGAGTTAGGACTCACGCGAGACAGGGCAAACCCCGGCCTCGCATCCGCGAGAGCATGCGCGAACGGCGAGAGACCCGCTACATGCGCCCAATTCCCCCCTGTAGGCCACGCGTCTCCCACCGTGTGTTCATAACCCGGGGCAGCGTCCCAAACACGATTTGTAGCGTCTTGAGGATTATTCGCCGGCACATCAATAATACGATACACCCTACTCGGCGGCCATTCAAATATATCACTCGGCGGGCCGACGGGCCAACGAACTCCGCCAACTTCAGCGAAATTGTCCGCGTCCTGCCCACTCGCCATATATCGTCTCGCAACAAACTGATACGTATTTTCCGGATCGATAACAAAATCTCTCGAATCCTGCCAAACTCTATCGACCGCAGGAACAACATTTCCGTTAACGCTGTAAATCGCGTATTGAACCCTTGATATCGTCGCAGGAACTGCCGCAATTTCGTTAAGCGTCAAGGTATACGTTCCTCTGTTAAGTCCCTCAAACGTCGGCGCAGGTGGAGCTTCAAGCTCAATTAAAGCCAGCGTCTCTTCTGTCAGTAAAGCCGACCAGCCCGAATCAAAATTCACGGCATTAAACGCAGTCGTTCGTTGGAATCGACGACGCACTTGTATCGTTTCTTCCGGCGAACGTCCGGCAATTGTTCGGTTCGCAGGCACAGCCGCCCAACCAACTTCGGCGCCCTGACCTGTATACACTCGCCATTGATATTGCCATTGAAATTGTGACGGTGACTCAGACGGTGTATTTCCATTACCCTCCGCGGGTAAAGTAATGCTCCTTGGCGTTATGCTTGTCGCCGCTCCCGGAACTAACGGTGTCGCCGGAACCGTTCTAAAATACTGCGACCAACCACTTACAACCGCCGGTGCTACTGAAGTTCCCGTCGGACGCAGACCCGCTTGAAACTGATGTTGTGTATTCGGCGTCAATCCTGCAGTAAACACCAACCCTGTTTGCCACGCTGTTTCCGTTCCTGCCGCGCCGTTGTTTGGACGTCTTCTATAAACTCGCTCCCAATTCACGACATTTGTAACGTGATTTAAGGTCATTTCCGTTCCGTTCTCCGCACGGGCCGATAACGTCGGCGCGGTAGGAGCATTAGGAAGCGTTGTAAACAAAACTTCCGCACTTGTTGTGCTTGAGGCAACACCATCTGACCACCTCATTTGGAATCCGTGAGTCGAGTTTGCAGCCAAACCTCCGAAATTTGCAGTCGTTCCCCAGGCGCCCCACACTCCGTTCTGAGGACGTCTTCGGAATTCAGCGGTCCAGCCGACATGTGATGCAATAGTATTCAAATTTATTGCACTTTGTGTCCTAGTGCTCATCGTTGGGTTCTGCGGTGTGGCATGACGATAAAACACCACATTCATCGACGTTGTCGCACCTGACACCCCCGGTCGTCCGGGTGCTGTCCACGTCCACCTAAACGCCGGCTGCTGCTGATTCACCCAATGGATGCGCTCGCCCAACACCGTAAACGGCCAAGTCATGGGTCCCGACGTGTTATTTGTGACTGTCGTATAAGCGTTACCCCCGCCCCAAGGATTGCTAGGACTAAAATTCATCAAATTTCCCGGGATCGACGCACCCGTGTGAGAGTGCACACCCGAACCCCACACCCTCACGCCACTAGCCTCCCCCACACCAACGGGCACCCCAGGGGGCATGTGGACTCTCATATTCGCCGGTCGTGCAAAATTCAACGGCATTATCCCTATATAGGCCGGTGAAATCCCTACCGACTCTTCACCCTCTTCAAGAAAGGTTATATATAATGTGCTTGTTACAGGGTCATAGCGACGCGTATACCCTCCTGTCCAAACATCATGTTCATCATTATAATTCTCAAAATAATTCTCAAAATCCCATTCGTCCGGAAATTCGGGAAATCCGTCAAAATCAGACCAATCCATATCGGGCAAATCGGGCAATTCCGGCTCGATTTCGTCATTTTCCCCGAAAATATTATCTTCTTCGACAATTTCATCATCTATATTAACTTCATTTTCCTCATTTATGTCTGTTTCGTCATCTAAATCAAAATAAACCTCATCATCGACGATTTCTGTTTCGTCAACGTAAGGCTCCTCGTATGTAGGCATAGCAAATCCCGGTAAAACCGAAAAAAGCATAGCGAAAGCAATCACCAATGCTAAAGACTTGCTTAAAATCCCACCTCTAAATCGTAACTCCATTTTTACATCATTCCTTTTCCTTTTAAGATTTTTAAGGCTCCTTTGGCAAAGGAGCTGTCAGCTTTGCTGACTGAGGATTGTTTTCCTCTATATATCAACTTTCACCGCAAAACCTCGCCGTGAAAAAATTGTTTTTTGTTGTTTGTTTTTACATTCGCGCGAACCAGTCGGCAATATCTTCGTCGGTTATCGGCAATCGTTCGTCTGTTACCTCAAACACAACGCGAAACCCGGCTTGTTGGTTTTCGGTATAACCGAGATAGATGAATCTGTTCGGCTCTTCGAGATAGTAAAGCTCCATATTTTCTCTATCGCCAAACCGCGACCCGCCCAAAAGCAAAAATCCGAATAAGTCAACGAATTCGTCGAACTCGGCTCGGCTTTCGATTTCCTGTATAAGCGCCACGATGTCAAAAGCGTCGTAATCTTCAATTTCCGCGACAATCGCGGGCGGCGGATTGATAAATGTGTCATTCACATAAAGACCGAGATACACAACTCCCGCAACTACCACGGCACAAGCTACTCCAATACCTATATTAGCGAAAACGCCTGCCGTTTTTACGCTCTCGGCAACAACAACTTCCGCGGCAACAGTTCCCGCGCTTGCGGCTCCGCTAATTTCAATCCCGGCACACACACCTTGCCAAACAATTGCTCCAACTTCTGCGGTTACAATCGCGTTTGCCTCTTCCATCAAAATTTTCGTAATAATCGGAACAGAAACAATAACCATAGGAATAGTTAACGCCCCTTTCTCTATAAGTACTTCCGCCCGTTCCCGCAAAGATTTCCTTGCACGAAACAGGCTGTTTTTTACCGCGCTAATTTCACTATCCGTAATTTCGGCAATTTCGGCAATTGATAAATCGTCATAATAAAAATACAATATCGCCTCACGCTGTTTTGACGGTAAAGTTTCAATCATTTTTGCGAGTTCATTCCTTACATCTTCTCTGTCATACGCCTCACTCGGTAGAAATTCGGGATTATCTTCTTCCGCCGTTTCGTGAGATTCAATATCGTCAACGTCGGTGTGCAATTTCGCGCCACGCATTTTTGATTTAAGAATTTCAGAACAAGTATAGGTTATAATCGTGTGCATAAATTTGTTAAACGCATTCGGTGATAGCAAATTCTCAAATTTATTGTGCAATCGCAAAAAAATCATTTGTGTTGCGTCTTGTGCGTCCCGTTTATCTCCAAGGATTTTATAGCAGCGGAAATAAACGTTACGCCACGATGCTTCGTACAGTTTCTCAAAATAAAGTTCTTTATTTCCTTGAACTTTCTCTACCAACATTGCAATTTCTGCATTACTCATAAGCTCCTCCACACTCTATTTCTCCTTTTAGTGTTTTTTTGCTCACATACATAAATGGTCTGAAAACAACAAAAGGTTAGTTTTTTTTGAAAAATAATTTTAATTTTTTTTAGAAATTTTAATTTTTAACTTGTATCATACATTTTTACCACCCTATTCGCGTAATATTTATCAATTATTTTTGTTATTATATAAAAAATTTTTCGATAAAGCAAATTTTTTCACGACTCGTGGAAGCAGTCATCGAAAATGTAAAATATTTTTTCTTGAAAAATGAAAAACTATGTGATATAATGACCGAAAACGTCATTGAAACGCATAGATGAAGAAAAATTTTCTAAAGTCGAAAATTTTTCCTGTGATTGCGTTATAATGACGAAAATCGTATTATAAATTTTTTGTTGCAAAGGAGGTTTGGAGACGATGAGGCTAAAAAACATTTTTTCAATTCTGATAATTTTATCTATATTATTGTTACCAATATCGGCAATGGGCGATGACCTGCCAGGCGACGACAGTTCTAATATAATTACAGAAAATGAAACAATCTCTCAATCGGAATCAAACCCCGAAACAAATACAAACAACGAACCTTCCGATACAGATAATATAGAATCCGGCGCGGACAACGCGGAAGCTGAATCGCTGCCCGATATAAACGAAAGTGCAAATAACGACGAAACCGCTGATACTGACAATTCAAACAATGAATCTGATATTCCGGAAAACGAATCGAACGGAGGCAATGATGAATCAAGCGATTATGAAGATATTGACGCTTTAAGCGGTCCCGGCGACTTCATTAACCGAGGAACTATCACATACAACTTAACAGGCGGAACAGACGGACCTACACCGAACCCTGAATTTGCGTTAGTAGGCACGGGAAGACCGTTAAGCGAAACGGAACCGATACACGACCAAGCAGACTTAAGCGGTGAAATGACCGATGTAATATTTGTTGGTTGGAGCTTAACCGAGCCGAGTGGTATATTTACAATATCTGACGAGTTACCCGAGTTGGTAACGAGCGTTACTATCGTATTAAATGAAAACGTAACGGTATATGCGGTTTGGAAATTTAACATCCCTTTGACGCACGAAATAACCTTTAACCTAAACGGCGGAAATATCGCAGGCGACGCCGAGGCGGTTATAATTTCTGTTGTAGACGGCGAAACAATCGGCAATGCGATTCCCGTGCCTGTGCGAACTAACCACCGATTTAACGGCTGGCGCGAAAACGGAACGGAACCTTTGAAAACTTCCGATTATATTGCAGAATTAACTATTTACGAACCTCGTTCATTTACGGCGTCATGGACGCGGATAAATACAGGCGGTGGAGGCGGTTGGATTCCAATTCCACCACCAATTCCCCATGAATCGGAAGATGCGGAAGAACTACCGGAAGAACCCGAACCGCCGGAGGAAACACCACCCGTGGAAGAACCGCCAACAGAAGAAATTATACCGGAAGAAATACCACCTATCGAAGAAATACCCGAAATCGAATATCCGCCTTACGAACCATACGAGCCGGAAGAAGAAATATCTATATTTGAACCCGAACCCAAGATTGAAGAAGAATATATTGAAACTGAAGAACCGCAAGAGGAAGACGAAAACGAGGAAATCGCCTCGGTTATTGTTTCGTTTACTTTGACCGATATCGGTAATCCTTTCAACGGCGATGTTCGACGTTTTAGAATAATCAACAATTCGTCTGCGGGACTTCGATTTGTGTCCGGTACAATTCCGGCGTTTAGGTTCGGAAATGGTATTACCTATATAGTAAGATACCGAACCAACTTTAACAATTCACTTCGTATTATGGCAAGTAATATCCCCGCTGACAGACCGTTCACACTCTTACCGCCGCCGTTAACGAACGGCGAGGTTATTACCGAAATAAAAATTGAGTTTGACGTTGTGCCTGTCGGGTTCGGCGTTGGCGATAATATTATATATAGGTTTGAAGTCTTGTACGAAAACAACGCGACCAATCAATATGGAATTATGTTTGGCGAAATCAATCAGCGAAATTTCTTCATAGGCGCGACGTTTCATAATATAGACAGACTTTCAAACCGCGAGAATATATACGACGAAGCATCGTGGAAAAACTTACAGTATACTATTGAATATGCACAAGGAATTATAAGCAATCCGAATTCTACAACCGAAGAAATTGAGGCGGCTTATTTTCTATTGCAACAAGCGATTAGCGAGTTAAACCCTATATATTCAGCCGCGGCAACCACGACAGCACCACCTTTCGCGCTCGGTAGATTATTTATCGCATTTACTGTTCTTGCATTAGTTATGGGGGCATTTTTTGCAATAATAAAGTTGTTGAAGTATAAAAAGCGGATTGCAATAAATCTACCCAAACGAGCGTTAACGTAATTTTTAATTTTCTCTTTCAAAATCGCAACTTCCAATTGCTCCTTGCGTTCTTGCAACTCGTCAAGCCGTGCCTTTGTAAAGTCGTTCAAAATACCTTGCTGTATAGCATTGACATAGCAATGTTTCTTGCCTAATTTGCCCGTACCGCTCTCGCCCGCCATAAATGCACCGCATTTCCCGCAAAACAGCTTGGTTATAAGGATAAAACTCTCGTTCTCGTCTTTTTTCCGTGCAGGGGCTTTCTTATTCTTTTCCATTTTGGTTTGAACGCTGTCAAACAATTCCGGAGATACAATAGGCTCAAAAGCGTTCTCCATAACAACATCTTTGAAACGGTCCTCTCCCAAGTAACGGCGATTTTTCAGCAGATGCGTAACCGTATTTATAGTAATCTTACCGCCTTTGGCTGTTCTAATGCCTTTATTGTTAAGGTCGTCAACGATTGCTTTAATGGACGAACCGTTCACATAATCAACATAAACTTCCCGCACCACAGGGGCTAAAATGGTGTCAACTTGGAAATGCTGTTGTTCGTTAACCTTATATCCTATACCCTCAAATATACTTTCCATCAACTGCCCCTCAGGGCTATCGTCAATCGGTTCTGTCGCTGAAATCAACTTGACATTATTCTGTTTTAGAATAAATTTGCAATGTGCGCTGTCGTACTTGTCACGGCTAAATCGGTCAATCTTCCAAACCACAATGACATCAAACAAGCCCTTCTTACAATCAGCAATCATACGTTGAAAATCAGGACGGTTGTCGTTCTTGCCTGATTTCACTCGGTCTGTGTAAGCTTGAATGACCGTCAATCCTTTTCGCTCGGCAAAAGCGTTGTAATCTACGAATGATGCACCTGCAAGGCACTTATGACCACATAAGTGCCTTGTATAGCTGTTGACAAAAAAATAATTCGTTCGCAAGCACGGCATAACGCTATACAGCGTTATACATTTCTTGTTTGGAATTATTCCCAAGCCCTTGCCGAAACCATTTGACATTTCCGTTCGTTTAAGTTATACTAATTTTATAAACCGATGTGAAGCCCAATGAATGCAGTCATATATGCACGGTATTCAAGCGATAATCAACGTGAAGAAAGCATAAAGGGGCAACTCCGAGATTATATCACTAAAAATTTGCTCGTCAGCTATGGCTCGAAGTCTATTCTGCCATTGTACTCTTTCCATATAATCATCGCTCGGTGGCAGGATTGATTTTCCCAATTGCTCCATAATCCGCTCGAACATTTTCCCTGCTCGTTCGTCAAGTTCATTAAGGTGCGGAATTAGATTGCCTTCTGCTTGCAACTGATGATACTCGTCCTGACGGTAGTTTTTTAGAAATTCACGCCGTGACATTCCCCATTTGCCGTAATTAGGGGCCACATTCTGCACCTCCAAACATCTCAATCATAAACTTAACACCATATCTAACTCCCGCTACAAAATTATCGCTTGCACGTTGGCTTGAAAGCAAATCATTATCATCTATTATGATGCGGAGCAAGATTTTCTTCTGCCGCTTATTAAAGTTTTTTGAGCATGTCCTCATTTTATGCTATGCGTTGTAATATAGCGGGGTCACGCTTATTTAACAAAAATTCCATATCGTGCTTGTAGAATAATTCTTGTAAAATGTTCTCCATATCGTACCTCCTCAAATTTTTCTTGATTTTCGTAAAGTCAAGAGGTTTTTGAAAAATTTTTAGGAGATGATGTTCGTGAAAAGGATAATCAGCATAATGTTATGTCTTGCAATGATTGCTACTTTGGTCGGTTGCGGTGGAATATCTGCGAGTGTTGCAGATAACTCTTTCACGGCTATTTCTGCCGAGCAAGCTTTTGAGATGATGAACGATTTGGACGATTTTATTCTTATTGACGCGCGAACATACAATGCCTTTAGATTGTGGCGAATCGCCGGAGCAATTTTGATTCCGCATGACGAGATTGCCGAGCGTGCGGCGAATGAATTACCGGACAAAGATGCGATGATTTTTGTTTATTCTTTAGGCGGATACGGAAGCGAGCAAGCCGCGCAAACGCTTGAAAATTTAGGATACACAAACGTATATGAATTTAGAACTATGAGGTCTAACCTAACAAAGATAGGATTTGAAATTATCAATGATAACGCGGATATTATTGCGGAATATTTCGCAAACGCGATTTCGGTTGAAACACGTGACGGATTTTGGGGCATCACGCATACAATTGAGCCGTCTGAAAGAGAAAATGTTGAGCCGTGGTGGGAATTTGATGGCACAATTATGGTAAATGGCGATATTATTGACGCAGAGGCGATTTCTGCATAATCGAGACGGTCTCCGTTCCCTCGGATATTACAATGCTGACGAAGTTTATGTGCTGACATATCTTCCGACCATTATGGTTCCACTTCGTGCGATTGCGGAAGCGTTTGGGTGGGCTGTCACTTGGAACGGCAAAGAACAATCAATAACGGTTGACACGCGCACAATTTGGATTGGCGAAAACGAGGGGTTTAATCCGGAACAGGAATGGCGAGAAGGTATGTTTCACCTCGCCGCTGCGCCTGTAATTATTGATAATTTAACTTTCGTTCCCGCAAGTTTCTTCCCTGCGCAGGTGTTTGAGGGACAACTTGTAATCGGCGGAGATTGCCTAAATCGCGCCGCTGGAATTGTAATCGGAGTTGGTTCTGCAACCGAGGAACGATTGAGTAACTATGATTCATATGTTAGATTCGCTGACCCGATCGGAACAGGTTTTAGCGAGATTATAATCGTTCCTCACGCGCCCCTCCGCGATTTTTGGTGGTTTGAGCTTGGTACGAATTGGGGTGAACCGTTTTATTTTTATATCGAAGAAGTACTATCCGCCCCCGGCGATATAACACCTGCCCGTCCATTTGTTGTAAATTGGGGGCATATGGGAACTGCGGCGTATCGAGGAATTTCGTTCCTTGATGAATATGGCGAGAGAAGATATTTTGTAATAAATGATAGTCAAGCGGATTTTGAGGAAAGCTTGGGCGGATTTGTGATGATTTATGAATTTACGCCCGGCGTTTCGCCGTGGTAGAATGTAAACTATTGAATTTTAGGAGTTGATAGCTGTGAAAAAATTGGTTAGTATGGCAATGATTTGCTGTATGTTGCTTACGTTTTGGTCGTTAAACACAGCCGAGGCGAGAGCAGAAGAAAGGCAGATTAGCATAACACGCCCAACTATTGCGGCGGGAAGAAGTACAAGCTTTGTCATACAAGAGAACGGAAGTTTGTGGGGTTGGGGCTGGAACTCCGAGGGGCAAGTTGGCTTTGGCATAGCCGGAGGAAATCAATCATACCCTGTATGGATAATGGACGATGTTGTTGCTGTTTCTGCCGGAGATAGCCATACAATGGCTATTAGAAGTGATGGCACTTTGTGGGGTTGGGGCAATAACGAACACGGACGAATTGGCGATGGCACAGTAACAATACGAGAAAGCATAAATATTATAGAAAATAACAACCGTTATTATCCTGTTTTCATTATGGATAATGTAATTGCCGTTTCTGCTTGTATTAGAGCTACGTTGGCGATTAGAAACGATGGAAGTTTATGGCATTGGGGAAACTATGGTTGGAGTGGTGGCAGAGGCTCAATTTTACCTGTTAGAATAGCAAGTGATGCAGTTTCGCTTACTGCTTGCGGTTCTGCAATTATGGCAGACGGTAGCATACGAGGGCGTATAAGAACTACTGAAATGCCTGATAATGCGATTTATTTTTCGACAGGATATTGGCAAGCACATTCAATGGCAATCACAGCCGATAATAACCTTTGGGGTTGGGGCAGTAATCAGTTTGGCAGAATTGGTGATGGTACGGCAACGATATACGGAGAGCCTATTAACAACAGAGTTAATGTACTTGAAAATAACGACCGTGATTATCCTGTGAGAATAATGGACGATGTAGCTATTGTTTCAACAGGAAATCAGCATACAGTAGCGATTAGATACGATGGAACTCTTTGGTCTTGGGGCGATGGGCGGCTAGTTGGTAACGGCGATGATGAAGACCAACACAGTCCTGTGAAAATTATGGAAAATATGGTTGCTGTTGTAACTGGAGAAATCTATACAATGGCGCTTAGAAATGACGGCGCACTTTGGGGTTGGGGCGCAAATGGATTGAGCCAACTTGGCACGGATACAATCGGACACAGCGATAGTCCAATGCTCATTATAGAAAACGTTATGTTGCCACACATCGAAATTATTACTCTTGTTCCTCCTGCGCCAATAGTTGCAGAACCAACTGCCTCACGCGTTCTTATAAATAACGAAGAAGTGGCATTCCAAGCATATCATATCGAGGGTCACAACTTTTTCCGACTTCGTGATATTGCTTATGCTCTAAACGGCACAGTATCACAGTTTAATGTCGGTTGGGACGGAGTGAATAACGCAATCACGCTGACCACAGGCGAGGCTTACGAGCCTGTTGGCGGCGAAATGGTTAATACAAGCACAGTAGCAACAATTGCCATATCTACAAATGCGGCAATATTTGTTGACGGTGTAAGAATGAATTTTACTGCATACCATATCAATGGCAATAACTATTTTATGCTCCGTGACCTCGGACGAGAATTAGATTTCTTTGTTCAATGGGACCATGAAGAAAATGCCATAAATATATTCACACCAAATTGGTGGGGGGATTTATGGGCTGAACAGTTGCAGGAGGAAGCACGAGCAGAGGCATATGCAATAGGGGAATTTTTGAGGGAGTTAGAAGAAATGTTATCCGCTCCTGAATATGGCGAGTCTGTTGTTCTTGTGAACGGCTATACCGCTGTTACTCGTAGAAGTGTTGAGCGTTCAAAACGAACACTTGAACATTTTACGCATATGACCATTACATTAGAAGAAAGCATATTTACGATGATTAGAGATGAAGTTGCGCTCCAAGAGGCACGGCGATTAGGATTACAACCGTCGCAAGAGCGAATTGACGAATATTTGGCAATGATTACTGAGATGTTAGACGATGCTGACGACTGGGAGTTAGCTATGTTTATTGGGCAAGGAGTAACAAGAGAAGAGTTTTTAGCCGCACAGAAAGAATTGGCATATGATATGTTTTTGAGAGAGGCGTTGTGGTTGCTTGTTTATGAGGAGCAACAAACAATCATAGATGACGATACACTTTTTGGGCTTATCTATAATATGAACGCTATGGACGAATTATGGGATATATTCACTCGTGAATTGATAAGCAGGGCGAATATTGAGTTTTTATGTCCTGAAATTCGCGCGATTTTCCCTGATGATTATTTTAGATAATACTCAAATACAGCCGAGTTAATTATCCAACCACTAAAAAATATATTAAATATCCACTCTGCTTGTCTACAAACGAGCGTTATTCAGAAAACACCCCTCAAACCGCCTAATATCAAGATTTTGAACAAATAAAATTGCAAATCCCCACAATCCTTACTCTCATATTGAACTTCTTGCCTTGCGGGTTCTCCGTCCGACCAAATAAGTAATCGAGCGACACATCATAATAATCTGCCAATGATACAACGACTGCAAACGGAGCCTCCGAAAAGCCGTGTTCGTAGCGATTGACCGCCGCTTGTGATACGTTCAAAATTCCTGCCATTTTCACTTAGGTAAGTCCCACGCCTTTCCTTAATTGCGTGATGCGATAAGCAAATTCGAGATTTGGTGTTAATTTTATCAAATTCCATCACTATTTTTCTATTGACAATATTTTGGGCTATGATAAAATATTATGTGGGAGGAGGGCAAAATTTGAAAATACCGCAACACGAAATGGCAAGATTAGCCCGCTGCTTATTGCCGGAGATACATAAATTTTTCCAAAGTGAAGAGGGCAAGCGGGAATTTGAAGAATGGGAGGAGGCGCAAAAAGAGAAGAAATAACGAAAAAGAACGGTAAATATCTGAATATATATATCATCTGTATGGGTTGCCGTTCCTTTTCGTTATTTCACTCATTTGTAGCGGATTTAGGTTTATAGCGTGGAATATAATAGAAAAACCGTAAGCGTAATACTTACGGCTTTTCTTCGTTTAGCTTTACAAAATGGGTGAGTTTGCCGCAACGCATTCCCAATAATTAACTGAGCCGTTAACTATTTTAATCTGGCTCAAAACAGTTTACGGTTTGTAAACAAATACATCAACCACAGCCGCCAAACTGCCCGTATTCGCGACAGAAAATGGAGTATCTTCAGCTATTATAATATAGCCACCTACAGTTGTTATAGGCGCGCCGTTTACCGTTACTGCGCCCGAGACTAACTCAACCCTAACTTGGCGAGCAAAGCTGAAAACACTCGGGTTATTATCATACACCGGATTTCTCGCTACCACTGCCGTACGCGTAATGCTATCTCCAGCAGGCACAGTAATTGCTCCGACAACAGGAGTACCACCTGTAAGTTCCAAAAGATAAATCGGAATTATATTCCAACCGTCAGCTCGGTCGGTAATAGCAAAATGTATTTGGCTGCCGTTAAAGTTGTTTGCACCTACAGTTGCAAGAGAGTTAAGAGTTGAAACATTTGTCGGCGCATACAAAATTGCAGCAGCGGCCGCTGCGATACCGGTTCTGAAATTATTAAAAGTATTATCTTCTACCGTTACAACCGAGTTATCCCAAATAACAACTCCGTTAGGAACATAACCCAATGCAGGATCCATTGATAGCGTGTAATTCGCATTGAATTCAGAGTCAACAACACTTCCGGTAGAAGTTCCGTAGAACGCAACACCGCGTCTTGATGTATTTTCAATAAGAGAATCAGTAACGTTAACTTCACTATTGACTACAAATATACCTGCCGAGCTTTGTTCATTCGGGTGACCCGGATTAACGATATTTCTAACAATAACGTTAGCCATGTCTACTTCTGAATTGCCGTCAACAGCTATACCGGCTATACCGATTGACGGTATTTGGTTAAAGTTTGACGCACCCTCAATAGTGATTCCGTCAAGAACGACGCCTGTCGCATTTCTGATTAACAACATAGGCGTAACTACGTGCGTTGGAGTTCCTGCCACAGCTGTGCCATTTGTAGCCGTTAACGGAGAAGCTCCGAAACCGTCAAATACAATAGTTGCAACCGCGGTCGCACTATATGCTCCGATTGTAATCCAATCATTATCAATTACAAATTGTGTGCCCGCAAATGCGTCAGGGTCAGCCGCTCCGTTATACACGCCGCCAACTCTTCCGTCCAATAAAATAACAAACGGATTCGTCGCTGTTCCTTGTGTTGCTTCCGGCGAAGCCAAAGCCGCAGTTAACTGTGCCGCATTATGCACAACTGTCGCATTTGTTTCAAACGTTACCGTAATAACATTTGAAACCCTAAGCGCGTGCGCATTCACTCCAAGCACCATTACCAACGCAACTACAAATGCTAATAACCTTACTGTTCTTTTTACTGTTCTTTTCATTTGATTACCTCTTTCTTTCTTAAAAATTTATTATAATTTTTTATTTTTGCAATCTTTGATCTACCTGTCAATATGTACGTCAAATTCATATGTTCCCAGAGTATTAAAGTTTACAGTAAGCGGAATGCTGATATAAGCTCCTGTAATGTTAAAATTGCTTGTGGTAAATATTCCATTTAAGAACAGCAAGGGCGTACTTTCCGACATAATTGCCACATCATAAGAAGTAACAGGATTTCCTGCCAATGTAACGCGTATTACAAACCTCAAATTAGTGAAAATACCGTCAAATCCTTGTAAGTGACTAAGCTCGCTATGTCTTGGAATGTCCGCGCGAATGCTCCAAGCGTATTTCTCGCCGTAATTGTATATTCTTGTTGTGATATTGTTCGCTTCAAGCAATTCTATAGACGGTATGCCGACAAATGCAGCCGAGCCGCTTGTTGATGATAATCTCATCCTATATTGTTCGCCAACATACATTGGCGTAATAAGCACAATAACAGAACTGCCGCCGGATTCGATATGTATGGCTAATATTTGAACTTCCGCGCCGACTTCCGACTCAAAATTAATTGTCGGTAAATTCGCGGTCGTCAAATTTCTATCGAACGTTATCCTAATCGCATATCCGGTCATCACTTCAAAGCCCGTCATAACCGCCGGTTGCGCAGAAGGTGGTTGTTGCTGTTGCCCGCCTCCGCCGCCCGCATTTCCGCCTCCACCGCCTAGTATGGGTGGCAATATCACCGGTGGCGTGGCGTCATTGTTGGTCATTTCCAAAGCGGAAAATCTCATCAAAAACGCAACTACCTCTGCACGGGTGATATAACTGTCCATACGCAATGTCGCGTCATAAAAGCCTCTGAGCACATCTAATTCCACAAAATGTGATACATGTCTGTTGTACGGATAAGATATGTAAGCCGCGTCTTCAAACAATGTATATAGCACCGATGTATCAGTATCGATATCGGGAGATATGATACGATATGTCATAGTTGTAAGCCGTAATCTCGTCAAGTTTGTATTTGGTCCGAAACTTCCGTCGCCGAATCCTACGATATATCCGTAATTCGTGGCAACCATTACATAATTATAAAACCAGTCGTATTCAGAAACATCTGTAAAACCGCGTTCTCCTTCAGCGAACAGATTAAAGAACCTGTTTAAAATTACCACCATTTCAGCGCGCGTAATGTTACCGTCCGGTCTGAACGTATTATCGTAGTATCCTACAACTATCTGATTTTCCATAGCTGCGATTATATAATTTTCCGCCCAATGTCCGGATATATCGCTAAATGTGATATCAGCATTAGCAAATGTCGGCATTGGAACCGTTAGCGTAAACAAAAATCCAAGCAATATCAGCACAATTTTGTTTCTCATTTCAACTTTCATCTCATTTCTATACCAGATTTGCGAATATGGGGCATAGCCAGCCGGTCGTGTCTTGCTGCCTCGCTCTGTTGTCTGATTTTCCGTCAAGCTTTACGAAAATATAGCCCTATTCTATCTTTCTATTAATAAATAGTAATTTCAAGCCTTTCCATTGGGCCTATACTTGCCCTAACTGCCGCAAGGTCAGCGCCATCAATGCCATCTCTTTCATTGATATCCATCGCCATCGCCATACCGCCTGTCACTGCGAAATTAGTTGCAGCACCTCTAATCATTATGTAGTCAAAAATACCAATTGCATTCGCATCCCCAAACGCGCCGGGGAACAACCAAAATACATCGGTATTTGGTTGGCCGTGCTGCGGCTGCGCTTCATATGATGAAAGCGTAATCTCTCCCGCGGCATAAGCAGGTAATGTAAGCCGCACTTGAAGATCGCGATACAATTCATAACGTAATGTTCCGCCGTTGTCGTATCTTCTTGCCATACGGATGTAGAATATTGTTTCTTCATTAATTTCATCACGAATGGGAAGCTCAAATCTGCCGTCGTTATTAGTGTAAACTGCTGCTTCTAGCGGAGTTCTTGCATTAAACGCTGCTGCATTCGCATAAACAGTAACTCTGATTCCATAATCAACATCAGGCCTCACACCACTTCCGCCGGACGATACACGCAATTTGTGCGCAAGGCGAACAGTTCCGACAATTACCAGAGGTCCCGTCGCAGCTTCTCTTAGGACAACGTTCAAACGCTGCGCTCTTTCCGCGTCCGCCGCCGGCACCGCTACACTTCGATTCAAATACCCACTTGAATTTACCATTACGCTTCCTGTAAACGCGCGCTCACTTTCCGCTATCCATACGTTTTCTGCGTTCGTAAACTCTGTCGTACCATGTGTTACCTCAGAATTTACAACCGCGCTTGCCGGCGTGACGCTTACTATCAATATATATCCAAGATTTATATCACTCGCACTAAGCTCAATATTCGTATGTGCCGTTTCATTCGCAACTACCGGTGAACTCACTGTTGCCGCATGGAAATACGGTGCTCTCGCTATCAATGTATATGTGCCGGGAACTACGTTCACAAAATGGTAAAATCCGTTAGAATCCGCTATCGCTACTGCTTCACTTCCATCTGCGCTAACTTTCGTTACTATTGCTCCGCCCAGCCCTGCAACCGTTCGACTTCCCGTCTCTGCAGCTGTGACGCGCCCAACAATACTGCCATAGCCTTCATTACTCTCTACCACCGACAACGGAATTTCTACAAATGCAATCAAGCCATTCTCACTGAAATGAGCCTCGGTCAGCCGCACACTATTTTGGAAGAAATCCGGCGCATAGGCTCCAAAAACAACTGCTTCATCATCGCTTAAAGTGCCTGTCCAAAACTGTCCGGTTGCTCTCGACAAAGCTCCGTCCACCGTCCATACAGACGCATTCGGAACCTGCGCTCCATTTGCCGCATTTACAACATTGGCAATCAACATAAAACTGTCGTCCACAACATAATTTGCAGGATTAAGGAACACATTCGCCGTTGTAACCTTGCCCTCTTCAACTCTTGCAGGGTTCACCACCGACGTTCCTATCAATATATAACCATTTCCCAGGTCGTGCCGCGCAACAACTGTATAATACCCTTCCGCAAGATCTGCAACCTCAAAGTGTCCGTACACGTTTGTAGTTGTAGAAGTCGCAGTCCCCGGCGCAGATATAACCATAACATCCGCATTATTAATCGGATTTGTGGTCACGCCATTTGCGCCCAAAAATACCTGTCCGCTAATAATGCCCGAATAATCGTCAACCTCAATGGGTACAAGATTCATATTTATAAGAGCAAAATTTTCTGCGCCAAATCCAGCAACCGCAACATTATACCTAACTGGTCTATATCCCGCCGCAGTCACCCAAACATATCCTAACAAATTCGCCCTATCAACAGACGTTCCTACAAACGTCCGATTATTTGCCGCGCTTGCTGCAATCGAATCTCCGTTAAGCGTTACCGAAATCGCCGTAGAAGCTGTGCCTTTAACAAACACTATAAGCGAATATATCGTCTGCGCGTCATTTGGCGCTAAGTAAATATTCGCAATTGCGCCCTCGTCCGCTTTCAACCCTACAACACTTTGCGGCGACACGCCCGAAATAAACCAGTCTGCCTCCGCCATAATAATATATCTTCCCGTCGGCAAAGTGCCAACCTCATAGCTATATTCCTCGCCATATTCATCTTCGCCGACGTTTATAATAACGCCCGCCCTAAAAAATCCGGTCGTATCCGCAGTCGCAGTTGTAACAACTTCACCGGTGACTTCATTAATAATAACAACGCGCGCATTCGAAATTCCGCCGCCCTCATAAATTGTCGGCGTTCGGTAAGTGTTGTCAGCCGTAGCCAAAACAAACCCTTGAATCGTTCCACTCATCGGAACTTTTCTATAAAGATACATGGTAACATAATTTTCATCATGATCCTCGGGCAAAATAAGTTTACCTCCAACAAACCCCGGCGCAGTCGCAGCGATTGTTTGCTCCGCCGCAACCCGAACATAAAATGTTCCGGGCATCGTACTCGTGCCAACCAAACGCGCAGGCCTTTCATTTACATACAAATTAGCATTCGGCAAAGGTAATTCCAAATATGTACCGTCCGGCAATTGCGTTCGACCCACAACCCGAACTTCCTGGATTATCGCAGGTTCCAAAATAATATCAATAGGATAAAATCCGGGAGCATCTTCAAATTCTTCAAGCAAATCACCCAACACAAACGGATCGGAATCAACCCACGAATTATTATGTGACTCAACCCAAACCGTCGAATTCAACGTAAGAAGTGTCGCGGTAAATACATTCGTCGCACGATTAACTGCGCCCGGTGTAATTTCAGAGTCGGCAATCATCAAATCAAACCGTTGATTAGCTCCCTCCGCCAAAACATTAATCGGATTAATCGGCACGCCATCATTATTCACTCCACCCCATGTACGGAACTGAATATTCTGCACATGCAAGTCAGTTATGTCAATATCCAGCTCAAAATTTCCGCCGATAAGCATTAGGTCAGCCGAATTAAAGTAAAAATCCGTTCCAACAAATCCGGGCATTGTAACAACAATTCTATCGCCCACCATCACTCCGTTTAGCGCAAACCACGAAATGGTCGCCGCATTTGCATTACGTGCAAGCGGCGGTCGCGAACTTCCGTCGGTCGTAATTTCCCAACCTGTTCCCTCAGTATAAGCATATCTGATATCAGTTACAACAACGCTCGGAATATAAGAACCCGTCCAAGGCGCAGTTCCCAAAACCGAAATTCCGCGCGCCGCATCAGGATCAGGATTTTCCGACCGCACCCAAACACGAATATCCATAGCAACCCGCGTCATTGGAATTTCCAACGTCACCTCTTCTCCTGCTTCCGCCGCCGCAATTTCGGCAAGCGTAAGGGAGCGTCCATTTACAGGCGCATAACCCACAGCGGTCACACTCAACGCCGAAGCGTTTGCCGAAGGCGCACCTGTCATCCCCGCAGTTTCAGCGATAAAAATTCCCGGAGCATTTATAATATTCGCCGCTGCTGTAAAATTAGTATGTGTAAATATCGCATGTCCAAGGGTTTCTCCCGTCACTTCGTCAACCGCAGTAATCGCAATTCTGTCACTAACCTCCATTGCGCTAAATCCAACAACCCCTTGCGCGTTGATAACTCCCATAGAAGTGGTCGTGCTTGCCCCTTGATTAACGTCATTTGTGGTGTTGTTAGCAATATTTCGCGCCGCATGTGTAAAGTTTCCCGCATTTGGAATAGCAGGATGTCCCGCAGTCGCGGCAACATTACTATTTGCCGCAGCGCCTGTTGCGATATGATGAGGGTTAAAAACTCTTGTTCCCGTTCCAAGAGGTGAGCCCGGCGCACCTGAAACTCCGGCAAAATGCGCATGACTGCCGGCCCCTGTCCCATTCGTCCCCAACATAGGCGCATCCATAGCAAACGCATGCGTGTTCGTGCTTCCGCCAATCCGAATTGAATTAAAAAACGGAAGCGGATGAACACCGCCCGTTTGCCAAGCTAAAAACGGATAAGTTCTTCTATATTCGCCATCTAAATCTCCTGCAAAATTAAGCAACCAAGTTGGATTTCCATCAATTACTGAAGTCCCGTCAAATCCGGGAATCAATCCGCTGGTAAGCAACTCTGTGCTAACCGCATTAATCCCTGTCCGCGCCTGTTGTCTCCTCACGTCCGCACGAGCACGGTTCAGAATCGTAGTAGTTGTTCCTGTTTGCGGCGTTCGCGGTGTAGTTGTAGTATCGACATAAACATCTGAAAATGACAATCCGGAAACAGGACGTGACGTACCGTTACCGCTTACTGCAACAGCAACGCCGCCGTCATTGGCAGAGCCGCTTGCGCGTCCGCCCCACGAGCCCGAAACAAACGCACGGCGAATCGTTGTCGGCCCACTTGAATTCATTCCAAGGATACCCGCACCCGCACGACCATTCTCAGCAGTTCGCACGCTGCTAACCGCGCCGATATTATACACATCTTCTATTATCATAGAACCTTCGTTCCGTCCCACAAGACCGCCGACATTAAATCCGGGCTGACTCACATATCCCGAGTTAAAACTCTCGCGGATAACCGACCCCGCTGTCACACTTCTTCCCACAAGGCCACCAACCGCCGTATTCGTTACTGTCGTTCCGCGCAACCCACGAATTACACCGGTATTTCCGCTTCGTTCAAGCAAAAATCCCGTCTGTGCCGTTCGACCGACAATACCACCGGCATTCATAGCAGCGCCGGGTTCAACAATAGTAATCCGCCCATGATTCATCGCATATCGAATTCTAACATCCGGCGAATTTGACCAACCGATAATGCCGCCGGCAAGTCTGTTCGCACGAACATTCCCCATATTGGTCGCATGCGTTATATACGTTCTCGCGCTAGCAACATTTCCGATAACGCCAACAATTCCGCCCGCCTGACGAGTAGCCGTGCCCCTTCCCGCCACAGTATTCGCTGTATTAGTATCATTTCCAATCGTTCCGCTATTCGAAACATTCGTCAAATGCGCGCGCCGTTGCGACGCCGCAACCGTCGTGGGCCATGCAATATACCCGACAATGCCGCCAAGACGATTTGAATTTGACCTGCCAAGCGCCGCCGAAGCGTTACTTCCCTCACCTCGATTAATAATATTGGCAAAATTGTGCGCATTTGTAATAGTTACATTATTTGCCGTCCGTCCGACAATCCCGCCGACATTCGAAATTCCTGCAGGATGGTTATGCGTAACCATCCCTTGGTTCCACGCCCCGTCAATAGTCGTCGGACCTTCAATAACCCCAACAATACCACCGATAAAGTTCCCGTTATCTACCAAATGTTCGATATTCGCTCTATTCCGAACATTAGTAAGCGTGGCTGTCGTCCCAATCCGCCCGACAATACCTCCCGCTCGTGCATTGGCTATGTGCGTTGTCAAAGTTCCAAGTCTTTCGCCCACCGCTGCGTCCGCCAATCCCGTATTCGAATCGATAATGGTAAGCGATCCGGTAGTACCTGTCCATCCGACAATCCCTCCCGCAAACTCACGTGCACGGATTTGTGTTCCGCGAACGGTAGTGTCTGCTATACTGGTATTCCCCGCTTCCATACGTCCAAGAACTCCGCCCGCTGACGTCGCCATATTTGCGTTACTTGTATTCCCTGACCCGCGAATTTGTATGTTAACAGTATTTGTCTCTTGATTGTATGTCGTAATATTAAGCGTTCCATTTGACGAGCCGACAAGTCCGCCAACGCTTTGCGTTCGTCCCGCCTGATTGTGCATATCAAGGTTCGCAACCGAAACGTCAATAATGTCAAGTCTTGCCCCCGAATCAACTCCGCCGACAAGTCCGCCGATATGCTTGTTGGTCGTAGTACTCGCACGATTCATGCGCATAACTGTCATTCCCGTAAGGTGAACATTTTCTACAATAACAGGGAATCCTGAAGCATTCGGAACAACACGTCCGATAACCATACCAATTCGCCCCTGAGCCGCGTCCCAACCACCGGTGTTATTCGCGGCAACATCTAAGTACGCTTCGGTTCCCGAAGCATTCACAAAAACAACATCGCGAATTTCCGCGCCACTTCCCGCAATGCGAATAAACCCGATGTTGTTATCATCTAAATCATTTCCGGTTGTTGAAACGCGTGGCCGCAAAGTCAAACCGGTAATGGTATTGCCTTGTCCGTCAAACGTTCCGGTAAACGGCTGTCCATCTACCAATCCGCGACCCAACCTATTCCCCGAAATAGTAAACGAGCCCTGTAATACGAAATTATCATGGTTGGACCCAAGTTCACCGTCCAAAAATAACTCTAAATCCTCCGAGCTGCTTATATATATGGTAGGCGCACTAAGCGGCACAATACCGGGCACGTTTGAAGCCTGTTCATACTCCAATTCCGCCATAATAATCAGCTCTACCGAATTATTCGCAACAATCTGTGTCGGCATTGCAAACAACGTAAATGCAAGTGCCACAGCAATCAAAATACTCATCTTTTTTCTTAACACAATAATTCCGCCTTTCAAATTATACTGGTTCACATTGCTAATCTCTTTTCGTTTACCATTTCCTCTCTGCACAGCGCATCGGCATAACCAAGCAATCGACCTTGTCCAACCGATGATAACATTTCAAAAAGTGCGAAGAGATAATTTTTTGTTCCAACCTCAACATTATTTGCTTTTTTCGCTAGAGTTTCAATATTTTCAACTGAACTTACTTCCGAAGTTGGAAGTTCCACAATTTCAGTCGTGCTAAAAGCAGTATTCTCACTTTCAAGTGTATCATTTTCTTGTGACGTTTCTTCTGTTGCATTATTAACAATCAGAAGAGACGCTTCAGCTATATCAGAAGTACTTAAAAACCAATCCGGCTGTAAATTAAAAACTTCTGTGATTTGATTTAAGTAAGATTGTGATGGCAGATGCATTCCTTTTTCCCATCGAAATACTGTGTTTCCGGCCACTTTAATTTTAGCTCCGAACTCTCGTTGTAATAGGTTGAGTCTTTTGCGCAAAGCTTTTATATTTTGAGCAATTAACATAGATGTGTCAGTTGTTTGAGGAAATTCGCCGTCATGCCCTTTATCAATATCAATAAGTTTATCTCCAAAACTACCATTTTCTAAATCGATACCGTGCCTTAACCAAAACTTTGACACGTTAAAGAACTCTGCGACTTTGTTCAGGTTAGCTTCCGATGGCATATAATTTTTTTCCCAACGAGTGGAAATACTTGAAGATACACCAATTTTAGACGCAAACATTCTATGCGAAATTTTACTGCGCTCTCGCAAAAATTTTATTCTTCCGCCGAAAGTAGAGGTGTCAGTATTTTGAGATGTTTCGTCGTCGCAACCACTCAAGATCCATTTCAAAGACACTCCAAACTTTTCAGCCATTTTCATTGCTTTTGGTCCCATTGGTTTAGATTTGTCAGCTTCCCAATTCGATACGCTTATTTCTAGCACAGCAAATTCTGCTGCAAATTCAGAAATTGACATTTCATTATTTGCACGCAAAAATTTTATTCTTCCGCCCATTGTAGAGATATCAATACTTCTGAGAAGTTCATTTTTAGCGGACAAATCAAACATTTCGGTGTCAAGCACTTCAATAAACCAATCTTGCGGAACACTAAATATTTCAATTATTTTCTTTGCATGAGGTTTCGACGGCTTGCGCTTGCCTTTTTCCCAATGTGACACGGTGCTTTCTGAGATACCAATTTTAGCCGCGAATTTGCCTTGTGACAGATAATTTTCTTTACGTATATATTTTATTTTCTCGCCAATAGTTTTTGCGGCAACGGAATCGTTCGCCGTTGCTACATCACCATGGTGAATAGTGAGTTCGTCTTTGATAGCAGCGTTAAACGGTTTAATTTCAGCTTCAGCATCTTCTAAAAACCAATCAGGTTCAACGTTAAATACTTCGGCAATTTTTTTAAATTGATTATCCGAGGGAGTGACTAAGTTATTTTCCCAATGGCACATCAAAGCTTTAGACACGCCAACTTTAACTGCTAAATTAAGTTGTGACATATTAAAGCTTTCACGTGTTATTTGTATTTTTTCGCCTACTGTGCCGTACATCATACTGCCTCCTTTAACTATCATGAAATAATTCCCATACTACAACTTTGGTTCGAAAGCTCGACAATTTTCATTCAATTTTGCAAGCAAGTCGCAAATGTCTCGCCAAACATGTTCATATATTTCGGGTGTGGCGACTCGCTCTGATTCTTCAAGCAAAATTTTTGTAATAATCGGAATAGTTGCAATATCCATAGTGCGCTCCTCCTTGCATATTCGTGTCTGTTGTAAAATTTCTATAAAATGTTAAGTAAAAAAAGGTATGCGGCAACACACTTAAATATAAGATGTTGCCGCATCGAAGTGTAGATATAAAAGCGAGGGAGAAAGCAAGGGGTTGCGAAAGGAGAATCGCAACAAATAACCCTCAAAAATCACACTTCCATGAAAAAGTTTTTAATTGGCTATAGAGCTCCATAACTAAATTTGAAAAAAGGAATCCTATAGCCGACTATAGTCCAAATCTTATCACCAAATTCGCGGTTTAGGACTTGGAAGAAAATAAGCAAAATTAAAGTTGCAGCACCAACATTCCATAAATAATCCGTGCCGCTTGCGCACGTGTTGCATTTAGTTTTCTATCGGCATTTCAACGTTACCACGCAACACCGCGCCCTCCTGCATATTAATACTTTTCGTTATAATATTTCCGTCCACAAAAGCTCCGGATTTTAATGTTACGGTCTTTGAAATCTTCATATCGCCTTTGATTTCGCCGTTAAATTCTAAAGATTGACTATCAATATTACCGTTAATTATAGACATCTCACTTACTTGGACACCACCAATACAGTTAAGATGTCCGTCTATTGTACCTTTATTTACATGTATTGATTTTGCTTGAATATTTCCCTCAACTTTTCCGGTAATGGTAATATTATTTTCGCTTACAACGTTACCTCTGACAAATCCGTCAATCAACAAATTCGCCTTGGTGGAAATCGAGCCTTCAATAATAGTATCTTTAGGTATACACGCTTCCTCTCTATTGGGGAACCGTTCGAAATCCGGCGCGAGCGTTTTGCTCGCGTTAACGTTTGATTCTATTTCATCTGACGATGAAGATAAAATTTCTTGCGACTCATATTTTTTCATCTGATGATTGCCCCTAATTTCTTTCATCTCATAACCCCCAAAAAACATTTTCGTCTTGGTTTTAAATCGAATCCACGCGCTGTCGCTCATTAAATCGTCAAAATAATTGTGTTCCACCGCCGTCTTCAAATTTATCAACCCTTCCTTAGTGTTATTAGAGCAAACATCCACTTTTATAACGCCAACATTCCGTAGATAATCCTTGCGGCTTGCGCGCGGGTCGCGTTGTCAAGCGGTCGGAAAGTTCCGTCCTCAAAGCCGTTTATAATCCCCGCCTGTTGCATTACTGAAACCGCGTCAGCCGCCCAAAATGCAATATCGTCATTATCAATAAATTCTTGCGGCGCGTTTGTTTGTGGCAAGCTGTCAATTGCTCTTTGTACCATAACCGCCATTTCTTGACGAGTGATATTGTTGCCCGTTCCAAAAGTTCCATCGTAATGCCCTAAGATAATTCCCGCGTTTACCGCGCTCGCAACCGACGTGAACGCCCAATGCGAAGTTGCTAAATCAGGGAAGCTTGCTGTTGCGGTTTCATCGTAAATTCCGAGCGCAAGAACCAACATTCTTGCGAATTGTTCACGGGTGACGTTGTAATCGGGCGCAAAATGTGTTGCGCTGATTCCATTCAAAATTCCGCGTTCAACAAGCGACATGATATAGTCATACGCCCAATGTGACGGCGGAAGGTCAGCAAAGTCTGTGCGCTGTTCTCCGTTCGGTTCCTGCCATTCACTATCAATCGGAACGCCGTCAATGGTAACGCTTCTTTCGGTTGCGGAAATTGTTACAATAACAAATTGTGATGTTGGCGTTGCTCTTGCCAAAATTTCTTGATGGTTAAATGAAACATTTCCTAAGTCGGTGAAAAACGTAGTGTCAAACACCCAATTCGCAAGTGCATTCGCTATTGTAGAAACACTCATTCGAAATTCAAAGTTGTCTGCATTTGCGTCAACTCGAATTCTCATAACGTTGTCTGTTTCCGCTTCTGCGCGCGCAAACGCGTTTTCAAGTTGTCTGTCGTTCAGCGTGTAATTTACCGCGCCATTAACAACAGGAGGTCGAATTGTAAGAGTGTATAAATTCGGAACATTTGTTCCTGTTTCACTATCTATTGGCGGTCGAGTGCCGGGGTTTACATCTTCACCCACTACAGTTATAGCCGGCACATTCGCTTGCAAAACCATAAACTGCGCGTCGCCATAAACATAACTGAACCCATCTGGCGAAGTCAAATCGTAAGCGTTATCGCCTTCCACCGCAAACCGTATATCCGCGTTTCCTGCGGCAATTGCAACAAACCGTATTGTTAAAAGAGTTTCGTACACTATCGCTCGCTCATGGCTGTTGAATAAAAACAGTCTGTAAAACCCATTTTCGTTATCTAAGCGAGGAAACTGCGGATTGCTGAAAATTGCGCCGTTCCAATATAAGGGGTTCCAGTCGTCGTCAAAAGCATCTTCATCCACCGCTTGTCCGGGGATAATTCCAGCTAAACCGCCGCGCACCTCTGCTAGTGTTTTCAACCCGCTTGGCAAAATTCTGCCATCAACGTCTGCAACCCTTACCACGTCAGGGTTAAAGTGAATAGGCAAAGTCATAGATACAGCCGAAATATTTCTAACTGAAATAGTGGCTTCGATTATATCACCGGTAGTTGCGGTTGTTGTGTTAAAAGTTATATTAACTTCCCCGTTTGTTGCAAATACAGGGATTGTTGCTGCAAGTAATGTTGTCAGCATTGCAATTGTTATTACTATTGATATTATTTTCTTCATTTTAAAGCCTCCATTTTCTAATTTCCATTTCAATTCGGCAACCATAGTTGCTCGCCAAAGTCAACATCCTCGCCCGGTCCCAACCAACGTTTAAGCATGCTATAAGTTTCAGGATATCTTCGCTCAAATGCGTTTGAAACGGTTGCTTCCTGCACGTTGTAAAATCCCCAATGTCCACGCGGCAAGTCAGGCCAATCAACAATCATTTCCTCTAAAATTCCGTAATGGTCTAAATAGCGGTCAAGCACACGATTGATAAGCGTCATTGCCTCAACCCTTGTTATAGATTGGTCCGGACGGAATGTTCCGTCGGGATAACCGACAATCCAACCACGTTGTGCCGCCGAGGCGATATATCTTTCACCCCAATGTCCTGATACATCATGAAAATCATGCGCCGCATTAGGGTCTAAATTTTCAAACCTCATTGCGATTGCCGCAAATTCCGCGCGGGTTATATTGGCTGCGGGATCAAAAGTGCCGTCAGGACGACCTTGTATAGTTCCTGCGTTTTGTTTTGTAGAAATTTGCTGATTCGACCATCTATACGCGTCAACATCGGCAAATGTGTTCGAGAATGCGCGGAATCTGTTTCGGGAATCATCTTCCAAAAGTCGGAAAAATATTGTCGCGACTTCCTCACGTGTAATCGGATTATCAGGGCGCATTGTACCGTCCTCAAATCCAAAAATAAATCTGAAATGGTCATCTCTTGCAAGTTGAGGACCATCATCATCCGGTAGTGGTGGTAGTGGCGGTAAAATAATGACTGGTGGAGGACGAATGGGGTCTCGAATAATCGGATCCCGATTATCATTACCGCCTGCGGCCGTAAATGTCCAAGTTCCCACAAACATAACGTTTGCGCTCGGCATTGTAAAAGTGCCGCCGATAATTGTTACGTTTACCGGAATCGGAGCCCAGCCGTTAAATGTCCAAGTTCCTCTAACTCCGTTGTGAGTATTTGAAGTTGTCGTTAAATTGCTTGCCACAGTTACGGTAGCGCCCGCCAAAAATTGCGCCGACGCCGGAATTGCAGAATGGTTCGGCGGCCTGATTCCCGTTACTGTATAATGCACCTCGAAAATAGCCTGTCCCGGATCCGGAGTAAAAGTCCAGGTTCCTGCAAACACAACATCGCTGTCCGGCATTATAAATTCACCATCTGTAACCATTACATCATTGGTCCCCCAACCGTTAAATGTCCAAGTTCCTGTAATGCCGTTATGTGTGGTTTCGGTAGTTGTTAAATCATCAGCTACAGTCAACTCATCACCGGGTGATTGCGGCGAGTTCGGCGGAATTGGATATGGCGCAAAAGTCGAAGGCGCAATTCCTGTAACCATATAACGCACTTCAATACGACGCCATTGCGCCGTAAGATAAAAATCTTCATCTATATCAGGTATAACATCGCCGGGTTGATGTATAGCTCCGTCGCGGCTATCTTCCCAACCGTCAAATGTATATCCCGGGTTGCGATTAAATTCATTTTCCGGCACAGTAAAATCTTCACCGTCAGGCACTTTCGTAGGCGGCATTAATGTCGGATCTTCATCCGTTCCATTGTCGCCGGGTCTAAAAGTGATTGTATGCTGCCTTTGGCGAATTTCAAAAGGGTGCACACTCCAAATCGGGAATATCGGCATAAAAGCATCTACGGTGCCCCAGCTTTCGTTATCAATCAGAACAACTCCTGTAGGAACAGGCGCAGTCGGATTAAACGCCTCAAATCCAAATCCGGTACTGGCGCTACCTAATATCCATCCCGATGCCACAGCTTCGTATGTAAGTGTGGCAAGTAAAGTCGGCTCAAAATCTAAGGTAATCCCGCCGCCCACTTCGTGCGGATACGCCAAAAGCATAATGTTTGTAGTTCCCGGAATATATTGCGGATTATCTATATGCTCAAATCCGGGGGCAGCAACAACAGATTCTAATGTCGCACGAATCGGATCGTCAAGCACAGGCAAAGTGATATTTACAATATTTCTCACATTTTTTATCCAAATTTCAACTATAAAAATTTCGCCTATATAACAATAATCCTGCAAATTGCCATCTACACGCGTTACAAAAAATACCGTTGGAGTGTCGTTCTGCATTTCTTCCGAATTATCTGCCGTGGCTAATGGCAAAGTAACCCCTGTCAATAGAATGGACATAACAAACAATATTGATAAAAGTTTTAATCTTGTTTTGTGCATTTAGCTTATACCTTCTTTCAACTAATTATAAACTACTGCTTTTCTGAGAAAAATACTTGGCACATAAGGCGCCATCGTATTCGCATTCCAAATAAATATTTTTATATATTCAACCCCCAAAGCGGAGGGCTTGTATTCAAAGTTAATCTCATCTCTCGTTTGAGTGTATATTACACGGCGGCGCACTGTGCTTTCAAGAAGTCTGCCTTTTTCGTCATAAGCCGCCACAATCACCATAACATCCATATCATAATCCTGAATATTTCTAATTGTTGTCAGTATTGTCAGATACTTGTCAAGTTGTAAAATCCCGTCTGCGGGTATTCCGTCATAGTAAAGATCTATCGTTATATTTTCCAATGTATTAAATGTCGGCATAATACCGTTATATCTGTTGTTTCTAAGGAATGTGTCGCTGTTAATAGGTCCATGATGCACAAACCAAAAACTGCCGCGCGCAAATATTGCCCAGTCATACCACTCTTGCGGATTATTTTTGCCATATCCATCACTTCTGCAAGTTAGCCGAATATCCGGATTCCCTGCGGCAATGGCTACCATATATACCGAATACACAAGTTGTCTATCTGTTAAATTACGAGGTTGATTATTGAAAGTGGTAAACGTCATTCCAAGTAATCCGGTTCGGTTATTCAAAAATGGATGAGGCCCAACCGGAACATGTACTCCACGCCATAACCCATATGGATTGCCTATTGCGTTGCCTGTTCTAAAAAAATTAGGCGCTTGATTTCCAAATCCTGTCGGAAGAATATCTCCATCACGATTAGACACTTGCGCTATTTCCGCATTAAAATGCAATGATGGCGAAACCCATAATAAATCATCAAAATTTGAAAGGTATACATTCACCCTAAAAACTTCGCCAATATGTGCAGTTGTTATTTCGTTGCCTTCTAAATCTGTGATTACAATTTCTATTGTTTCAATGTTGCTTTGCGCAAAAACAGGCAATAAACTAATGATGCTTATCAATATTGATATTGTAATAAAAATATTAAATATTCGTTTTAGCATCCTTTTGCTTTCACCTCGTTTAATATTATTCAAGCAATATATTGGGGCGAGCGAACTCGCCCCAATATATTAAAGTTAAGTACGATTAGTCAATTTCGATTTCAATTGTTTCCATACCTAATATACTTGCTCTAACTGCCGCAAGGTCAGCGCCGTCGATACCATTAACTTCATTGATATCCATAACTGCTGTGCCGCCAACTCCTGCCAAACCTACAGCACCTCTAATTGCTTGGTAATCTGTAATAAGAGTTGCATTCGCTCCGGCAAACGCTCCCGGGAACAACCAGAATACGTCGGTAGTCGGTTGAAAGTAATTACCTGATGAAAGCGTAACTTCTCCATCAGCATCAGCGGCTACAATAAGTCTCACTTGAAGATCACGATATGCCTCATCACGAGTTCCGCCGTCTCTTCTTGCCATACGGATGTAGAATGTTGTATCTACATCAATTTCAGGAAGTGAAAGTTCGAAATTACCGTCGTTATCAGTATAAACTGCCGCTACCGTTGCAATCGGAGTTCTTGCATCAAACGCTGCTGCGTTCGCATAAAGTGTAACTCTGATATCTGCGTCAACGTCAGCTCTTACGCCGGCGCCGCCTGCTACTGTACGCAATTTGTGCGCCAAACGAATTGTTCCAACTACTGTAACATTCAGAGGGAAAGTAATTTCTTCATCTGTGATTCTTATCAAAATTTCGTCATACGGACGATATCCGTCTTGGTTTGGCCACAGATCAGTTGTGCCCCAAACAAATTGAGTCGGGTTATCATTAACCGATGTCGCTCTTACCAAAATGTCGCCTTCCCAATCAGCGTCAACCATTGAAAATACTCCTGTGTTAGGATCGATTACCGCGATATTTCCAGGTACAGGGTCGCCGTTAGGCAATCTTATGCTCCAAACAACCTCTTGGTCTACCGGTCTTGAAAGAATTTCAGGGTTTCTTCCCGGAGGGCAATCCCAAAGTACAACATGAGCGAAAGTTACATCTTCGTCTCTGTCAACCGGAATTGTCGGTGTAGAACCTGTGATTTCAACGATTCTATACGGATCCCAAACTTCTTCAGTAGTGATGATGATTTCATCCCACGGACGATCAGGATTTGTTAATCTGTCAGCACCGAAGTTATTGTTGTACTCAGCATACACACGTACAAGAACTGAACCTTCAAATCCTTCCGGAAGAACTAACTGACCTTGTGCATTGAAATGCGGAGAAGCTGTAGCTGTAGAACCATCTCCCGGTGTGTAGTTCACAACTATCCACTCGTAGTGATTGTCAGGAATCGGCGCACAATCATCATAGTTCACAAACGTTACTTCATAAGTGAAATCAATATATGTGTTTCCTGTTGTGTTCATAGTAACCGGTGTTCCACCAGTCGGAGTCAAAATAGTGATTTCCGCAATATCTACAAACTCAGTAGGAACTTGAACCAATCCTGCTACCGAGAAACGCTCTCTGCCGCCAAACGCGTCAGGCGCACCCGCCGCAAAAGCGAATTCTATCAAATCAGATGTGTCCCAACCTGTTGCCGTTGCATGGTATACAGTTGGCACTACCGGACTTAAAACAACTCTCCAAAAAGCTGTCGGATTTGCTGTTGTTCCGCCTATGCTTGCAATATCGGCACCCGCTTCAGCTACAGCCGCCCATAAATCAACGCGACCACCGACTATACCTGAACCGGGAAGCTGAACGAATGCTGCCGGCCCCATCCACTCAAAGCGAACAATTTCAACATAATCAAGGTCAAACTCAAGTCCAACATTTAAGTTGTGAATATCAGCCAAATCATGCGCTGACACGATTAGGGAGAATTCTTCGCCTACCAATACATTTGCAGGCGTATCCGCCGCCGGTCTGATGAATACATGACCGTCGCCGCCGGGACCGGGGCCCGGCTCATCATCTTCAACCGTTACAGTTGCATTAGATGTAGAACCCGGCATGCCCGGAAGAACCATTGTGCCTGGATTCATCGGCATCCACCAATCACCTAAAAATCCATCAAGGTGTGCATAAGTAATATTTAAATTAATATCTTGGCTGGCATCTTCCACTCTCAAAACCATAGTTCCGATCATTCCGCCAATTCCACCTTCATAAATACCTGCTACTGAACCTCCAACACGAACTCCATTAAGTCCTGCCGGAGTTGACGCACCTATTCCAACGTGCGCAAAAGCCGGGGCACCAAAACTTGCACTTACAAACGACAATGCGCCTGCCGGCCAATTAAGGTCGAACTGATAAGCAGAAAGCACTCCTCCATCTGCAAAGTTAAAACTGAATTCAACAGTGAACTCGTCTCCAACTTCAAAGTCAGAACCAATTACATTTACAACCAACTCAACGCGACCATCTGTCGCAAACGCAGGAACTGCAAACATTCCTAAAACCATTGCTATTGCCAATATCATTGACAATACTTTGCTTAACTTCATATCCTTTTCTCCTTTTTAATATGTAATTTTTAATTATGTTACTGTTATAAAACGCTATCGTTCGCTATATTCAATATCGGAAGTAGGTTCCTCGGATGTCCCGTGTTTACATATTGGAAAATAACACTCGGAAGCGCTACATTCGATATGTTTGCTACAAACGGTCCAACCGCAAATACTGCCGCTGAAACTCTACCAATTGGCTGTATGCCTGCAACCGACAACGCGCCTGTTTGTAATGCAAGCGCCTGAGACGGCGCTGCAAACCCCGGCAATGCATTACCGCCCATTGGATTTCCGTATATTACTACCGTATTCGCAGTAACTTCTCCGCCGATTGGCGCAAAATAGAAATCAGTAACAGCCATAGGTACATCCGAATTGTTGCGCAATACTGCAAACACCCAATTCGTCTCATTCGAACGCTCCGACGAGAAGAATATATAAACGCCCGCAAGATTGCTTCTTAACGCAAACTCTGTTGTCAAGTTCGGGAACGCTTCTCGCGATACTAAAACAGTTCCCAAAACGCCGATGTTTCCGATTCCGTCTTGACGATAGCGGAACTGACCTTGTATCGGCTCTGTCGGTCCGTCTGCGCCTACTGTAACAGTCGCAGTGCCAACTACTCCACTACCATCTGCCGCAGTCGCTGTAATTGTAACAGTTCCTGCCGCAACGCCTGTAACAACACCTGTTTCAGCGTTTACCGTTGCAATCGCCGCATCGCTTGACGTCCAAACAACTGCTCGATTTCGAGCATTTTCCGGCAATACTGTCGCTGTTAACGTACGAGTTGCGTCAATTTCAACCGCGCCCGCATTTCCAACAGCAATCGATGCCACACGAATCGCATGAACCACGATAATCCACTCCGGATATTCGCAATCACACGGGTCGTCGCATACGCAAGTGTCGCAAACTATACATCTCACGCACCAAGTATAACCGTCCGGCAACGGAAGAAGTCCTTCAGGCAAGTCGCCTTCCGGCCATGTCCAGTCGCCCGGCGGAACAATCACGATACAATCGCAATCGTAATCACAACCGCAATCGCCTTCATCGCCTTGTCCCCACGGATAACCCGGAATATTGATAACCGTTTCTTCCGACGTCGTAACAACCAACGAACCGCTCGCAGCAGTCGTCACATGCGTCGCTTCGTTAATCGCAGCGAATCGTGCGCGAACCACATACGTCGTTTCAGCAGTCAAACCGCTGAAAATACGCGATGTTACCCAATCGCTAATCGGCGTAACGCCGTCAGCAGCATATAATCTGAACTCTGTTCTCCAACCTGCTTCCGCAGTAATCGCATTCACCGCGAACGATGTCGTTCTAAGCGAACCCGCAGTCATAACAGGCGCAGCCGGCGCATTTGTCGTCAACAACGGCGGAATTTCTGACGTTCTCACGTTCAAAGTCGCTTCAGGGCTCATTGCATGCGTTGCCGCGTTAATCGGCGCGAATCGTGCGCGAACAACATACGCAGTATCCGCAGTCAAGCCTGTAAAAGCAGTTCCCACAGCCCAATCGCGAATCACAGTTGAGCCGTCTGCCGCAAACAACGCATATTGCGTCGTCCAACCGCCTGGCGCAGTAATCGCGTTTACGCTGAACGAAGTTTGCGCCAACGTGCTCGGCGCAACCGCCAAACCTGTCGGAGCTTCCGTCGTTTCAAGCGGCGGTAAACGATATCCGCCCGCATCCAAATTCACGTAAATGCGGCGATACGCATGATCCCATCCGCCCAAAGTCGACGGCATAAATCCTGTCGCAACCAAGTGATAACCCGACCCAACTTGGTCGCCTGTGCGCGTTACAACAACTTCGTCGCCGTCAAGCGCAACAGCCCAATCTGGTTGTGCCGAAACCATGCCTGTTTCAACCCATCTTGTTTCGCCGCCGAAAGTCATTGCTTGCGGCAATCTTACCGTGTCGTTCGCGATCATACCTGTCCACGGCACTTCGCGCTCGATAACAATCGCGTCGCCTGTCGGTTCAGCTGTCTCCATCCAACCTACAGTAAAGAAAGCGTCAAACGTCATCGGATTTCCTGTTGAATTATTAATTACAAACGTATGGTCATACGTTCCAACACGCAATCCTTGACGCGGTCTGATTGTAAACTCACGAGCTTGGTTGTGCGGCAACGGCGTTCCCGTCCAATACGGAGGCAATACGATTTCCCACGCCGGATGTGGCGGCAACGGTGACAAAGTCACAGGTGCGCCTGTTGTGTTTCTTACACTAACCGTCGCAGACTGACCGATTACGTAGTCCGGTGTACGCCATCCGAATGTAATCGCGTTACTCCTTGCACCCGCCCACGTCAAGGTCGAGGTTCGGCGAGACTGATTTGTGTTCCCCACGTTCGAGCGCGATAAAACGTACATGTGCCCGGTTGTCCCCCCGCTTTGCCTTACGATCCACCCTTGTCGAGTATGAGGGACTTGTGAAAACAAATTTATCGGGTGTGGGATACCCCACCCGGTGTCCCCAATCTCAGGAAAGGTGGCCGCATCCCCCCAGCCTGTGTTAGCGCCGACATTCGACCAACCATTGATAGATCCTCCCGGGGCTAGTGGGGGACTCTTCCTGTGTCTAGCGACGAAAATCCGATCCCCTCCTAACCAGGTGCCACCCATACCGAGAATGTGGTAGCCATTGCCCGCGGGAACCACGTCATTGCCTATTTGTCCCGACCGGCTTAGCCTAATTAGGCTCACCGGCTCACGTCGTGTGACCGTCACGGCAAGACCCGGGGCGTTTGCTTCTGCCGGCGTCGGCGCGGCGATTAATGTCACCGTGCTAAAAACTACTGCTAGCGCTATCATAAATGACAGCATTTTTTTAATAACCATTTTCTTTTTAATCCTCCTAATAAAAATTTTGCGTTACTCATTCTCTCTTCCAAATGATCCTTGTTCATCACACCTTTCCAAAAACACAGTTTAATTTTTATATGTAAAATTTCGTTTTTGCCATTTTTAAAAAAACATGAAATGTTTTGTATATTTGTTGAACTTTGTGTTATAATGAAATATAGGGTAAATTGTCGGCACAAATGTTTCACAAAATTCGCAATTTTGCGAAAAGTAACGTTCAAACCATTGATAATGCTATATTTTGCGCTCCCGATTTGACGGCTTATTGACGGACTAAAAATTTTCGGGAGTTTATTAACTATGCCCGTTTTAAGCTCCGCATTGCTTCTTGTTTTTGCTCCATAAGCGGATGAACATATCTATCAAGCGTTAACTTTACCGTGGCGTGTCCTAAAATTTCGCTTAGTATCTTAACATCAATGCCGCATTCGACACATCTTGTCGCGAAGGTGTGCCGCAGATTATGAAAGTTGACATCACGCACGTTTGCCCGCCTTAATGCGGACTTAAAACGGTATTGCAACGTGCGATTATCCAAATAGCTGTTGTTTTCGCAAAGCACATACCCGTTTGATCGTCTTATGCGTCTTAGCAAATCTGATATTGCTTGCGGCATTGGAACTTGTCTTGACGAGTTTGTGCTTTTAGGCTTGTCCATGATCATCATTGTTTTATTTCCTGTTTGTTCAAATGTGGTAATACGCTGTATTGTGTGATTTATATTGATAAGATTTCTGTCGAAGTCGATATCTTCCCATCGAAGAGCGCAAACCTCGCCGATACGAAGTCCGGCGTAAAGTGAAAGCATAATTGCGGTGTGCGTATTCTCGTCAAATTCTCGCGATTTGCGTTCGAGCCGCTTTTGTTCGTCGCGGCTGAGAACTTCAACCTTTTCATATCTGACCGAAGGCGTAATAACATCGTCGCACGGATTCGACGGAATTTCTTTAAACCGCCGCGCCGCTTTCATGCAAGCCGACAAAACGCGAAATATATTTTGGATGGTTGCGGGCGAAAGCTCGGCGCGGCTTAAATCGGTGACGAAATCTTGAATCTCGAAAGACGTTATTTCTATCAATTTTATATGACTTAATCGTGGAAGAATATGTCGTTTCATGTGTCCGTGATAGCTTGAAAACGTAGATGGTTTTACGTTCGGCTTTGAGAGTTTGTAGAGCCAATGTTGCGCCCAAACGTTAAACGTATGTCCGGCAAAAACGCCGATATGACAATTTTGTTTAGCCGTTGTCGCCTTTAAAGCAATCAATGATTGTTTGACATTGCTATACTTCGATCCATATATATATTTGTAGATTGAACGTCCGTCGTCATGTTTACCGACTACGCAACGCCCCTCCCAACGGCCGTCCTTTCTTTTATAGATGTTTTCTCCTCGTCGTGCCACTTTATCATCTCCTTTGTTGATTTTGACGGTAAATTTGACGGCTTAAAAATTCACAAATTGTTGTAATTCTAGTCAAATTAATGTAATTGTTGAACATTGTAATAAAAATGATTGCTAAATGCAAATTTTTTTCTTGACATTGTGAATAAAACGTGTTATACTTATATTCGTTTATGTGATATGGGGGTCAAAAACTACTTTTCGCAAAATTGCGAATTTCACGAAAAGGCAACTGCTACAATTTAATAATGATATATCAAAAGGTTTTTTGGAGACTTCTTCAAAAAGCCTTTTATTTTTGTAATTTAATCATATTAACATTATAATCTAAAAATATTTCGCAAATAATGCCCTGATTTAATCAAATTTCATTCACAAAACTACATCCCCTCTTGCAAAATGCTTATAAATGTGATATAATATAGGCATAAAATATAATGTAGTTATCATAACAAGGAGGATGTGGCTATGAACGAAAACACAACTTCTTTACCGCAATCAAACTCTCCCGAGCATATTATCCGACCAAGAATGAATGCGCTTTTGGAAAAGGCTATCGAAAAGCCTTTAGTTGTCATCGAGGCTGGCACAGGCTATGGCAAAACCCGTGCGGTTGCTGACTTTGTGCAACAATGCGATATTCCTGCTATGTGGATGCAGCTTTCCAAGTCAGACAATGTCGGCACGCGTTTTTGGGAAAGCTTTGCCAATTTAGGTATACATGTAGGAGAAAATGTAGTAAAACAATTTTTAGAGTTCGGTTTTCCCGATACAGAAAATAGATTGAAACAGCTTTTTGAAATGAGGTTTGATTTTATAGCGAACCGGCGCTTTATCCTTGTGTTTGATGATCTTCATCTTATAAATAACCCGGCTGTGCTTAGATTTATAGAACGGGATGCAAATGAGCTTCCGAGTAGCTGCACAATGATTATGATTTGCCGGGAGATGCCGCAAATTAATATTGCAAACTTAGAAGTTCGAGATATGGTATATCACATAAATGAGGAAGATTTAAATTTTACTGAACGCGAATTGGATAATTATTTGCAATTGCAAGAAGTATCGCCAAAGCCGCAAACTCTGCACAAAATTTTTCAAGATACACGCGGTTGGGCTTTCTCCGTGAACCTTATCGCGCGATCACTAAAAAAATCGCCGGCATATCCGGGTTATACCCGACCGGCGATAAAACATAATATCTTTAAATTAATTGAAGCAGAAGTGTGGAGCGTGGCGTCCGAACGATTGCAACGTTTCTGGCTGTGCCTTTCATTGATTGAACATCTTTCTATAGACTTGGTCACTATGCTGGCAAACGGTGATGAAGAATTGCTGACCGAACTTCAACAACAAAGCGCATATGTGCGTTATGACAACGAGATAGGCGCGTACTTAATCCATCATCTGTTCTTGGATTTTCTTCACACGAAGCAAGACATGCTCACTGAATATGAAAAGTGTGAGACATATAAAATTTCCGCAGACTGGTGCAAGCTAAATGACTTTAGTATTGACGCGCTGAGATATTATGAAGAAATCAAGGATTATGAATCAATTGTATCAATTATGTGGAAACTGCTTGAGTATACATCAAGTGAAATTCCACTTTATCTCATTGGTATTTTTGAGCGCGCGCCGACGGAAGTGTTTAATAATATAAATTTTTTCGCAGCCATGCATTTACACGCTTTACTTCGTTTAAATCGCTGGAAAGACTTTTTATCAATGGCAAAAAACTATGAAAAAAGGTTTCTTGGCCTGCCTGAGGATAATGCTTTCCGAAACCATACATTAAGCCTTATATATTTTTTCTGGTGTTGGGAGCGATTTTTAATGAGCGGAGCAGACAATAGATATGATTTTGATGTGTATTTAGAAAAAGCCGTTAGTTGCTTGGAAAAATCGCCTAAAAATTTGATTCCAACCATTATAATGCCGCTAGGGCCATGGGCCAGCGCAGTGAGAAGCGCAAAATCAGGAGTTCCTCGCGAATTCGCAGAAGCCGCGAGCCGAATGATAAATTGTGCTTGTAATGCTTCTATTTGTTTTTGCCATATAAGGGGATTAGATGATTTGCTTTGGGGTGAGCTTAATTTCTATCAAAACAACCTTGCCGACGCAGATTCTTTTTTGCTTTCGACGATTGAGCAAGCGCGTAAGTGTGGGCAATTTGAAGCTGAGCACAGAGCACTGTTTTACACCATGCGCACAGCCGTCATGCAGGGAAATTATCAAAAAGCTAAGCAGTCGCTAAACGACATAAAAACAATGATTGATATAAGCGGTTATTCTCGCCGTTTTCTCACACATGACATTGCTCATGGATGGTATTACTATCTCTTGCGACAACCGGAAATGATTCCGAATTGGCTTAAAGAAAATTTTACTTCATATGATCATTCGTATTTTATCGAAAATTTCTGCAATCAAATGAAGGCCCGTTATCACTACCTAACAAGGAACTATCAACCCCTGCTCACCTATATTGATGAAATGAAACATCGCGAGTCCATATTATATGGCAGAGTGGAAATGTTGGCGATTGAAGCTTGTGTATATTACCAAATGAACGATAAAAAAGCCGCGTTTGATGCTCTGTGGAATGCTTACGAAACGGCGGCGCCAAATAATATTGTGATGCCATTTATCGAGCTGGGGAAAGATATGCGTACTCTTACCATGGCTGCTATAAACAACACAGATTGTGCAATTCCGAAGGAGTGGTTGGAAAACATCAAACGCAAGTCAGCTCTATATGCTAAATATCAGTCAACAATTATTTCTAAATATGAAAAAGAAAACAACATGAGCGGCATAAAAGCTTTATCCGCCAGAGAAACCGAAATTCTGCGCGATATGTGCAAAGGGCTTTCGCGCCAAGAAATTGCCACCAATCAGGAAATATCCATCAGTACAGTGAAAATGAATATGAATCATATTTATGAAAAACTAAACGCAAATTCAATGGCCGATGTCATTCGTATCGCAACAGAGTATAAGTTGGTGTAGATAAAGGTTAGATAACTAATGATTCGACTTGTTTGATAACAAAAAATACAACAGAAATTTAGCAATTGCACTTTTTCAAAAAAGTTGGACAAAAGTTGGACGTTTCGATAATTTTAAGATAAAAACAAGGGTTTCGCTTTTTGCGAAACCCTTATTTTATAGATGGTGGAGATGACGGGAGTTGAACCCGTGTCCGAAAATACATTCCCTATTGGCGCTACGAGCGTAGTTTATTGTTTAAATTCCCCTCAATATCACACAATAAACAAAGCAATATATCAGGTAGCCTCTGGTTCATGGGAAGATCGAGACACTTCTTCCTCACGTTCACCGCTAAATTTGACGCCCACCCTCATCCCGCGGTTCGGATAAGTTAGGACGGCTACCTAATTAGGCAGCGTAAGCTAAATTTTTGTTAGCGTTTAATTTAAGTTTGGTCGCAGATTTAGGTGTTGCCCGACACCGCTCGCTCCCCTAAGTTCAATATTCCCGTCGAAACCATTTCATCCCCGTCTTTTGCGCCTGCGGGCGCAACTCTTTTCGGGTCCGTCCCGAGGGCATGCGTCCTGCCGGACGGGCGATAAGGGCTCTGCCCTTACGGTAGGTTTCAGACAATCAAACTTCGTCAAAGTACGACTCGTTTTCTTGGGAAACCCTCAAGGGCGAACCATTAGCGAAATCAAGATTTCGATGGTTCAGCCTCAATCCCGGTCGCCTATGATCGCAAACGCCCGACTCGCTTCGCTTACTGGATAATTCGACTACGATTTTGCAAAAATCAGCAAAATCAAGTCTCATTTACAAAAAACGCGATTTGCGCCAAAGCCGGCGACAAAAAACATAGATAACCGCATTCGCGGAAAAAATACCGAGTGCGAACACCGTTTTAGTCTACTGCCTACCCCTTATCAATCATCGGTTTGCCATCGCTGTCGAGCAGCGGCGTCAATCCGCCGCCATAACCTGCTTGACTAAACAAATAATGTATGCCTGTATGTTTATCGCGAAGAATCATCGTCCCAATCGCCATACCATGAGATTCCTTTGTCACTATTTCAAACCTTTTGTCTTTTTTACTCACCTAATCCGCTCCTTCATTACCCGCTCCATCTTTCGTTTGGCATCTCTTTCCGCCGTCGTATGCCGTTTGTCGTAGTTTTTCTTTCCTCTACACAGCCCAATCTCCAATTTCACCTTTGAACCAAGAAAATAAACTTCCAACGGAATAAGCGAATAGCCCTCCTGCTGCGTCAACCCAATCAGCTTGTTAATCTCCCGCCGATGAAGCAGCAACTTCCGCGTCCGAAGCGGATCTTTGTTAAAAATATTCCCCTTTTCGTAAGGGCTGATATGCATACCAATCAGCATTGCCTCGCCGGTTTTGCAAGAAATATAACTATCCTTTAAGTTCACCTTTTTATCGCGAATAGACTTCACTTCGGTTCCCGCAAGCGCGATTCCCGCCTCATATTTGTCCTCGACAAAATAATCGTGATACGCTTTTCGGTTGGTGGCAATTATTCGTTTTTGATTTTGTTCCATAATTTCTTCCTTTTTGCGCCAATAGGCGCGGGGTTTTGCGCGGGCGCGCGCGACGCGTCAAGGACCAGTCCTTGACAATCCAGCAAGTTTTTGCGCGTCAAAAACTTGACTAAAACCGTCGCCCTCCCCGCCACGACCCACGCACAAAACGCGCGGGTGCCCCGTTTGGCGGAACCGCGGGCGAAAGTTAGTACAAACATAACACTTTAACCAAACAATATCTCGCGCTTTTAGGCGCGGGCTGCTCTCGAACGAGCGCAGTGCTGTATCTCGTTACTTTTCCACGAACGCAGTTCGCTTCTTAACAAACACCCGTCACGCAGGGCGGGTGTTTTGAAACGAAATCCGCGGAGGGTGTTTCAGAGCTTCGCCCTAAAACTGAATCCTCTCCCTTAAATAATTAACCAAATCTTCCATCTTTATTCGCTCTTGCTCCATACTGTCGCGATGACGCACGGTAACCGCGCCGTCTTCCTGGCTATCAAAATCGTAAGTTATGCAAAACGGCGTTCCGATTTCGTCTTGGCGTCGATAACGTTTCCCGATACTTCCCGCCTCGTCATATTCGCACATAAATTCTTTGTTGAGCGTCTCGAAAACCTTGAAAGCACCTTCCGAAAGCTTCTTCGACAACGGCAAAACCGCCGCCTTAATCGGCGCAAGCGCCGGATGCAAACGTAACACCGTTCGGCTGTCGTCACCTTCCAATTGCTCCTCGTCATACGCGTCAACCAAAAACGCAAGCGCGACTCTGTCCGCGCCAAGCGACGGCTCAACACAATACGGAATGTATCGCTCGTTGGTTTCCGGGTCGATGTACTCCATTTTCTCGCCCGAATGCTCGCTGTGCTGTTTCAGGTCGAAATCAGTTCGGTCGGCGATTCCCCAAAGTTCGCCCCAGCCGAACGGGAACAAAAATTCGATGTCGGTCGTCGCCTTGCTGTAATGCGACAGCTCTTCCGCCGCATGGGCGCGCATTTTTATGTTTTCCGGCTTAATTCCAAGGTCAATCAGCCAGTTTTGGCAGAATTTTTCCCAATAATCGAACCATTCCAAGTCGGTTCCCGGCGCGCAGAAGAACTCAAGTTCAAGTTGCTCGAACTCGCGCGTTCTGAACACAAATTGCCCCGGCGTAATCTCGTTTCGGAACGATTTTCCGACCTGCGCAATTCCGAACGGAATTTTTTTGCGCATCGAACGCTGCACATTTTTAAAGTTCACAAATATTCCTTGCGCCGTTTCGGGACGGAGGAAAAGTTCGCTTTGACTGTCCTCGGTTACGCCTTGGAACGTCTTAAACATCAAGTTAAACTTGCGAATATCGGTAAAATTTTGCTTTTTACAACTCGGGCAAACGACGTTATTGTCCCTGATAAATTCCATCATTTTCTCGTTGCTCCAACCGTCCGCGCTCTCGTGCGTGATGTCTTCAATCAGTTTATCCGCGCGGTGACGGGTTTTACACTCCTTGCAATCCATAAGCGGGTCAGCGAATCCGCCAACGTGGCCGCTTGCAACCCAAACTTGCGGGTTCATCAAAATCGCCGCGTCCAATCCAACGTTGTACGGACATTCTTGCACAAACTTTTTCCACCACGCACGTTTGACGTTATTTTTAAACTCAACCCCCAAAGGTCCATAGTCCCAAGTGTTAGACAGCCCGCCATATATCTCCGAACCGGCAAACACAAACCCGCGCCCCTTACAAAGCGCGACAATTTTATCCATAGTTTTTTCTGTATTAATCATTGATATCATTCCTTTTAAAATTATATTCGGTTAAGTATACCACTTTAACTAAAATATGTCAAGCGAGTAAAACAAAAACCGCCTTTCGGCGGTTTCTGGTTGTATGATATGCGAAATATTAGTCAACTAATACATAGCTAAACGTCAAACCGGGAACTTGATTGCTTGTTATCGTAAATATGTCATTTTCGATAGTATAGCTCCAACTTTCGGTCATAATACCGCCTGTTATATTCATCATTATATGACCCGCTTCCGGAATCGACCATTCGAAGTTCTCCATCATCCCCGGTATGCCGCGCGTTCCCGTGCCATCTGCATTGAACGTGTATACATACTCAGTCGCGCTATCCCAAGCCCATGAAGTGTCAAGTAACTGATGCCCCGCAGGAATTCCTTCAACAAATTCCGTGCCGAAATCTCCAAAACCAAAACCTCCAAGCATTTCGGCAATAAGCGCGCCGAAATCCATCTCGTTAAACAAGTCCATCATCTCGTCCCAATCAACACCCTGAAGCTCGCCCATAATTTCGTTCCAGCTTACGTCAAGTCCCATTGCTTCAAACATTGACTCATATATAGGTCGAAACATAACCATTAATTGCTCCATCAGGTGAGGCTGGCTCAACAATACCGTGTTCGTCTCTTCATCGAAATCAACGTCAACGCCTAACGCTTCCGCGATTGCGCGAACCGGCAAAAACGTTCTGCCGTCTACAATAAACGGCGTCATATCTTCGTCAAAATTTTGAACTTCGCCATTTACGCTAACTTGAACGCCAAAAAACACCTCACGCATTACGCCGCTGCTTGCAAAAACCGCTGTCAACAGCATAACGCAAGTTAAAATTCCCGCTATGTAACCTTTAATACCGTTTTTCATTTAAATTTCCTCCTATTATTTTAAATTTAATTTTTTATAATCAACAATATTAATCAGCTCTCATAAAATCCTGCGGGAATCCCGGAGTTGTCATACTCTCCAAAGTAAGCACATTTCCATCTTCGCTTATAGAATATCTGTGTTGCCAGGCAAACTCCCAACCGGCTCCAATCATATCCATCAACAAATAACCATCCGCAGATGTCATCCATGTGAAATCCTGCATAAGCGCAGAAATGCCGCGGCTTCCTGTCATATCAGCGTTAAAAAACACTCTATAATTGCCTTCAAAATCACCTAATAACGGAACATACCAATACCATTCGCCAACTAACACGCCTATAGAATCATTGCCTTCTCCGCTTGCAGGCGGTTCCGTTGCCGGCACATCACCTGTGCTTAAAATAACAGTTTGCGTGTCAACGTTCCATTCAACGTTTACGCCAAAGCTTTCCGCAACCGCGCGCGCCGGAACAAGCGTGCGGTTATCAATAATCAACGGCGGAACATCAAGTTCAAAATCTTGACTTGACGAAAACACGTCAGGGCGAGGTTCGTTTGTCGGCATTCCAATCCACAAATAAAATGTTTCAACCGTCATGATATTACTTCCGACTTGAAGCGTAACCACCGTTCTATGAACCGAAGTTTGTTCAGCGACAATGGTTTGCGTATAATTGTCAAAATCAACTTCCGCGCCAAGCGCTTCAAAAATCGCGCGCAACGGAACCATTGTGCGATTGTCGATAATCTGCGGCGGAACGTCGAAATCAATTTGCACACCATCTAACGTAACGCTAATGTTCGCAAACGCCGCCGGAACAATTGCGAAAACAACTAATATTGCCAAAACTCCACTTAAAATCTTTTTCATTTATATCTCCTCCTCTAATTTTTTTGCCTTTTGATACTAACATATCTATACTGAAATTGCAAGATATTTTAAAAAGATTTCCAAGGGAATGACGGGTATCTACCTCAGGGTGAACCCTGAGCTCGCGCGCCATAAGGCACGCGTTCCGAGGCAAGCCTCGGAGTAATTACCCGGCTGTCGGCACAAAAAAGCCCTTGCATTTGAGACTTCGTTTGCGTGTTTTTTCGCAAGCGGTAGCCGGTAACGGCGGCTCGCGCTTGCGCGTAGCAATTACATTACGCCGTTTTGACGCGTATTTTGCGTCCAAAGTGTCGGGGCGTAAGATTCGCTAAGCGAATCCACAGCCATCTACCAAGCAAGCATTTTTGTTACTCGAATAAATCCCTTGGAAACCGTGTGTTATTTATACCTATCAATATCGCCGAGCCCTATTCCCTCATGAAGCGAAATATTAATCCCGTTCGCCACAACGGCGGCAATATCATCAATATCCGAATCTATATCCTTCGGCGCAACAATCATATCACCCACAATCGGTGAGATAACCTTTTTTATCAGCTCATACCTATCTTCCCGCCTCATCGAGTCTATAAACGCAAATCCCGCGACTTTATCCGAACTGGTATGTTCCAATTCGTCCCGCAAAAGGGATAAAACTAGCTCAATACTATCATCCGCAATGGTCGCCGCGTCAACAACGGTCGGAACTCCAACCGCAATCACCGGAACCCCCAACGTCTTTTCGTTAAGCGCCATTCGTTTGTTTCCAATTCCCGAACCGGGCGTAATTCCTGTGTCCGCAATCTGTATGGTGGTGTTAATCCGCTCCATATTTCGTGAGCAAAGCGCGTCAATGGCGATTACCATAGCGGGTTTAACCCGCTCGACCAACCCAAGCGTAATCTCGCTCGTTTCAACTCCGGTAAGCCCAAGTACGCCGGGCGAAATGGCGCAAACAGGGCGAACGCCGTCTTGCACTTCCTCCGGCATATGCTCTAAAAGGTGGCGCGTGACCATAACCTCCTCAACAACTTTCGGTCCGAGTGAATCAGCGGTTATATTCCAATTCCCAAGACCGACCACCAATACCGTATCGCCCGCTTTCAGGCGAATAATCCGCGCAAGTTCCCGCGCAACGGCGCGGCAGATAGCCTCATAAACTTTCTGTTCATGCGACATATGCCGCGGAATTTCAAGGGTGATGTAATTCCCTTTTTCCTTGCCAAGCGCGTCCGACGCGTCGTCAGAATCAATTCTCACCCGCGTAATTTTTATACTGTCCTCAACAACTTCGTCCTCTACCCGAATCCCGGGAATACTTTCATTCACCTCGGAACTGTTAATCAATATATCATGCGCCTCTATTGCCAAATCCGTTCTGGAACTATACATATGCGTTCATCCTTTCACATATGTAAATCTTCCCAAAACACCGATTTTTTATTCATAATTCAGCGCTAATTCAACTCTGTAACGCAAATTTAATTTGACAAAATATTACAAAATGCAGTATAATATAATTTAAGCAGAATTAAAAACGGCAAATAGCCGGATGGTTACGTTCACTTCCGAAAGGAGGTGATTTTATGGAGATTGTATACATAGTTTCAATTACTATCGTGTCAATCATTGCGATACTCGCAATCAGAAATATAAAAAAGTAACCGCCCCTCGTCAAAAGTAGCGGTTACTTAACTTGCGTACTTGGGCGTAACCGTTTAAGGTTCTGCCTTTTTATGTCTTTATTATACAACGATATTTCTAATTTGTCAAGGCTTTTCTCAATTTTCCCCCGCCGCTTTATAAAGCCGATTTCGAACCGCCGCCCACATTCCGTTTTCCGGAATTTTCGGCGCGTATATCAAATCAACCTCAAGCGTATCAAATTTGCGCAACTTTCCAAACAAATTCCGCGCGGCGGATTCAGCGTCGTTCACGCTTCCAAGCGATAGAACGTACTTAACTCCCACAAACTCGTCCAAATATTCGTCAAAAATCAGAACTCCAACTTTCCCGCCTTGATTCCTGATGTTTTCAGCGTTTTCTAAGATGTCGCATATTATAATTTTCGCGTTCGGCGCGTAATGTTTATATTTCATGCCGGGCGAAGCGGGTTTATCGTTACTTTCTATTTTCGTAACTACATCTACCTGCCCAATCACCGCCTCGATTTCCTCACGACTCACGCCGCCGGGTCGAAGTATAATCGGAACTTCCCGCGTCATATCGATTACCGTGCTTTCCAGTCCAACGTCGCAGCTTCCGCCGTCAATAATCACGTCAACTTTTCCGAAAAGATCGTGTTTTACGTGTTCAAACGCCGTCGGGCTCGGCTTTCCCGAAACATTCGCGCTCGGCGCGGCAATCGGAACTCCCGCCGCGCGTATAAGCTCTAACGCAATCTCGTTCGCCGGCATACGCACCGCAACCGTGTCAAGACCCGCCGTAACTATGTCGGGGACACACGCTTGCCGCTTCAATATAAGCGTCAACGGCCCGCCCCAAAATTGATCCATCAACAGTTTCGCCGCCTCGCTAACTTCGCGCGCGACTTTGTAAACATCATCCCGTTCGGCAATATGCACTATCAGCGGATTATCGCTCGGGCGCCCCTTTGCGGCGAATATCTTCGCCACAGCCGCCTCGTCTAGCGCGTTCGCGCCCAATCCGTACACCGTTTCGGTCGGAAACGCAACCGTCCCGCTGTTGCGGAGGATTTTCGCCGCATTTTTAATATCAAAATTACTTGAATATAAAATTTGCGTTTTCGAATACAAATTAGATTTATTAGATTTAACAAGCCAAACAATTAGAAGCACTATCAAAGATATGGGGATGCCATAGACTATAAAGAACAATCCAAAAAACATTACATTAGTTTCCATAGCTCCCATTTCAGTCACTCCTTTTTTGCGCCGGCGGACGCGGGCTTTTTTGCCGCTGAGACGGCGAGCTTATGTCCTGCCGGACGGGCGGTAAGAGCTCTGCCCTTACGGTAGGTTTCAACCAATCGAGCGTCGGCAACGAACGCCTTGCTCTCTTGGGAAACCCTCAAGGACGAACCGTTAGCCAAAACAAGTTTTGGACGGTTCAGCCCCAATCCCGGTCGCCTATGGACGCAAACGCCAAAAAACGGCGATTTGCGCCAAAGCCGGCGACAGAAAAACATTGGTTAACGAGCCGCATTCGCGGAAAGATTAACAAGATAAAACACCGCGCACCGACGCAACTTATTCTTCTATTGTCTTCAACTTCTCCGCCTGATCGGTGGTAGTCAAAGCATCAATAATCTCATCTATATCGCCGTTCATAATCGCTTCGATTTTATAAAGCGTCAAGCCGATTCGATGGTCGGTCACACGCCCCTGCGGAAAATTATAGGTGCGAATCCGCTCGCTTCGATCGCCCGTTCCGACTTGGCTCTTTCTATCCGCCGCAATGGACTCGCTCCGCTCCCGCTCGGCAACTTCATACAGCTTCGAGCGCAGCATTTTCATCGCCGCATTCTTATTTTTGCCCTGCGACCGCTCGTCTTGACAAGCGACCACAATCCCGCTCGGAATATGCGTAATCCGAATCGCCGATTCGGTTTTGTTAACATGCTGTCCGCCCGCGCCGCCCGCACGGTAAGTATCAATCTTCAAATCCTCGGTATTTATGTCGATGTCCACTTCCTCAACCTCGGGAAGCACAGCAACCGTAACGGTTGACGTATGAATTCGCCCCTGCGACTCGGTTTCGGGAACCCGCTGAACCCTATGAACGCCGCTTTCGAATTTCAATCGGCTATATGCGCCGTGACCGTTGATCTCAAAGCAAACTTCCTTAAATCCGCCGATTCCGATTTCGCTGGCGCTCAAAATTTCGGTTTTCCACCGACGACTATCGGCGTACATCGAATACATTCGAAACAAGCTGTTCGCGAACAACGCCGCCTCGTCACCGCCCGCACCGCCGCGAATCTCGACAATAACGTTTTTATCGTCGTTCGGATCTTTCGGAAGCAAAAGCACCTTCAACTCTTCTTCAAGCGTCTCAATATTGTCCCGCGCGGCGTAAAATTCTTCCTCTGCCATATCGCGGAAGTCCTTATCCTGCGAAGAATCGTCCATAATCTGACGACTCTCTTCCATAGTTTCAACGTTTTTCTTATACTCGCGATATTTCTCAACGACCGGCGAAATCGCCGAATGCTCACGGCAAAGTTTTTGCCACACCTCTTGGTCGGCAATAACATCCGGATCGCTGATTTTTCGTGAAAGTTCCTCATACTGCGTTTCGATAAATGATAATTTGTCAAACAATTTTTTCACCACTTTCAAAAATTAAATTTCACTTTGTCAAGGACTAGCCCTTGACAATCCCACAAGTTTTTGCGCGCCAAAAACTTGATCAAAACCGCCGCGCTCATGCACGTGCTTAAAAACCAAGCACACATGGCGCGGAAGCAAGTACAAACAACTCGCCCCTACCACAAAACATCTCGCGCTTTTAGGCGCGGGTCGCTCTCAAATTGAAGCAGCGTTTGTACACACCAATCTTTCCGCGAACGCGGCTCGCTAACTTTTGTCGCCCTCATGCCAGACGGGGCACCCGCCCGACGCTTTTTGTCGGGAAGGGTCGGCGGCATAGCGGCGACGGTTTTGTAAAACTTTTGCCGTCAAAAGTTTTTTGGGGATTGACAAGGGTGTCAATACACCCTTGTCGTCCTGCCCTGACAAGGGCAAATGCAGCGGCGACTCGCTCTGAAAAAAGGTTCGCCCTAAACGCCCTGCGCAGCAGCCTTCAAATACGCATTAATAAACCCGTCCAAATCGCCGTCCATCACCGCGCCGGTGTTGCCCATTTCAAAATTTGTGCGATGGTCCTTGACCATATTATACGGATGAAAAACATACGACCGAATCTGACTTCCCCACCCGATTTCCATTTGAACGCCTTTGATATCCTCAATTTTCTCTTTTTGCTCCCGCTCGGCAATCTCAACAAGCTTAGATTTCAACATTTTCATAGCGGTATCACGATTTTTATGCTGCGACCGCTCGCTTTGGCAAGCAACAACAACCCCGCTCGGAATATGCGTAATCCGAATCGCCGACTCGGTTTTGTTGACGTGCTGCCCACCCGCGCCGCTCGCGCGGTAGGTGTCAACCTTTAAATCCTCGGGATTGATATTGATTTCAATATCATCATCAATCTCCGGCATAACGTCTACCGACGCGAACGACGTATGCCGCCGCCCTGATGAATCAAACGGGGAAATCCGCACCAATCGATGAACACCCTTTTCGCACCGCGCGTAACCATAAGCGTTCAGTCCTTCAACCTGAATGGTAACGCTCTTCACACCCGCTTCCTCGCCGTCGAGATAGTCAAGCGTCGTCACCTTAAACCCCCGACGTTCCGCCCAGCGCGTGTACATTCTAAGCAACATTTCACACCAATCTTGCGCCTCGGTTCCGCCCGCACCCGAATGAAGCGTAATAATCGCGCTATTCTTATCATACGCGCCTGTAAGCAGCGTTTCAAGCCGCATATTCTCCAAATCATCAGTCAATTTCCTAAATCCGGCTTTAACTTCAGGCAAAACGCTCTCGTCACTTTCCTCAATTGCCAACAAAACAAGAGTGGAAATATCTTCCCACTCTGATTTAAGCGCGTCAAACCGCGCAACTTTATCTTTCAAACCTTTAATCTGTTGCATAACACGGCTCGCCGCTTCCATATCGTTGTAAAAATCCGATTGCATGGAAACCTCTTCAAGCCGCAACGTTTCCGCCTCAGTCGCTTCTATGTTAAAGTGAATCCCTCAAATCGTTAATTTCACTTTCCATTCCGTCGAGTTTTAGTCGAATATCGTTGAATTCCAGCATTTTTTCACTTCCTTGAAATAATATTTCATTTTAAAACCCTTTTTCAGAGCGAGGCTCTGTGGGCATATGACCTGCCGGTCGGGCATTAAGGGCTCTACCCTTAATAATCCCGGTCGCCTGGCGGTCACAAACGCCAAAAACACGATTTGTGCCGCAAGCGGCGACAGAAAAACCGGGTTAGCGAACCGCGTTCGCGGAAAGATTAGTAAGATAAGCCGCCGCTCTCAACCATAATTTTGTGGTTAGAGAAGGGAGGCAGATTGCCGACCGCCTGATTTTCGTCAGCCCTTGAAAAATTTTTTGAAGCGAAGCGACAAAAAATTTTAAAATACCCCACTCCACCCGAGGCACTCCGCTTCAATGCAGTAGCCCCCCGCGCCCGCGGAGGGTCATAGGGCATTCGCCCTATTCCTCCTCTAACCCACAACACTTCTTATATTTCTTCCCGCTGCCACAGGGGCAAGGGTCATTCCGTCCAACTTTTTCTTTCTTCACAATCGGCTTTTTCTCCACCGTTTTATCGCTCGCGCCGCCAAAGCTAAGTCCCGCGCGCCCTGCAAACATAGGTCTTGCAACCGCTTTCCGCTCAATCTCGCTTTGCGGCTGCGCTTTAAATATAAACCTAACGGTATCTTCCTTAATGTTATAAACCATTTCCTCGAACATATCCATGCCCTCGAACTTATATTCCACAACCGGATCTCGCTGCGCATAGGCGCGCAGGTTAATCCCCTGACGCAACTGCTCCATTCCGTCAATATGCGCCATCCATTTTTGGTCTACCATTCGAAGCAAGATAACCCGCTCAAGCTCCCGCATATTTTCGCCGAATAACTCTTCTTTAGCATCATATTGGCGGTTTATAATTTCCATAATATTCTCACGCAACCACGCGCGGTCCATGTAATCCATCTCATGCCCGCTGAATTTCAACTCGTCATCTTCAAAGGGCATAAATATAGTCTGCAAATGTTCACGCAATCCCACGAAATCCCAATCTTCCGCGTGTGACGCCTCGCCGGTGTAAATCTCAATGGCTTTATCAACTACAGACCCCGCCATATTAAGGATATTATCCCGCAAATTCTCGCCCTCAAGCACAGAATTCCGCTGTTTGTATATCATTTCACGCTGCTGATTATTCACATCGTCATACTGCAAAACATGCTTCCGAATATCAAAGTTTCGTCCCTCAACCCGCTTTTGCGCCGTCTCAATAACGCCCGAAACCATGCGGCTTTCAATCGGCTCGTCGTCCGCGACTTTCAAAACATTCATAACGTTCGCGATTCTGTCCGACCCGAACAGACGCATCAAATCGTCTTCCAACGATAGGTAAAATCTCGACGTACCTTTATCTCCTTGACGCCCCGCGCGCCCGCGAAGCTGATTATCAATCCGTCGGCTCTCGTGCCGTTCGGTTCCCATGATGTAAAGCCCGCCCGCTTCAAGCACCTTTTCAACATCCGGCGCGTTCGCGGCTTTATATTTCGCTTCAAGTTCACGAAATTTCGATCTCGCCTCCAAAATTTCGGCGTCGTCCGTTTCGCTGAACCCTGTTGATTGCGCGATTAACTCATCGCTGTAACCAAGCTTTGCCATTTCCTTTTTCGCCATAAATTCGGCGTTTCCGCCAAGCACAATGTCGGTTCCACGCCCCGCCATATTAGTGGCGATTGTAACCGCGCCGCTTTTCCCCGCCTGCGCAACAATTTCCGCCTCTTTTTCATGGAATTTAGCGTTCAAAACCTCATGCTTAATCCCGCGGCGTTTAAGCATAGATGATAACTGCTCCGACTTCTCAATCGAAATGGTACCAATCAAAACAGGCTGTCCTTTCTTGTGCGCCGCCTCAACTTCGTCAATCACCGCGTTAAATTTCGCAATCTCATTTTTATAGATAACATCCGCAAAATCCTCACGCGCAAGATCCTTGTTCGTCGGAATTACGATAACGTCCAGCTTGTAAATCTCTTGAAACTCGTCTTCTTCCGTCTGTGCCGTTCCCGTCATGCCCGACAGTTTCTCATACAACCTAAAATAATTCTGAAACGTAATGGTCGCAAGGGTTCTGCTCTCGTTTTCAACTTTTACTCGCTCTTTCGCCTCAATCGCCTGGTGCAAACCGTCGCTGTACCGTCGCCCGAACATCATACGCCCGGTAAACTCGTCAACAATAACGATTTGACCGTCTTTCACGACATAATCAACGTCTTTTTTCATGAATCCGTTCGCCTTAATCGCCTGATTGATATGATGCGAAAGCGTCAAGTTCTCAGGATCGGTAAGATTTTCAACATTAAACGCGGCTTCCGCTTTTTTGACGCCCCTAGGCGTAAGTGTCGCGCTTCGCGACTTTTCGTCAACAACATAATCAACGTCGGCATGAACTTCCTCATCGTCAGCCTTCGAATCGGTTTCAACCACCTTTTTATGCTTCAAAGTTTTCGCGAATCTATCCGCCTGCTCGTATAAAACGTTCGCTTTATCGCCCTGCCCGGAAATAATAAGCGGCGTTCTCGCCTCGTCCACCAAAATGCTGTCAACCTCATCGACAATCGCGTAATAATGCCCGCGCTGAACCTTTTGATCCTTATAAATTACCATATTATCACGAAGATAGTCAAATCCCATCTCGTTATTGGTTCCGTAAGTAATATCGGCGCCATAATTCGCCTTCCGCTCTTCCGGTTTTATATCATGGATTATCAATCCAACGCTTAGTCCAAGGAAAGTATAAACTTTCCCCATCCACTCACTATCACGCTTAGCAAGGTAGTCATTCACCGTTACAACGTGAACTCCTCTGCCGGTCAACGCGTTAAGATACGCCGGCAAAGTTGCGACCAACGTTTTACCTTCTCCCGTTTTCATCTCGGCAATTCTGCCTTGATGCAAAACAATCCCGCCGATAATTTGCACAAAGAAGTGCTTCATACCAAGCGCGCGCCACGACGCCTCGCGGCACACCGCGAACGCCTCAGGCAATATATCGTCAAGAGTTTCGCCCGCGTGCAACCGCGCTTTAAACGCAGAGGTCATGGCACGCAATTCGCTGTCCGATTTTTGTTCCATAACCGATTCAAACTCCATAACTTTATTAGCGATAGGAATAATCCGCTTTAATTCCCTATCACTATATGTTCCTACAAATTTTTCAACCATACTTTTGATACTCATATCGTCGCAACACCCTTCACTTATTCGTTTTGTGGCAAAAGGCGCCCCAAAAGCTCATTAGCTTCGGGGTTGCTCCTCTTTCCCAAAAAATCAGAGCTTAAGCTCAAACTTTTTGGGAGCCCTAACCGCTAGCGCGGTTTATGCCTCCAACTTTAGTAGTATACCACGTTTGGAAAAATAATGCAACAAAAAAGTGGGCATAGCCCACTTTTGTTTACAATCTCTTAATTATTGTTTCAACTCTTTTTTACATCCGCCGCAAATGTTCTTCCCTTTAAATTGGGTAACATTGTTTCCGTTTCCACAAAATACACAAGTGGGTTCATACTTTTTAAGAACAACGCAATTCCCTTCCACAAAAATTTCAAGCGCGTCCTTTTCAGAAACATCAAGCGTTCTTCTAAGCTCGATAGGTAGAACAACACGTCCCAAGCTGTCCACTTTTCTAACAATCCCCGTAGACTTCATACAATCTTTCCTCCTAATAAAATGGCAATATTTTTTTAATTCCTGATCTATTCTACCATAGTATTGCCAAAAAGTCAACAGGGAAAAAGCTAATTTTTTACATATTATATCAAATATTCCCTTTTTATATTGGAATAGCTTGGTTTGGTTGATAATATTTATTAATGTAAACAAATTTGTATCAAATTGCATGATTTCACGCAAACCGAAAGGAGGCGTTGTATATTGATGAATTATATCTGGGCGGGACTTATCTTATTATCGTTCGCAACCGCAGTATTTACAGGCAATCTAGACGCCACAACCGCCGCCGCGTTCGACGGAACCCGCGCGGCAATCGAAATGTGCATTTCTCTCCTCGGAATTATGGCGCTTTGGACCGGCATAATGAAAATCGGCGAAAAATCTGGGCTAATCGAAAAATTCGCGAAATTGCTATCTCCGCTAACCCGCATACTTTTCCCGAAACTCAAAAAAAATTCCGCCGCAATGAACGCCATCGTAATGAATATGATGGCAAACATGCTCGGAATGAGTAACGCGGCAACTCCGCTGGGACTCAAAGCAATGACCGAACTCGATAAACTCAACAACGGCTCAAAAGTCGCGTCAAACGAAATGGTCATGTTCGTTGTGATAAATACCGCGTCGATACAGCTTATTCCATCAACGTTAATCGCGTTGCGTTTAAACGCAGGCTCGGCGAATCCCGGCGAAATTATCGTTCCGATATGGATTGCAAGCTTAGCGACACTCATCGTCGGCGTAACCTGCGTGAAAATTTTTCAACGGATTAAACGAAGCACGTAGGACGGCTTTTTTGCGTTGACAAGCGCGGCTTAAAACCATTTTAGGGTATGCTTAGGGCATAACCGCCAAGGGTGTTGGAACGGCAAAAAGCGCCGTTGAAACGGTATAAGGTAATTGCCACGCGCTAAAGCGCGGGCTACCGTTACCGAACACCCTTATCAATCCCCGAAAATTTTTTCACAAAAATGATGAAACTCCTCGCACAAGACGCTTCGGAGGGCTAAATCTCTAAGCATTAAACTGCTAAGAAATTTATGCCAACCTTGCGGCGCACACGCGCTATAGCGCTATCGTAAACGCGCCGCTAAAAGATGTGCAAACATCTACGTATTAGTCAAGTACTTACGGCGGCAAAAGCCGCAGTCTCACTGAAACTGTATTAGTACACACTAATCTTTCCGCGAATGCGGTTCGCCATACTTTTTCGAATTCATACGCCAGGCGGGGTACCCGTTCGTCGTTTTTTGACGAATGGGTCGACGGCGTTGAATGAGGTTTTGGTAAAACTTTTTTAAAAGTTTTTTGGGGATTGACAAGGGTGTCAATACACCCTTGTCGTCCTGCCCTGACAAGGGCAAATGCCACAGCGACTTCGCTGAAAAAAGGGTTCTAGGGTAACGCCCTAACGAAAGGAGCCACCATGCAATACATATCCACTTTCGCCGTCCCAATCATGCTGTGCGGAATTATCTGTTACGGCTTATTTAAGCGCGTAAACGTATACGAAACCTTTATCGACGGCGCAATGGACGGAATCAAAAGTTTAGTCAAAATTATCGCGCCGCTCATCGGTTTAATGGTGTCCATTTCAGTTTTCCGCGCCTCGGGATTGCTTGATCTTTTCACTTACGCCCTAACTCCGGTAACTAACCTTATAAACATGCCGGGCGATATATTGCCCCTCGCCCTTCTTCGCCCCATTTCAGGAAGCGGCTCGCTCGCAATCGTCAGCGATATATACCAAACCGCCGGACCCGATTCAATCTCAGGCAGAATCGCGTCGGTCATGATGGGCGCAAGCGAAACCACATTCTATACTTTGACGGTATACTTTGGAAGCGTTGGAATCCGAAAAGTACGTCACACCTTAAAAGCCGCGCTCTTCTCCGATTTAACCGCGATTATCGCGTCGGTCATAGTCGTGCAACTTCTGCTACGCTAACATTTTCCCCACAAAATAATCGCATAGTACATCTCTAAGCGATACCGCCAAAACCGTATGATTCGCAAGAATCATCACAAACTCTTCGGCACAGCTTTGCGTCGGAAAAATATCATACACAACGTCAACAACAGCTTCTTCAACTTTTCCGTCAGGCCCGAATTCACAAATCCCAACGCCGAAAGCTTTCCCCTCAACCACAAAATACTCGACATTTAAACCGTCAACTTCCTCCATTCTAAAATATACTTTTTTTGTTTCCATAACGGGTAATTCCTTTCTTCATTTTATTTTCATTTATAATTATTTTTAATAATATTCGTCCCACCATAATCACACACTTTGTTAAACAGGAGGGAACATGATAATATCACAACGCCGTAACCCCTGTCAACATTAATTTTTCCCACATTTCATCTCCATCGCAATTTTCGCCATAATTCGACAAATAGAATGTCGCTTTGATACGATTCGCGGAAATTTGCCCTATTATTTTAGGGGAAAATCCCCTGAATCAATAGGGCTGTTGCCCCTATCATGATAATATGTAAATCTAATAGAGGTGATTGTGTTATGAGCAAACTAAAAGAACTACGAAAAGAAAAAGGCTATTCGCAAATTCAAGTTCAAATGAAAATAGGAATCGACCAAAGTGAATATTCGAAAATGGAACGCGGCGTTCGAAATTTAAGTTACGAAAATTGCCGCCTGTTAGCTGTGCTGTTCGGCACAAGCATGGATTACCTGGCTGGCTTAACTGACGTGAAAGAACCATACCCCCGCGCCGACAATATCATAGAAATATAGATTTTCAACTTACGCTTTCAATTTCATTTGAAATCGCCGCGTTAACTTGAATCACTATGCACATCATGTCGTCCGAACGTTGGCTATTTTCCAAATTTTTCGCCTGTTTGATTATCTTATCCGCAAGCACTTGCGGCGGCATATCCGAATTAGATTCCAAAATAAATTGCTTCACCCAATTTCCCGCGCCGCTCAATACGCCGTCGCTTATCATAACAATATAATCTCCAACACGCAGCGCGCGGCGATACGTTTCGATTTCCATATTCGGCAAAACACCGACCGGAAGCGACGGAACGCAAACCGATTCAACTTTGTTCTTAGCCTTAATATACGCCGCTGCCGCGCCAATCTTGATAAACTCAACCCCGCCGTTTTCACTATCCAAAATACAAATATCCGCGGTAGAATACCTATCCTTCGCTTTCAACCCCATAATCGAATTAATCATTTTCACCGCAATCGCTTTGTCGAACCCGTTTTTCAAAATATTGCGCAAAATTTCGATTATAACGCCGCTTTCCTCCGCGGCAAGGTTGCCGTGCCCCATTCCATCGCTTAAAATTACAGCATACTTCCCATTTCCTATCGGCACAAAGCAATGACTATCGCCGTTTTGTTCGAACAAACTTAATCCCCGCGCCGACGCCGCAACCTCAAACGAAAATTTTTCGTTTACTTCCCGGTCGGCTCGCACGCGCGGGCGGCACTCGATTTCCTTAATCAAATCGTTCAACATATGCGAGATTCCGCGATACTGCTCGCCTAACAGTTCACGATTCTCCGCCATCTTATTTTTCCAAATACAATTCACACGATAAATCTCATAAAGCGCGTTAAGCTCGCCCAGAAATTCGGGAAGTCTTATACACTTTTCACGAAAATGCTGCGGCGCGTCAGCAACGGCAACGCCTCCGCTCGATTCCATAGCCGCAAGCAGTTTAAAGCAAACGTCGTAAGTCGAGCTAAAATCTCTCGTCCAACAAAGCGGCGCCTTTTTGCATTTACGGCAAACCCTATCCGCCGCCGTGTCGAACAATTGCGAAATATCTTCTTTATTTTCTATCTTATTCGGATCTTGTCTTTCGAATATTTTCCCATACGCGGCGGCAAGCCCATGAAACATCGCCGCCGCCGAGTTTAGCCGCTCGCTTATAAGCGTTGCCGCGCTTTCATCGCTCGCTTTATCGGAAACATCGGCAATTTCACGCTCCTTTTCAGCGGTGACAAACCAGCCCGCATACTCAAACATCGATCTCGGCAATATCATGATAACTCCCGCCGACGCGGCAAGTTCAAAAAACGTCAGAAGATTTATTCCTCGAATCACATACGTCGCAAGCAATATATACGACACAGAAAACCCCGCCGCGGCAACAAGTTTCTTTATAATCTGCGAATTACTAACCCTCCGACTTACCGACGCTCCATATCCCGCAATAAACGAGCAAACACCAAAAACCGCGATATAAAGAAGCATATCAAAACTTCCGAATCCGCATATAATTCCTAAAACTATTCCCGCGCCGGCGGTGGTGGTGGCTTTGCTTTGCCCCTCCCGCGGTTCGGTAGCACCCAACGCTAAAATCAAAATAATAACCACCGCCAAAAAGTTTGACGCCAAAAATATATTCCCAATCTCGATATAACCGAGGCTTATCACCAACACACACGCCATAACGACAATGCGCAATTTCTTATTGCCAAAATTCCTATCAAATACATAAACGCTTAAAAACACCACCGCCGCCTCAATCACCGCAAACATAAAATCGTTCAACCGCGGTTCTCCCACCCAAATAAGAAGCGCGCTAGATGAAATAAAAACACTTCCCGCGGCAACCAACCCCGCCGCGCTTACAGACAATTCTTCCTCCTGCACCAAAAAATAAAGCATGGCAACGTAAAGCAAAAGCGCCATCGCATACTTTATCATGACATATATATCGCCTATAAGAAGCGTTCCAACCAAAGTGAGTGCAAGCGAAACCAACGTTCGCCAACCAAATTTTCGATTCATCGCAAGATGTGCAATCCCAAACGGCGCGAACCCGAACAATGTTACCCGCGCGAACAAAATCCCGGACATATAAAACGCAATGCCAAGAATGTTAGGTTTAAGCTTGTCCACTTTTTGCGCAAGTTGTATTTTTGTCACAAAATCAACCCCCTACGCAACCAGTATACAAAAAACCTACCGAATTGTTTGTCGCAATTTGGTAGGTTTTTCCAATTATTTTTTTCGAATTTTAGCTTACTTTGTCGTATATGCCCGGCTACGCTCTGTTCGCCATAATTTTTTGATCTATCTCATTTTTAAGTCCGGCGGCGTCAGGAACGAAACATTTATATTTTCCCTGCGCGGTATGAATAATAATCGCGCCCTGCTCAACAAATATACCCGTAATTTCGTTTAATCCAATATTAAAATTCATAAGATTCGTTTTGTTCCATCCCATTCCGACGAAAATCAAAAGAGGAACGGAAAGATCCGCGTTAACAGCCGTCCCTACAAGTCTGTCGCCATTGATTGACGCCGCGGTTTTCTTAAACCTGTTGGAAAGAATATACGCCCAAACAAACCCCTGAGCGACATCGAACAATCCCGTGAAAAGGAAGAACCATGACCAAAAACCGAACCGCGTTATGGTGCGTCCAAGCCCCCAAATCCCCGGAATGTGAACTCTGGTTTGAGTGGCAAACGCAAGCGGCAAAAAGATAATAAGCAACGCTCCCACGTTGATCAACGCCCAAATCCACAATTTCGAAATCTGCGGATTTCCTCCGGTAAAAGATGACGTCGCTTGGTTAAACGCACCGCTGAAACCACTTTGTTGCCCTTGGTGTTGCGGCGGTTGTTGATATTGCGGTGGCTGTTGCGGCGGCGGTGGAGCTGCCTGCATTGGCTGTTGCGGTGGTGGCTGTTGCGGCGGCGCGGCAGGAGCCGGCGGCGGTGTTTGCGGCGCAGCTTCTGCTTTCGCTCCGCAGTTCGCGCAGAATTCGCTACCCGCTAAGTCTTTTCCACAATTTTTGCAAAACATAAAAAATCATCCTCTCACATTATTATGCTTTCATTAATGATCGTATTTTAATATTTTCTAATCTAAAACTACCGTATCCGGCTCGCTCGGAGGCGGCGCAGGTGTATCATTCGCCGGCGTAGTGGTTTCGGTTGGAGGCGTAGTCTCAGCCGGTGGCGTAGTTTGGTTCGGCGTAGTACCGGTGCCGGTGCCTGTTCCCGTACCGGTGCCTGTCGGCGGAGTTGTCCCCGTGCCGGTAGTAGTTCCCCCGCCCGCAGGCGGATCAGCAGGCGGCGGATCAGGACGAACCGGCGCGTTGGTCGCTCCGGCAGTCGCGGCGGCTGTTGCGCCTGCCGCTTGATTTCGATCAAGCTGCGCCTCTAAACTCATAATTTGGTCTTGCAAAAGCCGAATTTCCGCGCTCGCGTCAAATCCATCCTGCAACATCAGCCGCAACTCGGCGTTCTCTCTTAAAATTCCGACTATATCGATGCCAAATTCTTCTTCCAAGTCTGCCATTTGCTCGATAAAGTCTTCATTTTCCATCAAATTTTCATAATCAACCATTACCGGCGGCAAATTGCTTCCGCTTTCCAGTCCCAACATATGAAGAGATAAGAAAAACGAGCCGAAAAACATAGCCGCCAATAGTGCGATAAAAGCAAATACAAACAACGCATTCCGTCCGCCTCGTCCACGTTTCTTCCCCGGTTTTTGTTTCGATATTTTTATGTTAGTGCTTGTGTCAAAAGATAATCTCGCGCCTGATGGCATAAAAATTCCTCCTTAGAATTCTATCACTTTTTCCCAAGATAAATCCAAATCGTCTCGCCCAAAGTTGCCGTAAACCGACACAGGCTTGTAAATCGGACGGCGCAAATCAAGCCGTTCGATAATCGCGTCGGGCCGCATATCAAATTTGGATTTTATAAGCTTTTCAATTTCCGAAACCGCAATTTTCTCAGTCCCGAAAGTGTCAACTCGAATTGAAACAGGGTGCGCCACACCAATCGCATACGCAACCTGCACCTCGCACATATCCGCAAGACCATTGGCAATCACGCTTTTCGCAATTTGACGCGCCGCGTAAGCCGCGCTTCGGTCAACTTTTGTCGGATCTTTCCCCGAAAACGCGCCGCCGCCGTGCCGAGCGTAACCGCCGTAAGTATCAACGATAATTTTCCGTCCCGTAAGTCCCGAATCGCCCGCCGGGCCGCCGATTATAAACTGCCCCGTCGGATTTATATGAATTTTCGTGCTTTCATCTATCATTTCCTCGGGAATTATCGGCGCGATAACATGTTTTCGCAAATCCGCCGCAATTTGCTCTTGCGAAATCTGCGGACAATGCTGCGACGAAATAACAATGGTGTCAATCCCCGCAACCCGTCCCGCGTCGTCATATTTAACCGTCACTTGTGTCTTTCCGTCGGGACGCAAATAGTCCAACTTCCCCGATTTCCGCACATTCGACAACTCTTTCGCCAATTTTTGCGAAAGATACGCCGGCATAGGCATAAGAACGTCGGTTTCGTTACACGCGAAACCAAACATCATTCCCTGGTCGCCCGCGCCGGTGTTCAGCCCATCGTTGTCAAGACGAAGCTTCGCCTCGAAAGATTTATCAACACCCATAGCAATGTCGGGCGACTGTTCGTCCAACGACACCAAAACGGCGCAATTGTCGCCGTCGAATCCATACTTCGCGCGGTCATATCCGATTTCACGAATCGTGTCCCGCGCAATTTTTTGAATATCCACATACGCGGTGGTGGTAATTTCGCCTATCACAAGCACAAGCCCCGTAGTAACCGCCACTTCGCAGGCAACTCGCGCCATCTTATCATCTTTTAGTATCGCGTCAAGAACACCGTCCGATATTTGGTCGCAAACCTTATCGGGATGCCCTTCCGTAACTGCTTCTGAAGTAAATAATCGCATAAAAACACCTCTTAATATATACAAAAATACATATTAAATAATACCACAAAAGAAAATATATTGTCAAGCCTTCATTAAATAATTTGTGTTATTTAAAATATTATTGTCCTATTTTGTTGAATTTTCATAATAAAAAAACTCGCAAACATTTAAAATGTTTGCGAGTTTTTCTTCTTGGAGCTGCTGAGCGGAGTCGAACCGCCGATCTCCTCCTTACCAAGGAGGTGCTTTGCCTCTAAGCCACAGCAGCACACGAGCCGCGAACGCGGCGAGTGAACTTTGTTATTTTACCAAAATTTACGGAACTTGTCAACATCAAATTTCTATTCCGAAATATTTCTTCGCGTTATCAAAGCAAATCCCTCTTACAATCGTTGAAAGCGTCTCCCAATCCCCGGGAAACTTGCCGCCCTCAACCCAGTTTCCGATTATATCGCACAATATCCGCCGAAAATAATCGTGCCGCGGATAAGATAAAAAGCTCCGCGAGTCGGTTAACATTCCGATAAATGTATTCAACGCGCCCAAGTTCGCAAGGGTTTTCATCTGCTCGGTCATTCCGTCGATATGATCGTTAAACCACCACGCGCTTCCGTGCTGAACATTCCGAAAATTCCCGGTTACGCTCGCCAAAACGGCGTTATGCGCAGGGTTCAGCGAATACAAAATCGTCTTCGGCAAGTTCTCAACGCTCCCAAGCAAGCCGTTGATCTCCGCCGCAATATTCATATCATTCACGCTGTCGTACCCAATATCCCCGCCCAGCCGCGCAAACTCCGCCACATTATTATTCCGAAGCGCGCCGATATGAAGCTGCATTACCCAACCGCGCCGCCCATACTCCTCCGCCAAAATTCTCAGCGTATTCATCGAATCATCGTCAAACGCGTCAAGCCCATGGTCGGACAGCCTGCAACCACTTCGGTGAAAAAATTCTATCCGCTCCAACAAATAATCTATATCCACGTTCCGCAAACTCGGACGAAACGTCGGCAAAACCTTAGTGCCAAAACCGTTCCGCAAATTATGATATTTCAAATCGCTCTCCGGCGCGTCGGTCGTGCAAATTACCGCCACATTTGACATTTCTATCAACTTTTGCGGCGTATATTTGAATTTCGCACACTGCTCCCAAATCACCTTGATATTTTCCTTTTTCAAAATCAAATCGCAATCAAAATATCGCCGCAATTCCATATGACACCAATGATACAGCGGATTCCCGATCGCAAATTCAACGCACTCCACAAATTTTTCGAATTTCTCGAAAAAACTTGCGCCACCGGTGATAAAATATTCGTCCACACCGTTCTGCCGCATAAGCCGCCACTTATAATGGTCGTGCTTCAGCCACATTTCCCCGATGTCGGTAAACTCCTTATTTTCATATATCTCCCGCGCGTCCAAATGGCAATGATAATCATAAATCGGCAAATTTTTCGCAACGTCATCATACAACTTTCTCGCCGTTTCGGTGGATAGCAAAAAATTCTCGCACATAAATTTTTTCATGATAACACCTCAAACATATATTACCATAAATGTTGACAATAGTCAAAAAAAATTATATAATGAAAGATAAATTATCGAAAGGAACGAAACCCATGAAAAATATTGATATTACTTACTTCGCAAAGCTGGCGCACATCGCGGTATCCGCCGAGGAATTGCCAAAATTCCAACAAGATATTGAGCAAACGCTTGAAAGCTTCGGCAACCTGCCCGAATTCGACGATGTGAAAATCGAAATCGACACGACAAACCCAATACGTCTGCGGGACGACAAAGTCGCGCAAACGTTTACGCAAGAAGAAATTCTCGCAAACGCACCGAAACAATCGGGCGGGTGTATCGTAATACCTAAAACTGTCGAGTAGGGGCGGCATTCTGCCGCCCGCAAATTATATATCTGTTTCGGCAGGCGGCTTCTGCCGCCCGCAAATTATATATCTGTTTCGGCAGGCGGCATTCTGCCGCCCGTAAATTATATATCTGTTTCGACGGGCGGCAAAATGCCGCCCCTACAAGAAAGGATGTTTTCATGAAAACTATTTCAATTAAAGACGATATCTGCATAAAAGGCGAGCTTACCACCTGCGGTTCGAAAATGCTCGCCAATTTCAAGCCGCCGTATAACGCAACCGTAGTGGACAAGCTCGCCGCGGCGTGCTTTAACGTAATCGGCGGAAATACAATGGACGAAAATTCAAGCATTGACGCCGACTTCGCGCTTTGCTCTGACCATGCCGGATTGGCGCGACGATTTGCGATGGCAAACAGCCTTATCGCCCTCAAACCGACCTACGGCTCGGTTTCACGCTACGGACTGATAACGCCCGCGCCGTCCCTCGACCAAATCAGCCCTATCGGCAAAACCGTCCGCGACGTTGCCGAGCTTTACAGCGTGATTTGCGGCATGGACGAACGTGATTCGACAACGGTTGAACGCGATTATCCGAATTTTTGCGAAAATTTGGATAAAGGAATAGAGGGAATAATTGTAGGGACGGCATTTTGCCGCCCGCAACAAAACATATTGGGCGGCAAAATGCCGCCCCTACAGAAAACTATTCCCATCGAGCTACCCTCCATCGAATACGCGTCTACTGTATTTCAAATCATCGCTTACGCCGAAACATTTTCCAACCTTGCTCGATACGACGGAATAAAATTCGGCTATCGCAGCGAAAACGCGGCAACGCTCGCCGAACTGTATGAAAATACCCGCGCCGAGGGCTTTGGATATGACACTAAAAAGCAAATTATCACCGGCGCGATTGCGCTAAGCCGCGACAATCGGCACCTCTACTACGACCGCGCAATCCGCGGGCGTGCAAAGCTGTGCGCCGAACTGGACAACGCGTTCGCGCAAAGCGACGTTATCATTACACCGCTTGACGATAGTTGGACTGTAATCCCCAACCTTACAGGCTGTCCGGCAATCGCAGTCGGCGGAATCCAAATCATCGCGCCGAAATTCAGCGAAGAACTTCTGTTCCGCGCGGCTCGGACGATAGAAATTGCAGGAGGTGACAGCAATGCTTAACCCAAAATACGAAATGGTGATCGGCTTGGAAACCCACGCCGAATTATCCACCGAAAGCAAGATATTCTGCGCCTGCAAAAACGAATTCGGAAGCGAGGTTAACACCAACTGCTGCCCCGTTTGCATGGGAATGCCCGGAAGTTTGCCGCAACTTAACAAAATGGCTGTCGAATACGCAATTATGATGGGGCACGCGCTGAATTGCGAGATAAATTTAGTGTCTAAAATGGACCGAAAAAACTACTTCTACCCCGATTTGCCGAAATCTTACCAAGTTTCGCAAGTCGAGCAACCAATTTGCGGAAAAGGTCATATCGACCTGTACGTCAACGGCGAAACCAAGCGAATCGGCATAAATCAGCTTCATATCGAAGAAGACACCGCAAAGCTAATCCACGAAGACGACGCAACGCTCATCGACTTCAACCGCGCAATGGTTCCGCTTATCGAAATCGTGTCCGCGCCAGATTTCCGCTCGCTTGCGGAAGTTGAGGCATATCTCGACAATATCAAAGCAATCCTTGAATACCTCGACATCTCCGACGCGAAAATGCAGGAGGGCTCCATCCGTTGCGACGTAAATGTTTCAATAAACGAAGTCGGCGCAACCGAGTTTGGAACCCGTATCGAAGTCAAGAACGTCAGTACGTTCAGCGGCGCGCTCCGCGCCATAGAATACGAAGTCGCGCGCCATATCGAAATCTTAGAGCGCGGCGAAGAGGTGCAATCCGAAACCCGCCGCTGGGACGATATGAAAGGCGAAACAATCCCAATGCGCGGAAAAGAAGCGAACGACTACCTCGTATTCACCGATCCCGATTTCCTTCCGATTGTGCTGGAAAAATCATATGTAGACGAGCTTAAAACCCGAATCCCGACCTTGCCGAACGAACGGGTTATCAAATACGTCACCGAATATTCAATCCCCGAAAGCGAGGCGGCAGTTCTTTCGCACTCAAAATCCCGCTCCGACTTCTTCGAAGAGTGTGTCACAATTGGGAATGCAACACCGAAATCGCTCGCAAACTGGGTTCTCGGCGACATTTCGAAAATCATAAACGACGGGAAATTCACGCTGTCCGACATATCGCCGCAAAGCATTGTTGAAATGGTGCGAAATATCGAAAGCGGCAAAATTTCAAACACCGCCGGAAAAACAGTACTTGATGAGCTGTTCACCACCGATAAATCGGTCGAGCAAATCATTGCCGACAAAGGCTTGGCGCAACTGAACGACACTTCGGCGCTTGAACAAATCGTCGCCGACGTTTTGGCGGCAAACCCGAAAACCATCGAAGATTACAAATCAGGCAAAACCAACGTCCTCGGCTTCCTTGTCGGCCAATGCATGAAAGCCTCCCGCGGCACCGGAAACCCGCAAATTTTGAATGATATGATTAAGGGGATTTTGGATAATTAACAATTTGCCGCTACGGCGGTAGGCGTTATTCAGAGCCTCGCTCTGAAAAATCGAAAAATTTACATTTTACACAATAAGGGGCAATGAAAATGGAATATAAGGTAAGAAAAAAACCTTTGTTCTCAGCATGCGGATTGAACTGCGGTCTGTGTCCGCGTTATTATACCGTCGGTCAATCAAAATGCCCCGGTTGCGGCGGCGAAGGATTTACATCGGCGCATTGCGGTTGCGGCATGCTGTCTTGCTGTCAACGCAAAGGCTTGGAATATTGCTTTTTGTGCGATGAATATCCTTGCAAAAAATATGACGGCGAAGGCCTGAAAGATTCATTTATTACGCATATGAACATATTTCACGACGCAAAAAAGGCGAAAGAAATCGGTTTGGAAGCCTATGAAGCGGAGCTGAATATAAAGGTTAAAATATTAGAAGAATTATTAGGAAATTATGATGACCGTCGCCGCAAAAGCTTTTACTGTCTCGCTGTCAATTTACTAGAACTGCAAGATATAAATGCTATCATGGAGCAAGTTAGAGAAAAAATCGACTTACAAGCCCCCATGAAAGAAAAAGCAGCAATTGCGGTGAAATTGTTTCAAGCAATGGCTGACGAAAAAGGGATTGTATTAAAGCTCCGAAAATAAAGTCTAATAAGTATTGTGCCACATTGAAAGGCGAACCAATTGTAATAAAGGAGATTTTTAATAATGGATAGAGCCATTAAACCTTACGAACAAATCGAAACAATGCTCGGCAAAGCTAGCGGCGCATTTGAAAAACTGGTCGGAAATATTCGCTTTTACTATGTCTTAGACGAGTTGTGGGACGAAGGCAATCCGACTCACAAACACTACAACAACCTACGATTCCGCCGCGGCGGCAAAACGCTAATCACGCTTTGTCTTCGCGAAGGTTACTTTATAGCGTGCGTTGTGCTGGGCAAAGACGAGCGAGAAAAGTTTGACGAACAACGCGAATCATTTGGCGAAGCAATTTGCAAAGAATACGACGAAGCTAAAACATACCACGACGGTAAATGGCTTGGGTTTGATATACGTAACGAGTCGCTTATTGACGACATCGTCCGCTTGCTTCACATTAAACGCAAGCCCAATCGCAAGATTTTGCCCGAACGTTTAGAAAAGTGCGGCCGCCTCGATATCGGCTTATCGCACGAGGAAATTACAAATCACATTATCTCTTAATTGCATTCAAGAAAGGTAATATTATGACCAATAATTTCAAAATTACAATAGTCGGGCTCGGCCTAATCGGCGGCTCCCTCGCAATGGCATTGCCGGGCTTCAAAAACGTCGAAATTGTTGGCGTTGACAACAATCCCGACGTTATTGAAAAAGCCCGGAAACTCGGAATCACTACTGCCGACGCCGCAACCGCGCTAAGCGACGCCGATTTAGTGGTCATCTGCATTTACCCCGACAATATCGTGCCATTTTTGCGGGATAACACGCAGCATCTCAAAATCGGCGCGCTAATCACCGAAGTTTGCGGTGTTAAAGAAAAACTCGCGGCGGAAATTCGCGAAATTTTGCCCGAAACCGTCGATTACATTGGAATCCATCCAATGGCAGGCAAGGAAGTCGAGGGAATCGACGTCGCCGAATCGACGCTGTTCAACGACACAGGCTTTATTATCACGCCTGTCGAAACCTCAAACCCCGACAATATCAAGTTTTTGGAAGATTTGGCATCCTATATCGGCGCAACACGAATCGCGACAACCACACCGCGAAAACACGACGAAATCATCGCCTACACAAGCGATTTAATGCACGTCGCAAGCGCGGCGCTTTGTCTCGATTATCAACCGGACATGTCCCGCGCCTACACCGCCGGAGCGTTCCGCGACTGCACGCGGGTGGCGATGATAAACCCCGAACTTTGGACCGAACTACTCCTCGCGAACAAAGAACATACCCTAACCGAAATTGACAGATTTTTAGAAAGCATAAAATCCCTACGAACCGCCATCGAACGTAAGGACGCGCAAATCCTGCGCCAACTCCTCCAAACCGTGCGCAAGAATAAGAAAGGAATGAGCGAACAATGAAAAAATCACTCCTAATCACCGCCGCAATCATGCTTGCGGTAATATTCCTAACCGCTTGCCGTGCGCCTGCCGAACCGGAAGCAATTGAATCCTCGCCCGAACAATCACAAGTGCCATTCTTGGGCTTGGAAGAACTCGCCCCGCTGTTCGCGGGACGATATACAATCGCTGACTGGATCAGAGATATTTCGTTTGGCAATGCTCGTTACAGCTTTTTTATTGAAGGCGCGACAGGGTATGCACGGATGGATGTAATGCTAAACGACGATTGGGTTTCATCATTCTACATAGAAGATAACCCTTATGCTGATTTTCTGCGTCATGACAGCGATAGTGGAATATACACAACCTTACCCAACGAAATTTTGGCGTTAAGAGTTACCGAAGTTTTGCACCTTGACTTCGAAGCTATGGGAATTCCGTGGAACATTCGCGGCATAACCCGCGGCGCAAGCGCAGACAATGTGACGTTGGCATTTTTGGATGCGAGGCATGAAGGCGACGTGCTGTATGGATTGTATGACGTCGTTCCGAACGCGCAAGCTGAAGTCATTTACGGCGCAATGTTTGTCGGCGGAATTGACCGCCGCAGTACTCACCGCACAATTCAGTATTTTCACACCATACCATCGAGCGATTATACCTATACCATATATTGCTATCGCACCATTATAACATTTAGGCTGGACGAAAACGACAAAATTATCGGCTTTAACTTTGCCGACGTAACCCACAGAAACTAATTTTTAAAGGACGAACGCCCATGAAAACTCTCCGCGTAAATATCCCGAATCGTGAATACGATATCCTAATCGAAAAAGGCTTGCTCGCCCAAACGGGCAAGCTTCTTTCCACATTGCGCAACCCCTGCAAGGTCGCAATCATCACCGATAGCAATGTTCTCCCCCTTTACAGCGCGCAAGTGAAACAAAGTCTTGAAACAAGCGGCTTTGATGTTAATATTATCGAAATCCCCGCCGGCGAAGCAAGCAAGTCATCGAAAATGCTCGAATCCCTTTACAGTCAGTTGATTAACGCCGGAATCACCCGCTCCGACTTAATTATCGCCCTCGGCGGCGGAGTCGTGGGCGATTTGGTCGGATTCGCCGCCGCGACGCTGTTTCGCGGCATCGACTTCGTGCAAATCCCAACAACCCTCCTCGCGCAAGTGGACAGTAGCGTCGGCGGCAAGGTCGCAATCAACCTGCCGGAGGGCAAAAACCTCGTCGGCGCGTTTTATCAACCAAAAATGGTGATAATTGACACCGAAACGCTGCAAACACTGCCACCGCGCGTGCTCTCAGACGGTTGCGCGGAAGTAATAAAATACGGCGCGATCCGTGACGAAAAATTGTTCGAAACCCTTGAAAAAATCAATGAACCATGCGAAATATTCGAAAATATCGACTCTATAATCTACACGTGCTGCGATATCAAACGCGCCGTCGTCGAAAACGACGAGCTTGACCTGGGCGAACGCATGATACTAAACTTCGGACACACATTCGGGCACGCCATCGAAAAACACTACAATTACAGCACTTACACCCACGGCGAGGCGATCGGCGTAGGCATGATTATGGAATCCGAATTCGGCGAAAAAATCGGAATCACGCCAATTGGAACGGCGGCGAAAATCGAAAAACTGCTAACTCAATTCAACCTGCCCACCAACGTCGATATTGACGCAAACGCCATCGCCGCCGGCGTTTCAACCGATAAAAAAGGCGAGGGAAACCTAATAAACCTAATTCTGCTAAAACAAATCGGCGCGGCAATTATACACAAAATTCCGAAAAGTGAGGTAACTTTATGAAAAATGTAATGATTCGCGAAGTTGAGGAAAGGGATTTGCCCGCGCTGAAATCGCTAATCGCGGAAGCGTTCGGCGAAGGCTGGAATCTCGAGCGATACGGGCAAAATAGCGAACTCACCCAAGCGTTGCTTAGCACTTATTTGAGCATTTTCCTCGAACCCAGCACATTCGGACGAGTTGCGGAGTTAGACGGCGAAGTTGTCGGCGTTACTTTATGCTCCGTGAAAGGCGAAACCGAAAAATTCAGACAATTTCAAAGCGGCACAATGCCGAACGCGCTTACGCTGCTAACCGCCGACGATTCCGAGCGCGCGGACATCGTGGAGCATATATCAACATCCTTTCAAACGATCAGTCAGCTTGTTGAAAGTAAAATTGCCGCTTACGACGGCTCGCTGGAACTTTTGGTGGTGTCGGCTAAAGCGCAAGGGTTGAAAATCGGGAAAACGTTATGGAATGAAGCGACCGCCTATTTTAAGTCGGCAGGCGCGAAATCCGTTTACCTTATCGCCGACTCAAAATGCAACGTCGGGTTTTACGATTACAACGGCTTCGTAAAAACGGACACCAAAGAGGCGGTATACAGCTATACAACGGGGCAAAAGAAAAACAACGTATTTTTGTACGAATATCAATTTTAGGACGTGTCTAATATGACAAAAGCAATTATAACTCCAACTAAATTAAGCGGAACCGTAACCGTTCCACCTTCCAAAAGCGTTGCGCATAGGGCAATAATCGCCGCCGCGTTCGCTGTGTTGCAATCAAGTGAGCCAACGACGGTTCGCAATATTCAACTGTCCGAAGATATCGCGGCGACGCTGCATTGCATACGAAATCTCGGCTGTGATTTTGAGCATAACCCGCAAACGGGCGAGGTCTTGATTTTCGCCGCGAAATCAAGTGTTGATGGCGATATGATATTCGATTGCGGCGAATCGGGCTCTACTTTGCGGTTTTTTATCCCAATCGCGCTGGCGCTGGGCGGCAAATCAATATTTACCGGGCGCGGGAGGCTACTTGCCCGTCCGCAGACGCCGTATTTTGAGATATTCGACAAACTTGGCATAAACTATACCTATGACAGCGAAAAAATCACTGTTGACGGGCGGTTGGCGGCGGGAGAGTATCAACTCAAAGGCGACGTCAGTTCTCAGTTCGTGACAGGTTTACTGTTCGCGCTTACATTGATTGACGGGGAAAGCCGCATAACAATGACAACGCCGCTCGCAAGCCGCGGATACGTGGATTTAACGCTTAAAGTGCTTAAAGATTTCGGTGTGGAGATCGAGAACGACAACTATGAAACATTTACGATAAAAACCGGACAAGCCTTTGCTTGCAATGATTACACGGTTGAGGGCGACTATTCGCAGGCGGCGTTTTGGCTCGTTGCCGCGCAAATCGGAAATAACGTAAAGTGCGGCGGATTAAACCCCGAAAGTTTGCAAGGCGACAGAGAAATCGTTGACATAATATCGAGCGAAAAAAACAAAAAATATTATGTAAACGATAGCGGGGGTAGTTATGTCAACATCGACGTAGACGAGATTCCGGATTTGGTTCCGATTTTGACGGTTTTATGCAGTTTGAAGTACAAAAAATCCAAGTTAATCAACGCCGGACGCCTGCGAATAAAGGAAAGCGACCGCTTGAACGCCATCGCGACCGAGTTGAACAAACTTGGCGGGAAAATTACCGAGGGCGAGGATTATTTGGAAATCGAGGGCGTTGATGGCTTTCACGGCGGCGAGGTTTCGGCGCACAATGACCACCGAATCGCGATGGCGCTTGCCATTGCGGCGACGCGGGCAAGCGGAGATGTCATCATCAACAACGCCGAATGCGTCAAGAAATCCTATCCCCATTTTTGGGAGGATTACGCGAAATTGGGAGGTTTATATGCCACATCGTAAATTACTTATTGTGCTAAGCATATTCCACGCAACGGTGAACACGTTGTACTTAGTCAGATTTTTCGGCGTGCTTGCGCCGGAAGAAGTGGTTTATGGATATGTACCATGGTTTATGTCGTTTGCGTTGCCTAACATCGCATTTACCTTGTTAGCATGGCTTTTGGTTTATTCATTGCTGAAAAAACGTGATACATTGGCGGTATTATCGGGATTGTTGAATGCGGGGGGATTGATTTTCCACGCATTAATCGGTTTTATGTTCGGTTTTTACTCAGATTCCTTACAAGCAATGACAACGTTTAACACAATTTTTGAAATCATAGTTTATGCTTACGGTTTAGCCCTCGCCGCATTTTACATCACGCAATTTCGGAAGGTTATTCACAACAAATCATAATGCGTGCTTGCACGCAAATGGAGGTGCAGACTATGTCTGACGTTTGGGGAAGCAATATAAAAATATCTATATTCGGTGAGTCGCACGGGGCGGCGATTGGGGTTGTTATCGACGGATTGCCGTCGGGTGTTGCGCTTGATACGGAGCATATTCGGCGTGAAATGCTGCGCCGCGCGCCGGGGAATGACGAATTCTCCACGCCGCGCAAAGAGGCGGACGAGGTGGAGATTCTAAGCGGCGTTTATGACGGAAAAACCACAGGTAGCGCGCTTTGCGGCATCATTCGCAACACCGACACGCGCTCGAAGGACTACCGTCCGCACTTGCTTCGCCCGGGGCACGCGGATTTTACGGCGTTCGTGAAATACGGCGGGTTTTCCGATCCGCGCGGCGGCGGGCATTTTTCGGGCAGGCTTACCGCGCCGCTTGTGTTCACGGGCGCGATTGCGAAGCAGATTTTGCGGGCGCGTAATGTTGAGATCAATGCGAAACGGATTGCTCCGACCGACGATGAGATTTTGTCGGCTAAGGCAGACGGCGATTCGATTGGCGGTGCGATTGAATGTGTGATTAACGGCGTTCCGACCGGAGTTGGCGCGCCGATTTTCGGATCGGTAGAGAGTAAAATTTCGGCGATGATGTTCTCGATTCCTGCCGTAAAAGCCGTTGAGTTCGGTGCGGGCGTTGCGTTTGCGCAAATGCACGGGAGCGAGGCGAATGACGAATTTTACGTTGAAAACGGCAAAATTTTAACCAAAACGAACAATAACGGCGGGATTAACGGCGGGATTTCCAATGGTATGCCCATTGTGTTCCGTGTGACGATTAAACCCACGCCGTCTATCGCGAAGCCGCAAAATACTGTTGATATTGAGCGGATGGAGAATACGACAATTCAAATTGAGGGCAGGCACGATCCGTGTATTGTCCCGCGAGCGGTTGTGGTGATTGAGGCCGCGGCGGCGTTGTGTGTGCTGGATTTGATGGAGGTTTCAAAATGAGAAAATTGATTTCAATAATTTTGGCGGTAATTATGCTGTCACTCTTAGTCACAGGGTGTGTAAATACTGCTGACGAGCCGGAAAATTACATTCCGGAAGTCGTAACAGAGGACGATCCGACGCCGGAACCTTGGCCGGAAATTATATCGCCAACTGATTATTCAGTATTTCTCGGTGATTGGTATAACTATTTCGCGGCGGGAACTACAATATTGCAAATCTCGGAAATTGACGAGAATGAAATAATCTTTAATATGATTTTTCTTGGCGGCGAGGACGAAAATCCAATCAATAGGGTAGGGCCTTACACACTGCCGATTGTGGATAATCAGGTTCATTTCGAGCGAAGCCGTATAACAAGTGAGGACGAATGGTGGAAGAGCCATAATACCCTTGTTTTTTCCGGTGACGATATTTTTTGGGTGACTGAAAGTAGTTCTTCTTGGGCAATGCCCGACGGAACCTTTGAAACTCACGAAAGCACTCTTGGTATTCATAACGGCGAATTTGAAATACAGTTTAGGTCATTGCAACCGATATTGGATGGTGGATACTGGCAGCCATGGCTCGGTGAGTTGCTGAATTAAAGGGAGATGCGTATGAAAAACATTACACTAATCGGAATGAGCGGGTGCGGGAAAACGGTTGTGGGGCGTCGGGTTGCGCGGCTTTTGGATATGCGGTTTTTCGACGCGGACGCGGAGATCGAGCGGGAGCGGGGCGTGAAAATCTCCGAAATCTTCGAAATGTCGGGCGAGGCGGAGTTTCGCCGATTGGAGCGGGAAAAAACCGCCGAATTGGCGAAGCTTGAAAACGTGGTTATCTCGACAGGCGGCGGCGTGATTTTGGACGCTGAAAATATGGAAAATCTCAGGCGAAATTCGGTGATTGTGTTTCTTGACCGCAGCGTTTCGGATATTTTGGCGGATTTGGATAACTCGAACCGCCCGATTTTAAAGGATAAATCGAAATTTTATAAAATTTATGACGAACGGATTGAACTTTATCGAAAATACGCGGATGTGATAGTGGAGAATGTTGGCAGGGTTGATAAAGTGGCGGGGAGAATTGCAAACGAATGGAGGAAGTATGATGAAAATTCTGATAATTAACGGCGTGAACTTGAATATGTTGGGTAGTCGCGAGCCGGATGTGTACGGTGATCGTGATTACGCCGCTTTGTGCGCGGAAATTGCTGATTTCGGCGCGGAAATCGGCGCGCAGGTTGAGGTTGTTCAGAGTAATATCGAAGGCGAAATTGTGAACTTTATTCAAGGCGCGGCGGGGAATTTTGACGGAATCATTATCAATCCGGGAGCGTATACGCACTACAGTTACGCTATTTCTGACGCGTTGCGCGGGGTGGATGTGCCGGCAATTGAGGTTCATATTTCCAACGTTCACGCGCGGGAGGAGTTTCGGCATACTTCGGTTACCGCCGCAGCGTGCGTTGGGCAAATTTGCGGGCTTGGTTTTGATTCGTATAAGTTGGCGATTAGGTATTTGAATCATGTGGGGTAAGGGCTGCCCGAATGGGCATACGGGGAATTTGCCGTTCGCCGGCTCGGCGGACTCTCTTGACGGGCTTCAAAAAAATTTATTAGTAATCGGTGATCCGATTGAACATAGTTTGTCGCCGAAAATTCATTCTTTTGTGATGGAGCAGTTGGGCGTTCCCTATACATATCAGTCGGTTCAGGTGAAAAAAGGAGAGCTTGCGCCGTTTATCGACCGTGTCAGAAGCGAAAATATCGACGGGTTTAACGTAACTATGCCGCACAAGGTTGATATCATTGAATATTTGGATTGGATTGACGCCGAGGCGGAGTATTTCAATTCGGTGAACACGGTGAAGAACGATAACGGCAGGCTTTGCGGTTATAGCACCGACGGCGAGGGGTTTGTTCGGTCGATGGCGGATGTTGGCGTTACGCCTTGCGATAAGAAAATCCTGTTTCTCGGCGCGGGCGGCGTTGTGAACACGCTTGCGCAAAAGCTTGCTATGAGCGGTGCGAGGAAGATTGTGATTTTGAATCGAACGGTTGAAACTGCTTCGAATATTTGCGATATTTTGTCCGACAGGTTTTCGATTAACTGCGAATTCGCGGATTTGGAGTTTGCGACCATCGGCGAGAAAATCAAAACTGCCGACATTGTTATAAACGCCACGCCCCTTGGAATGGTGGGTGTTTCGAACGATTGGGAAAGTTGCGAATTTCTGAAATCCGCGCCGGGGCACGCGCTGATTGCGGATTTGATTTATAATCCACGGATGACGAAGCTGCTTTCGAGCGGAAAAAAGTTGGGGCTTAAAACGCTTGATGGGCTTGGGATGTTGATTTATCAGGCGTTGCTTGCAGATGAGGTGTATTTGGGGCGCACATTTAAATTTTCGGAGATTGCGCGGACGTTGGAGGGGACGTTGTAAGGGTTTTGCGCCCAACGGGCGCGGGTTTTTAGGGCGTTGCCCTAAAAACCCTTTTTGCCGCTGTGGCGGCAGGCATTGCGCGGGCGCGCGCAGGATGTCTTGCGCTGACAAGCGCATATGTGCGGCTGCTGCCGCAGAGCGACAAGGACCAGTCGTGGTCCTTGCAGTAGGTTTCAACCAATCAAACTTCGTCAAAGTACGACTCGTTTTCTTGGGAAACCCTCAAGGACGAACCATTAGCGAAATCAAGATTTCGATGGTTCTGCCTCAATCCACGAAAAACTTTTGACGGCAAAAGAAGATGAAACTCCTCGCCAAAACCGCTTCGGAGGTCTAAATCTCTAAGCAGTAAACTGCTAAGAGCTTTATGCCAACCGTCGCCACTATGCCGCCGACCCACG
>Ga0131853_10000432_pt1 | contig 76865 bp, 73 predicted proteins | sample TergutLab28metaG_FD_92764 | JGI IMG/M metagenome (GOLD analysis project Ga0131853, IMG submission 92764) | Labiotermes labralis P1 segment gut microbial communities from Petit-Saut dam, French Guiana - Lab288 P1 (version 2) (version 2) | ecosystem: Host-associated > Arthropoda: Insects >...
GATGATGCGCGAAAGTGGCTTAACCCCCGGGTTAAGCCATGCAATCAGATGAGTTCATTATATTGCTAGAGTTTTTGTAACCTATCATTGACGCTTTGACAGTAAATGAAATTTTTATGAACAAAACAACTTGCAAACTCGTTCATTTTGGAGTATAATGAGGAAATATAGTTTTGTACATTTGGTTCAAATACTTGAAGAAGGAGGATGGCAGATATGTTTAGACAAGACCCTACATTGTTGGATGCGGCTGCTACTTTGGCGCCCTCCGGCAACAGCAGTATTAGAGAAATTATTGACAACGAAAACAATAGCGATATTATCACAGAACCATATTTTGACGACCCAGACCAGCTCTTTGCCGCCCTTCTTGCAAAATTGGAAGGGTATCATCCGTCATCGGATTTTAAAATGGTGATAGATGCCTATAATCTGGCAAAAGAGGCTCACGAGGGGCAAATGCGCAAATCTGGTGAGCCGTATATTGTGCATCCTGTGGTTGTGGCCGGTATCTTGGCAGATTTGGAAATGGACCGCGAAACCATTGCGGCAGGCATATTACACGATATTATTGAAGACACAGATTATACCTACGATGACCTGGTAAGGCTGTTTTCCGAGGAAGTCGCAAATTTGGTTAATGGCGTAACGAAGCTTAAAGAGCTGGCCGCCCAAAGGCATGAATCCGGCGGAGAATCCAGCCGCGAAGAAGAGCAGGCAGAAAATTTCCGCAAGATGTTTTTGGCCATGGCCTCTGATATCCGTGTTATTATCATCAAAATTGCAGACAGGCTGCACAATCTGCGCACGCTTGGGGCCATGCCGCCACATAAGCAGCAGCGCATAGCGCAAGAATCGCTTGATATTTACGCTCCGCTGGCGGGCAGGTTGGGCATTGCCGCGCTACGCCGTGATATGGAAGACCTTTCTTTTAGATATTCCAATAACCAGGCGTATCAAGAGCTAAAAGCGCAAATTAGCATGAAGCGCAGCGAGCGCATGAAGTTTGTGGAAGATATTGTAGGCAGCATCCGCAAAGCTTTGGATGATAGCAACCTCGAAGCCAGGGTAGAAGGCCGCCCAAAGCATTTTTTCTCTGTGTACAAAAAAATGAAAACCCAAAACAAAGAAATAGACCAAATTTTTGACCTTTTTGCCGTGCGTATAATTTTGGAAACCGAAGATAGATACCAATGCTATCCCGCGCTGGGCGCGGTTAATGGCCTTTTTACACAGGTTCCTAGCCGTTTTAAAGATTATATCGCAACTCCCAAAAGCAATGGCTACCAATCTCTGCATAATACCCTTGTAGGGCCCGGCGGCGAATTTTTTGAGGTACAAATACGCACGCGCGAGATGCATCGCGTGGCAGAATATGGTATTGCTGCACATTGGAAATACAAAGAGAATGTAGAAGGCAAAGATGGCAGCGAAGTAAAACTGGCTTGGCTGCGCGAGATTTTGGAGCTTCATGTTGATAACCCCGAAAACCACGAATTCTTAGAAGCTCTAAAGGGTGAGCTGGACGTATATACAGAAGATGTGGCCTGCTTTACCCCCACAGGCGATGTAAAAATTTTGCCAAAGGGCAGCACTTGCATAGATTTTGCATATGCCATACATTCGGCTGTTGGCGACCGTATGGTAGGTGCAAAGGTGAACAACAGAATAGAGCCAAAGGAATATGTAATTAACAACGGTGATAAAATTGAGATTATGACCAGCAAAACCGCCAAGGGGCCTTCGGCGGATTGGCTTAAAATAGCAAGAACCAGCCAGGCAAAAAATAAAATAAAGCAATGGCTGAAAAAAGGCGACAAGGATGAAAACGCAGCCAAAGGCAGGGCAATGTGCGAAGCCGCCGCAAAACGCAGGGGCATCACGCTAAAAGAGTTGCTGACGGCGGATGCAGAAAAAATGATTCTAAACAAACACAGCTATCATGATATTGATACGCTGTTTGCATCCGTTGGCCGCGGTGCCATCAGCGAAAATACGGTGGTTAACCGCCTGTGCGCTGAATATCTGCTCAAAAACCCCGTGCCGGAACCTGATGCCCAGGCCGTAATGGACGATATTAACAAAGCCGCCGCCAATCGCAAAGAAAAGGTGCATGTTGGCGATGTGATACTGCGCGGTGAAAGCGACCTGGATGTGCGCTTTTCCAAATGCTGCGGCCCCGTGCCCGGCGATGAGATTGTAGGCTTTGTAACCCGTACCAGGGGCGCATCTATACATCGCAAAGACTGTATAAATATGCGAAACCTGCCGCCGGATGAGGCCGTGCGTATTGTTGAAGCCGAATGGAACACAGGTCAACAAATTAACAACAACTTCCATGTAGAGCTAAACATCGTATGCGATGATATGGGCTTGGTCACAAAGGTAACAGAAGTGCTAAACAAGCTGAAAGTAGAGATAAAAGCCCTGGCCTGCCGCCCCGTGGGCGATGATGCCGTCTTCACCGCCGCCATTAACGTGGCCGACCGCGACGAGCTGGAGCATGTATCCGGCAAGCTAATGTCACTGCGTGGCGTGCATGAGGTAGGGAGGATTACTACGTCGTAATATGCAATTATTTAGAACCTATCTTCAGAAAGTGAGGTATCAATATGCGAACTTTCACAGTCAGAATGATGTGGGATGATGGCTGCTGGTACACCAGCACAGATTCGCCGCTATCTTTATCCCTCAACTCGGAATCCTATGACGAACTAGTCGAGCGCGTTCGCATAGCCGCCCCAGAAATGATAGAGCTGAACAGCGGATATACCGGCGAAATTCAACTAATATTTGTATCGGAACGTAGGGAGCTGGTGTCGGCATAATGGCAGACTACACACGCACCGTCAAAAAGATTTTGCGTGAAAATGGCTGCCACTTTATACGTCAAGGCAAAGGAGACCATGAAATATGGTATTCTCCCATAAATGGTCAAAAGTTTGCTGTTGATGGTAAAATTGTGCCTCGACACAGCGCAAACGAAACGTTAAAAGATGCCGGCCTCAAGATAAAAGTCTAGTTCGTAGAGGCGAGCTGAGCTCGCCTGTGTCCAACTACCACTCATGACTCCAAGGAGACCCCCCCATGACCCCAAAAACCATGACCCTAACAATTCCCGTAGGCTTCGCCTCAACCAACGCCTACATTTGCTACGACAACGACACCCGCAAGGGCATATTAATAGACCCCGGCAACGATGCCCCAAAAATTAAAGCGCAAATCGAAAAACACGGCATAAACATTGCCGCCATATTACTAACCCACGGCCACCTAGACCACATAGGCGCCGCAGACGAGCTTCGCAACAGCCTAAAGGTCGAAATACATACATCCAAAAAAGAGGCCGCCCTAGCAAATGACCAAAACCTCAACGGCACGGCCCTTTTTCGTATGCCACCAATCAATGTAACTGTTGACCATTTTCTGGAAGATGATCAGGAGCTTGATTTTGGAGCAGGCAAAATCCGCGTAATGCATACCCCCGGCCATACCCACGGCCATCTTAGCTTCTATCTGCCCGATGCCGATATTCTATATTCCGGCGACTGCCTCTTTCACGAATCCTATGGCCGCTACGACCTACCAACAGGCGATTTTCCTACGTTGCGTCAATCATTGCGCACCCTTTTCGGCCTTCCACCGCAAACCATCGTATATCCCGGCCACGGCCAGTCTACCACCATTGAGCACGAACAAACCAACAATCTAATTCATAGGGACTAACACATGAATGCTGTAACCCGCCGAAACCAAATCCTAGAGGCCTTTCGCACATCTGATGCACCAATATCAGCATCAGCTTTGGCTGCCCAACTGGACGTTAGCCGCCAGGTCATCGTAGGCGATGTCGCGCTTTTACGCGCCTCAGGGCATGATATCACTGCCACATCCCGCGGATATATGCTGGTTGCAAATAGCAACTCTGTCATCAAAGGCCAATATTTGGGCAAGATAGTAAGCAGACACGCGCCCGAGGATACAAAAGACGAGCTATACGAGATTACAGACCAGGGTGGCAGCGTGATAAATGTTATTGTAGAGCATGAAATATACGGCGAGATTACCGGCTCTTTGAACCTGGAAACCCGCAGCGATGTGGATGCCTTCCTGACAAAGCTAGAATCTTCGCAGGACAAGCTTCTGCTTTCGCTATCCCACCACGGCGTGCATATGCATACCATAGCCTGCCGCGATAAAGCCCATTTTAACAGCATTGTGCAGGCCTTAAAATCAAAAAATCTGCTTTTGGAAAATAATTCTTGACAGATATGACATATTTCGATATACTTTACATATGTCAAGACACATGTAAAGGGAGGATAATATCCATGCTGGGAATTAATCTGCTGTTCGCCGGATTTGCTTTAACGCTAAACGGCGTAAGCTACATCACAAAAGTTGATGACAGGGTAAAGGGTGCTGCAAACGCCCTTGTTGGCCTTATCATCGCCATCAATGCGGTCTTTCAGGTCGCATCGGCCACAGACCACATAACCCACGGCTTTGCCGCCGCAATGTGGCTCTTCGCGCTAAACTATTTCATAATAGCCGCGCATATCTTCTTTAAGGCCGATAATTGGAAGGTATTTGGGCTATATGGCCTCTTCGCATCCATCGTTTCCTTTGTTTTCATGGGCGATACGCTGGTATCAGGCGGCCCATGGGAAATGGTCTATATGTGGGCCATGTGGGGCATATTGTGGGTGCAGGGCTTCTTGTCCATATTGGTCGGCAGCAAAGCCATAGACAAACTAACGCCCCATGTGCTTATTTTAAACGGCATAGCCAGCACATTTATCCCCGGTTTCTTAATACTGCTAGGCATCATATTGTAGGGGCAAGCTGTGCTCGCCCGCCCCAAGGAGGCACCCACACATGAACATATTAATCGTAGTTGACATGCAAAAAGACTTCATAGACGGCGCACTGGGCACCCCGGAAGCCGCCGCCATCATAAATAATGCCGCCGCCAGAATATCCGCAGGCAGCGGCGAAATGGTGTTGTTTACGCAAGACACCCACGGCGATGATTATCTGGATACGCCCGAAGGCAAAAAACTACCTGTTATACACTGTATTGAAGGCAGCGAAGGCTGGCAAATAAACCCGGCCATCAAAGACGCCTGGAAAAACCATCCGGATACCATTGCGGTGCCCGAACTACCCGACAACACCTTCACAAAATCTGTATTTGGCTCTGTGGATTTGGTAGAATTCCTAAAATCCATGCAGGATAAAATTGAGTCGATAGAAATCCTGGGCATCTGCACCGATATTTGCGTGGTTTCTAATGCCATAATGATAAAAAATACCCTACCAAATATAGAAATAAGTGTAAATGCCGCAGCTTGTGCGGGCGTAACGCCACAAAGCCATCAGGCCGCGCTGGATGTAATGAAGATGTGCCATATCAATATAATATGACCTCATGCGCATTGCGTGACACTATGTAGGGGCGGCACTTTGCCGCCCGCTGTTCAGGGGGAATACATCATGCAAAAAGAAATTTACTTAGCCGGTGGCTGCTTTTGGGGTGTTGAAAAATATCTGGGCCTGCTGGATGGTATAATATCCACCGAAGTGGGCTATGCCAATGGCTACACAGAAAACCCAACATACGAGGATGTATGCCGCGGCAATACAGGCTTTGCAGAGGCCGTGCGCGTGATTTATGATGCCGCAATTACCAATCTGGATGCGCTGCTCTTACAATTTTACGACATAATAGACCCCACAACAAAAAACCGCCAAGGGCCGGACATAGGCAGCCAGTATCGCACGGGAATATACCACACAAACCCCGGTGATGCCGCCATCATCACAAAATCTCTAAACGAGCTGCAAAAATCATATGATGCCCCCATCGTAACAGAAAACCTGCCTCTTTCCACCTATTACAAGGCTGAGGAATACCATCAAAAATATCTGGATAAAAACCCTGATGGCTATTGCCACATCCCGGAAGAAAAGTACGAAAAAGCGAAAAAGGTCTGAAGATAGTAATTTAACTTGAAAATGGGCTTCTGTCTTCGCCCAAAACGCGCCTGGTACCGCGCGTTTCGTGCTCGACACAAGACCCTTTTCAACTAAAATGACTATATATAAAAGAGCGGCCGATTGGCCGCTCTTTTTTTACGGAAATAGCCGCATAATAAGGTTTAGGGCAAAGTTATGTTCATTTAGCGGACCAGCTATCACAGATTCTTCTAGCATAATGGACATATCTACACCAGAGTTTGCGCTGAAATATATCACAACCGCGCCCAATATAAGCCATGTAAGCAATATACCCCATACTGCACCAATCGCGCCGCCAAGGAATTTGTTTAATGTTCTTATAACGGGCAGTTTTGCCAGCAAATCCAGCACGCGCGTAAGTAGCATAAGACCTATATATATAAGAATAAACACAATAATCATTGAAATGATATTAATTACAATGCCCGCTAAAAAACCCGCCACATAATCCGAAAAATCTACGGCGCCAATGGCGGCGCGTATCAGGGCATTGTTGTTTTCTATTAGCGCATCGCGGAAAAAAGCCGGTAGCGGCAAGTCTGTAATAAATTGCGATTCGGCTGCGCGGCCACCTGCATCCACCGCCGCATCGTATATAGCTGCATCCAAACCCATGCTATCGCGAATAGCTGCCGAAAGTGCATCAAAAAACCCATCAATATTGCGCAAAAAACGGCCCATATGGGGGTATAGCATATTCGTCAAAATGATAGCAATAATGAAATTGGCAAAACCCAGCACAGTTCGTACAAAACCGCGCCACGCGCCAATGGTTATGCAAAGAAGCATAAGACCAATTACCAGAAGGTCTAGTATGTTCATGTTAATCTCCTAATTATCCCTCACACGCCTAAGCACATCCGTCTGTGTTGGCGAAAGCACTGCCACATTATTAGGGCTGCCAAGCATGCCCACATCTCGCACGCTGCCAGGCAATATCTGCTCCCACAGCACCTGTCCGTTATTAGAAATAGCGGCAAACCGCCCCTCGCCGCAGCCCACCACAAGGTTTGCACCCTGGGTTTGCATATGCATCACTCTACCAAGTGTAGTATGCGAAAACAGCTGTACTCCAAAGGCATTGTGGCCAACTATGGTACCGGGTGCCACACCCTCTCTGTTAAGCATGGTATCGCCATATGCCACGGCAAACCAGCTATCTGCAAATTCAATATGCGTTACACGATTATCCAGCTCTTTTTCCCATGTCACATTTGCGCTCGAATTTAACACAAATATGCGCGTATCGGACATAACAACCAGGCTGCCATCCGCCAAAAAGTGCATAGGGCCCACAATTTGTCCCGGATTTTGTCTATTTTCCGCAATAATATCATCCGCGCCGATAACACTGCCGTCTATGGATACAAAGCTGATAAAACTATTCATTTGCGCATCATTGATATCAAGATATGATATGGCCAAAACGCGTCCATCATGCGAAATATCCATTGTCATTGGCAAAATATTTTCATCAAAATGGCGCCCATAGTAAAACATGGTGCCAAAATTATCATAAATTTGAATATCATGTATGCCGCTGCCGCCATCCATTATAACAGCCGAAAAACCCTGCGCACCCAAAGCAAAGCGAACAATAGGCCGCTCTACCACAATGGAGTACATAAGCCCTTGCGCATTGTATACATTAAATATCCGACCACCCTGCTCCAAAATGGCGGCATATTCGCCGCGCCCAAAAAGCGTAGGGTTGAACATGGTATGCCCATGTCTAAAGGTCTCCGCGCCATCAGCATTATGAAAACGCATAGCATCGCGCGTGGCTAAGAAAAACCCGCCTTCAGTGGCATGTATGCGCGCTGCTGCGCCCATCTCATGATGAATTTGCGCAACCTCTATAAAATGCATTGGAGGATTAAGTAAGTCTCCCAGGGCCTGCGTAGTGCCCGTGGCTTCACTGATAATAATTCCGGCAAGAGCCATCACGAGCAGCCCGCCAAAAACCCTCTTAAACGAAATTTTCTTCCTAGGGCGCGGCCCATTTCCGCTTGTTGGAGATGAAGTTGTGTTCGTTGCATCCATGCAATCTACCCCTTCCTGCTTGCTCAAACTGGATTGCTTCGGCCCTAATGGTTCTCGTATTTATAAGCATTGTTGCCCTCGCAATGACGTAGTCAAAAGCAAACAACGCTCAAACCGTCATTGCGAGGATAAATATGATTCTGGCGGTTATATAGTCCGCGCCCGAAGCAATCCAGTTGTTTAACCCTTGATTAGCGTTATAAATTACAGGTCATAAAATTATATCAGAATTCAACTTAAAATTCAACCTCTGGTTTATTGTTTTTGGTGTAAAATGGTGATAATATAATATTACGAAAGGGGGGAACAACTTGGACATAGAGAAAATTGGCAAGTTTTTACGAAAATCACGCCGGCGCTGGGGGTTTACCCAGGGCGATGTGGCCGAACATCTCGGCGTTTCTCCCCAGGCCGTTTCTAAATGGGAGCGAGGCGAAAACCTGCCAGACATGGCATTTCTACCCGATATATCAAAGCTTTTAGAGGTAGGTGTGGATGAAATCCTAAACGCAGGGCGCGGCGAGGATGATGGCGCAGAAGGTCTTCAAAAGTTGATAGATGCACCACTGTTTGACAAGATTCTAGCCAAGATACAGTCGGCTAGCAACCTGCAAGAGTTGGCGCTGGACCTAGATTTCTTCGTATATCTGGGCGCAAAGCAAAAATCGGATACAATATCCGCACTGCTGGCCATGAAAGACTACCATCTGGTACTAGACGAGATTTTACCGTATTGCAACCAGGCCCAACGCGGCGTGATAGTGGGCCACATATTAACCATCAAGGATTATGACCTGCTGGAGCAAATTTCTACACACATGAGCAATGAATCCAAGGGGTTGGCACTGGCAAAGCTGCTGGACGAAGGCGAATATGACATCATAGAGGATAATATGCCCGCCTTTAACCGTAAGCACCGCGATGTCATCGTGGATGATTTTGTAACAAACGCGCCACATATTGATATTATAGAAAACTTCATACCATTTTTTGACAAAAATCAAAGACAGAGGCTGGATATAAGCCTAAAATTAGAGGAGGAAGAACAATGAATATCATAAACAATCTTTTTGGCAATATGCCGTTTTATGGAAGAAAAGAGAAAATTACGCAAAACGATAAATACGACTTGATGCACAGTGTGGGCGCAACAAGCTATGGCAACGATGTATTTATGCCAAGCTGGAGAAACTAATAAACTAAGGGGGATGGTGAATATTATGAACGAAGGCAAAGTTAAGATTTTAGAGATGCTGCAAGAGGGCAAAATTACTGTAGAACAGTCAATAGAGCTAATGAAGCAGTTTGACGAAGATGAAAGAAGAAAGTACACATATACCGACCCAAGGCAGATAAACCCTAACAAACGCAGCGACTATGACCATAGCGACGAAAACTGGGACTGGGATGTGGATAACGACAGCGATTTTAACGAGAACCTATCAAATCTGGGGCAGCGCATAAAATCAAGCATAGAAGATGCGCTGGGCACCGACCTATCCGATATTGGCAACAATCTTGGCGAAACCTTCAGAGAAATAGGCAGAGACCTGGAAGATGTAGGCACAGATATAAATATAGAATTTGGGGGCATTTTTGGGGGCTACAAGCACAAATCCAGTTTTACCTATATGTCTGACCCTATTTCGCAGAACATAGCTCAGTTAAAGCTTCTGGCAAAAAACTCTAAATGCGAGATCAAAGGCTATAACGGCAATAGAATTAAAATTACCTGCAAGTTTAATCCAAAGAGACGTGATGCACAGGTTGTTGTAAATGAAAACAACGGCAGCTATGAGGTGCTATATGACTACAACGCAATGCGTTCGCTGGCCATATATGCTGAGGTGCCGCGCAGCATACTTGTGGAGCATATCCATGGAGAAAGCAAGAATTCTAGCGTAGAGCTGCAAGGCGTAAAATGCCGTTATGCGCAACTGCTTACGAAAAATTCGTCCATACGCATTGATGATGTGGAATGCGAGGAAATATCGGCACGCACACGCAATTCCAGCATAAAAGCCGAGCGGCTTACGGCAGGCAGCATAGAGCTTGAAACCAGCAACAGCAAAATAGATGTGGAAAACACCACAGCAAATTATGCGCGGCTTACCACATCAAACAGTAAAGTACACACAGAACATTGCGACATAAAAAATCTGGCCATAAAGACCAGCAATGCAGGCATAAAAATGGAAAATATCTTCAAAGATGGCGTAACATCCGATAGCTGGGATACAGAACGCATTATAGAGGCGCATACCAACAATGGTGGCGTATCTATATACATTCCGCGTGATGTGGCAGCAATGGTGCAGGCATCCACATCCAATGGACGCGTAGACTGCGAGATTCCAAATATGCTGATGAATGAAGTATCCAAAAACTATCTAAGCGGCAAAAACGCAAGCTACGACCAGGCCGCAAAGCGCGCAAAAATTAACATTAGTACAACAAACAGCACCATCAAAATACGAGAGGCGTGACTTGCAACAGGATACGTCAAGTGCATCGCCCCTACAACCATAGCGTTAATGTAGGGGCGATGCAGCTATCCCGCGTATACTTTCCTTCATACCCGGCACATCCGGTGGCGGCACAGAAAATTCTAATAGGCCCATGCGCAGCAATAGCTCTGTGGCCTTTTTGTCTGCCGCAAATTCGCCACACATGCCCACCATCTTGCCGTGGGTGGCACCTGCATCTATTACCTGCTTGATGGCACGCAAGACGGCAGGATGATATGTATCGTACATATGAGATATTTTGGTATTGCCCCTATCTACCGCCAATATGTACTGCGTTAGGTCATTGGTTCCTATGCTCATAAAATCTACTTCATTGGCAAAGTCGGGTGCCAGCATTACACTGGCCGGGGTTTCTATCATTATGCCGGTTGGAATATCGGCGTTAAAAACGATATTTTTTGCCGCAAGTTCGGCTTTACATTCCGCTAGGAGAGCATTAGCGGCCCGATATTCGTCGATGGAAATTATCATTGGATACATAATATGCACATTGCCAAAGGCCGAGGCACGAAGAAGCGCGCGCAGCTGGGCCTTAAAGATATCCTGCCGCTCCAAGCACATACGTATGGCGCGCCAGCCAAGGAAGGGGTTTTCTTCGGCGGGAAATTCAAAATAAGGCAGGGCCTTGTCGCCGCCGATATCCAGGGTGCGGATAATTATTGGAGCATCCCCGAATATCTCTGCAACTTGCTTGTATGTCTCAAACTGCTGGTCTTCGGTTGGAAAGTCAGAACCTTCCATATATAGAAATTCGGTGCGAAACAGGCCAATGCCCGTGGCACCATTTTCTTTTGCAGCCAGGGCATCTGCAATGCTTCCTGCATTAGCAAAAACCTCAATATGGCGGCCATCTGTGGTTATGGCGGGCAAGTCGGCCTTGGCTTTCAAAGCCTCTGCTTGCGCTATACTTTCCGCAATCCTTGTGCGGTATGTTGCAATTGTGTCTTGGCAGGGGTCTATGATAGCCCGGTTTGCTTCGCCATCAAATATGATATATTGGCCGTGGGCCACCTCATCCAGAATATCACCCTGCCCTACAGCAGCCGGCAGCCCCAGGCTGCGGGCAATGATGCATGTGTGGCTGGTGGTACCGCCCAGTTGCGTGATAAAGCCCTTTACCAGGGCAAAGTCCATGCTTGTGGTGTCTGATGGGGTTAGGTCGCGGGCGATGATTATGGATTCTTCATGGATATTGCCAAAGATATTGAGGCTGATACCCTTCAGATTAGCCATAATGCGTCCGCAAATGTCGCGTATATCCGCTGCACGCTCCCGCAAATATGGGTCGGGCAGCATTTCAAACCGCGCCGCCAGCGAACCTTCCATCTCCTTTAGGGCTTGCTGGGCGTTTTTGTGCTTTATCTTGATTTTGTCCGCCACACCATTATACAGACTGGATGAGCGTGCCAGGTCTATATGTGCCCGAAATATATCATTTTTTTCGGCCAAAGCGGTTATTTGCTCCAGCGCAGCATCACGGGCGCTCACAAAATCGGCCAATTGCTCTTCGACCTCGGCAGGGGTAATATCACCCTCTATTGGTGATAAATCTACTGGCTGCGCAACAAAAGCGCGACCCATGGCTATGCCTGATGAGGCCACATTGTTAAGCGATATTGTTTTCATAGGCCGCACCTATTCTTTCAAGGCCAGCAAAAAGGCCACAAAGTCTTCCAGGTCAGCCTGTGCATTGTCGCTTTCTACCACAATTTCAACTTCCGCACTTGGGCCAATGCCCAGAAACAGCAGGCTAAGGGCAGATTTGCAATTGCCGCTATTGCCGTCATAATTAATAGTAAAATTACCAGCACGGCCTTCCAAAAAGCTGATAATGTCGGAAACCGGGCGGGCATGCAAGCCATTTACCAAATTGAGTTGGATTGTTTTTGAGGCCATAGCAAACACTCCCTTGATTTTTCTTATATTTTAGCATGGCTAGGATTGAAAGTCAAATAGAGTACGCACATAAAGAGGGCTACCTTGAAGGTCGCCCCTACAAAACACCTATTGCAATCTCGGACAAACTCCTTGTCCGCCAATACGGCCGCTAAAGCGTCCGCCTCGTTCAAGATTCTCCCATGGGACTATGTTGCCATCATCACCAAACGAAATGCAGTCAAAACGGCAAATTCCGTTGCCGCGCCAGCTGTTGTCATTTTGGGCCTGCCCGGCAAACCCTTGGTTACGTGCCGCCCCCCTGCCGCCGCCAAAGCCGCCGCGCGCAAATACTGTGGATGTAGCCGCTATAGACATGATAAGTACTAATGCAAATGCTAAAATACGTTTGGGATTTCTCATAGAGTTTATCGCCTCCTTCTGGTTTGATTATACATTGTTGCGCATGAAAATTGATGAACAAATTGTAAATAAAATATGAACAATCCCGCAAGCTATATTAGCCAACGGGATTGTTTTAACTTTTCTATTGAGTTATCTACCAGAGCCGCCCTTGCTGCCTTGGTCGCCGCTATGCTCTTCATTACCGCGGCCGCCTTGTGTGCCTTTATTAGTATTCTTATTGTCCACCTCGTTCATCCTCCTTTCGCGAAAGATTTACTTTACAAAAGCTATTATTTTCATGTACTTCAAATTTTATACATACAAATATGAAATATTTGTGATATAATGGATTTTGAAAAGGAAGTGACAATGATGAAAAAGGTTGTAGTTGCTATGTCCGGCGGTGTAGACAGCGCAGTGGCAGCATATTTGCTGGCCGAAGCGGGCTATGATGTGCTGGGCGTTACAATGCAGATTTGGCAAAGCGAAAATCCTGATGTGGTAGCAGCAAAGGGTGGCTGCTGCGGCATGACAGCGGCAGAGGATGCACGCTTTGTGTGCCATCAGTTAGGTGTGCCGCATTATGTACTTAATTTTCGTGATGTTTTTCGCGATACTGTGATAGATTATTTTGCGCAAGAATATAAGGCTGGGCGCACGCCCAACCCCTGTATTGCTTGCAATAGATATGTAAAATGGCAGTCGCTGCTGGAACGGGCAATGGAGCTTGAGGCAGATTTTATTGCTACCGGGCATTATTCCAATATCGTGCGGCATGAGAAAACCGGAAGGCTAACCATACAAGCCGCAGATAACTCCAAGGACCAAAGCTACGCGCTGTATAATCTAACGCAGGAGCAGCTGGCACGAACGCTATTTCCAATCGGAACCATGCCAAAGGACGAGGTGCGCCATCTTGCGGCACAAAAAATAGGTCTGCGCGTAGCGCACAAACCGGATAGCCAAGAAATTTGCTTTATACCCGATGATGACCACGCCAGGTTTTTGCGGGAATATTTCGGAGAAGAGCTGGCGCCAGGCAATTTTGTGGATGAGCACGGCGAGGTGCTGGGGCGGCACAAGGGTATTGGCGCATATACCATTGGCCAGCGCAAGGGGCTGGGTATGGCTTTTGGGCGGCCTATGTATGTGAGGGAGATTGATGCATCAAGTGGAAATGTGGTGCTGACAGGGGATGCCGCATTGTATACAAGGATGATGACGGTAGGCGATGTTAATTTTATGGCCCACGATAAATTTTTAGGTGAAATGCGATGTTTTGGTAAAATACGATATTCTCATAAGGCCGCAGCGTGCGTGATATCATATGTAGACGGCGCGTTGTCCTGCGTATTTGATGAGCCGCAGCGGGCCATCACGCCTGGGCAGGCAGCGGTGTTTTATGATAATGTGGGAAGGATATTATGCGGGGGCACGATAATGTGATACACATGACCGTAGGGGCGGTACCCTGCCGCCCGTGTCCGGCAAATTACTTAAAACCTTTTTTACCGCGAATAGCGCGAATGAACGCGAATAAAACCATGTTCTTGTACTTATTCGCGTTCATTCGCGCTATTCGCGGTTAAGTGTTTATAAAATTCGGGCCTCATACAGCGGGTGAGCACAGCTCGCCCCTACGAAATTCCGCATACAATGGTGTGCTTTTCGCCATTCTCATTCAAAACAATAGCGCGGTTTCGACCACCTTTTTTAGCTTCATACAGCATATTGTCAGCAAGGTTATACATAGCATCTTGGCTGTCATGCGAACCGCTTGGTGCTACATACGCGCCAATGCTAACTGTTACATGCTGCGCCGCCTCGGATTTTTCATGAGGTATGTTAAGCTCTTTTATGCGATTAAGTACCTGCGAAACAACATTTTTGCACGCATCTTTTTCTTCCTCAAACCATATCAAGGCAAATTCTTCGCCACCTATCCTTGCAGCATGCGCACTTGAAGCTTCAAACGGCTGGCTTAATGCCTCGCCAATTTTACGCAAACATTCATCGCCTGCCACATGACCATAATGGTCGTTGTAATATTTAAAATAATCTATATCAATGATGGCACAGCACAGAAAATTATCTTTTTCTCTACGGCTTTTTAAATATCTATCAAACCGCTGCGCAAAGGCCCTGCGGTTGGCGAGTTTGGTCAATTCATCCATTGTGCTTTGCGCGCGGTATTGGTCACGCTCATGTTCCAGCTCCATTTTATTTCGTGCCGCTATCATTTTATGTAAATTTACATACCATGCAAAAGAAACGCCTACAGCCACACCAAATGTGGCAGGCCCCAGCTCGCAAACCCAGCAACATTCAGGGGTTATGACGGCTAGGGAGAAAGCGGTATACACAGCAAGCACACCCAGGTTAATCAAAAGACCTAGCGTAGCAATGGCAGGTAATAGCAAAACGCCGCCCGCTAATAGTGTCATGAAGATAACAGCCACTGCTGTCGGAGATAGCAGCACATCAATATATATTGAAGCCAGCATCACAACAATATATGCACCAAGCATCATCACAAAAATAAAACGATTGCTAACTTCTTTGCCGCTTTTATACTGCCTGTATTTGAAAATGCAAAAGGCGGTAAACAGAATTGATACGATGGTTAATATAGGAAACATAACGGCTCCCACCGTTTGGCGGTTAGACCAGTTAACAATAGCAAAAATCATAAACACAGTAAATACGATTCCGCTAAGAATCATGCTAGCGAAGTTATTTGTATATTCCCTATCAACGCATTTGACGTAAGCATCGCGACCTATTGTGTAGTATCGCCACCAATCAAATATCTTGTGTGCTAATTGCTTCATTGTTAAGCACCCTCTCTGCGTTCTGCAAAAACCGATTGTATCCTTTTTTCCCGCACCTCGTACACTTGGAAGAGGTATCCACCATAGGATGCGCTGGGTTTTTCGCCATCATCCGGGATGCGCTCCAGCAGATGCACTATGAAACCTCCAAAGGTCTCGAAATCTTCTTCGGGTAGCGGGATAGATAGGGCCGTTGCCACATCTTCAGGGTCGGCTATGCCTTGTATCATATATTTGCCATCGCCTATTTCTTCTATGTCCGGAGTTTCGTCTTCGTCGTATTCGTCGTATATATTACCCACAATCTCTTCTATCAGGTCTTCAAAAGTAAGCAGTCCTTCGCAGCCGCCGTATTCGTCAAAAATTATGGCCATATGCACCTTGGTGCGGCGCATTTCGTCAAAAATATCGTCAATTTTTTTGGAAGATATGACCTTGTAAGGCTCTTTCATTAGTTCGCGTATATCAAAATCGTCCCGAAGGTCTTTGGATGTGATAATGGACTCAAAAATATGCGTTAGTATGTCCTTGAGATACAACACCCCTATGATATTGTCCATCTCGTCTTCATACACAGGATAGCGGGAGAAGCCGTGCTCCATAAAGGTATTTACGACCTCTTCGCGGCTGGCGGATACCTCTATTGCAACCATATCTGTGCGGTGCGTGCCTATATCTACGGCAGATTTGTCATTAAATTCAAAGATATTGTTTATCATTTCTTGCTCAGATGCATCTATGCTACCCACATCGCCGCCGCGGTTTACCATGGAGCGTATGTCATCCTCGGAAACGCCAAGGTCGGCGCGGTTTGCGTCAAGACCAAAAAGACCAAGAACGATGTTGGAAACGAAGGTGAAAAAGCGAGTAAGAACAATAAAAGGCAGAAGGAAAAGGCGCAAGGGCAAAAGAATTGCATTTGCGATGGCATTGGGGTTTGTGACGGCTATGGTTTTTAGGATTATAGAAAGGATGATGGCCGCAGCCGCACCGCCAGCAATAACACCAGGAGAAATGGCAATATGCCAAGGCAATACAAGCTTTAGCGCACCAAAAGCCAGCCATGTGAGGGCATTGGCCACGCGCAACATGGATTGAAAAAAGGGCATATTGTCTATAATGCGCAATATGCGCCCGGCGCGACGGTCATTTTCTTTGGCCTTTTCGCGCAGGTCGGCTTTGTCCAGGGCAGCAAAAGATGTCTCAGCCAAGGCCCACAGGGAAGTTAACAACAGAAAAACGAAAAGCAAAATTAAAGCGTGCAACAAAATTAACAACTCCTAAGCTGGTTTAATGTGACCATTTTATCACAGTTTGCAGGTATACACAAGTGACAAAAGATTTTAACCGCGAATAGCGCGAATGAACGCGAATGGAGCTCTTGGTTTTATTCGCGTTCATTCGCGCTATTCGCGGTTAAAAGCCCCTAAATATTATGGTGCCTAGTAGTATGACTAATACCACGACCAATAGCGGTTTGATAACCTTTGCACCTATTTTTATCGCTAAGGTGCTGCCTATGTAGTTGCCTGCAATGCCGAAGATGGCGGCGATTATGGCCAGTTGCCATACCACCTGTCCGTTGATGATGAATGTGATTAACGAACCCGCATTAGATGACAGGTTAATAATTTTTGCATTGCCGTTTGCGGTTACAAGGTCAAAGCGTAGAAATACTGTGAAAATAAGGATTAGAAAAGTACCGGTGCCCGGCCCAAAAAAGCCATCGTAAAAGCCGATGATAAAAGCCGCCAGCCCTGCGCCCAAAATGATTGTGCGCGTTGACAATGTATGTGACCTATCCTCATTGCCAAAATCTTTTTTAACCAGCACAAATACTGCTACGATGGGCACTATGACAATTAGGATAATACGCAATATATCCGGGTTTATCAGCAGCACAACCCAAGCACCAAGCGCAGAGCCCGCCAGCGCACATACTACAGAAATGGGTATGGTCTTCAAATATACCTTTTTATTGCGCAAAAAATTAAACACGGAAAAAGCCGTGCCAAAAAATGACGAAAACTTATTGCTAGCAAGGGCCATATGTATGGGAATACCTGTGAGCACATATGCGGGCACCGTGATAAGCCCGCCGCCGCCGGCAATAGAGTCTATAAAGCCACCCAGAAATACCAGAGCGGACAGCCAAATTATTGTAGTGATGTCGAAAATTAAAATCTCTGCCATAAATCCATTATACATCATTCATTTAATAATTGCAATGATTGACAAGCTCTTCCATTGCTGGTAAAATAATATGAATTGAACAACACTATGTAGGGGCGGCACCCTGCCGCCCGCGCCGAAAGGACGTGCAGTATATGAAAGACGATTTATTAGCCATACAATCAAAATATCTGGCCGAAATTGACAGCAGTACCAACCTGGCCACATTGGAAGACATCCGCGTAGCTGTATTTGGCAAAAAAGGCGAAATGACGGCTATATTACGTGGTATGGGCGGGCTTAGCGCAGAAGAAAGGCCTGTTATAGGTCAAATGGCAAACGAAGTGCGAGAAAAACTGGAAGAGGCCATCAAACAAAGAAAAACAAAGCTTGCCCAGGCCGAAATGGACGCAAAAATGGCGCAAGAGGGGCTGGATGTTACGCTACCAGGTATTAAAACTGTCAGTGGTCATAGACATCCTGTTGCTATGGTTACAGAAGAGCTTTGCAAGATATTTATGGGCATGGGATATGAGATTGCAGAAGGCCCTGAGGTGGAAACAGACTACCACAACTTTGAGGCGCTAAATATCTATGCCGGCCATCCTGCGCGGGATGAGCAAGATACCTTTTATGTGGAAGGCGGTAGGGTGCTGCGCACGCATACATCGCCTGTGCAAATACGATATATGGAAAATAATAAACCGCCGATAGCTATAGTTGTTCCGGGCAAGGTTTTTCGCTCGGATGAGCTGGATGCCACACATTCGCCTGTTTTTCATCAGCTGGAAGGGCTGGTGGTGGACAAGGGCATACACATGGGGCATCTAAAGGGAGCGCTTACGGTATTTGCCAAGGCTATGTTCGGTGATGATATTAAAACGAGATTTAGGCCGCATCACTTTCCTTTCACAGAGCCCAGCGCGGAGGTAGATTTCTCCTGTTTTGGTTGCGGCGGCAAAGGTTGCCGTATCTGCAAAGGTGAGGGCTGGATAGAAATGGGCGGCTGCGGCATGGTGCATCCAAAGGTGCTTGAACGCTGCGGCATAGACCCGAATGTATACAGTGGCTTTGCCTTTGGCATGGGCATTGACCGTATTGCGATGCAGCGATATAATATCCCGCATTTGAAGCTACTGTTTGAAAATGATATGCAGTTTTTGCAGCAGTTTTGATAGATAAAGTTGATTATTAATGCCAATTAGGGTTGAAGCTTAACATGATTAAACTGGATTACTTCGGCCTTGAACGATGTTGTATTTGCAAGCATAGTTGGCCTCGCAATGACGTTTCTTGGAGCAATGGGCCTGCTCGGAAACTTCCATCGCGAGCGAAAAATCGCAGTAGTTCAAGCAGTTGTTTTCGAACTTTTTCGGAGTTTCCGAACAGGTCTAATGCAATTTTCCTGTTTATACGAGCCTTCTGAAACGTCATTGCGAGGGCTACGACAGTAGCATAAGTGAGACCGTCAGGCCCGAAGCAATCCAGTCCCGGTTGTTCAATTATTAGCGCCAATCAAAAGTTGAAATTCGACATAATCAAACTGGATTGCTTCGACCCTAATGATTCTCGTATTTGCAGACATCGTTGGCCTCGCAATGACAAACCCAAGAGCAAATAACGCTCAAACCGTCATTGCAAGGGCTACGACAGTAGCATCAGTGGTTCAATGAGGTTTGCGCGAAGCTAATTCGGAGTTTCGGAACACGTCTATTACACCAGGGAGGTTACATGCCACATCGCAAACTACTTATTGCATTAACTATATTCCATGCAACGGTAAACACACTGTACCTGGTCAGGTTTCTTGGAATACTTCCGCCTGAAGAGGTTGTTTATGGATATGTGCCGTGGTTTATGTCGTTTGCATTGCCAAATACCGCTTTCACTCTGATATCATGGCTGCTGGCGTACGCGCTGTTAAAGAAATACGATGCAATGGCAGTGCTGGTAGGGCTGCTAAGCTCAGGTGGCCTGATATTCCATGCGTTAATTGGCTTAATGTTCGGCTTTTACGCGGGCTCCTTTGCGGCATTAACGACATTTAACGCTATATTTGAAATCATTGTTTATGTATATGGCTTAGCTCTCGCAGCATTTTATATTACACAGTTTTGGAAAGTTATAGTAATTCTACTTAAAAACAACCTTTGAGCTTTCGCTTTGCGAAAGTGGGCTTCGCCCAGTTTGCCGCAGGCAAACCGCAGGGCCGCGCGCGACACAACCAGCTCTCCAAGGGGGTGTTCGCGCGCGAGCTGAGGCGATTTTTAAGTTGAATTACTACATTATGAGGAGGCAGCAAACATGAAAATTCCAATATCTTGGCTAAAGGATTATGTAAACATCACTTGCGACACCGCCACATTAGCTGATAAAATGACCGCATCAGGCTCCAAGGTCGAAGCCATAGAGCATCGCGGAGCGGAAATATCCGGCGTGGTGGTGGGCAAAATACTGGAAATTACGCAACATCCCAATGCGGACAAGCTGGTGATAACACAGGTGGATATTGGCGCAGATGAGCCGGTGCAAATTGTAACAGGTGCTACCAACCTCACAGTAGGCGATTATGTGCCCGTAGCCCTAGCGGGTGCAGTGCTGGCCGATGACCTAAAAATCAAAAAGGGCAAGATACGCGGCGAAGTCTCTAACGGTATGCTATGTTCTGTTGAAGAGCTTGGCTCCAGCCGCACAGAATTTCCCGAGGCCCCAGAAGACGGCATATATGTATTTGCTGAGCCGCAAACCCTCGGAGTGGATGCAATGCCGCTACTGGACCTAATTGACGATATTATAGAATTTGAAATAACATCCAACCGCCCGGATTGCTATTCTGTGCTGGGTCTGGCAAGAGAAGCCGCCGCTACGCTTAATATCCCGTTATTGGTCAATACGGATGTAGGGGTGGCACCCTGCCGCCCGCTGCCTGACGGTATGATGGATGTCGAAATCAAAAATCCAGACCTCTGCCCGCGCTACATCGCCCGCATCGTACAAAATGTAAAAATAGGCCCATCTCCCCAATGGATGCGCACGCGCCTAACGGCCGCCGGCCTGCGTCCGGTAAATAATATCGTGGATATCACAAACTACGTGATGCTGGAATACGGCCAACCTATGCACGCCTTTGATATCAGCGCGATTGAGGGGCACATAATCGTGAGAAATGCCAATGAGGGCGAAAAAATTACAACACTGGATGGCGAGGAGCGTGTGCTGGATGCCGATATGCTGGTAATTGCTGACACTGCAAAGGCTGTGGGCATTGCAGGCATTATGGGCGGCGAATTTTCCAAGATTACAGATGATACAACGACAATTTTGTTTGAATCTGCAAATTTCAACGGACCAAATATACGCCAAACCGCTAAGCGGCTGGGTGTGCGCACAGATTCATCAGGCAAATACGAAAAGGGGCTTGACCCAAACCTTGCGCTAGACTGCGTAAACCGCGCCGCACAACTGGTAGAGCAGCTTGCTGCAGGCGATGTGGTGCCGGGCATGATAGACCGCTATCCCGCGCCGCGCGTAGAGGGCAAGGTGCCATTTACCACCGAAAAGGTAAATGCCCTGATTGGCCTGGAGCTAACCTGCGCCGAAATGGACGAATATCTTGCCAGGGTGGGTATTACAGTGCAAAATGATACTGCCACCATACCCACACACCGCGCCGATATCCAGCTATGGCAGGATATAGCAGAAGAGGTTGCGAGGCTGCATGGATATGATAAAATACCGACTGTGGTTGCATCTTCGTCCAATGTGGGCAAAAAATCTGCAAATCAGCAGATGGAAGAGCGGCTGGCGGATGCAATGGTGGCGCAGGGCTTTTGTCAGGCATTGTCATTTGCATTTGAGAGCCCAAAGGTATTTGATAAACTAGGCTTTGCCGCAGATTCTCCTTTGCGAAATGCTGTGCGCATCACAAATCCGCTGGGTGAGGACACCAGCATAATGCGAACTACTATGTTAAATTCTATGCTAACATCTCTTGCGCACAACTTCGCAAAGCGCAATAGCGAAGCCGCGCTGTTTGAAATCGCAAAAATATACCATCCTGTGGAAGGTGCGGAACTGCCTGATGAAAAGAAAATTTTGATGATAGGATATTACGGCGAAAAGAATTTCTTCCATATCAAAGGTGTGGTGGAGACTGTTGCAGAGCAATTTGGCATACCTGTAACCGCGCAGAACTATGTGGCAGAAAAAGACCTGCCGTTTTTCCATCCCGGTCGCTGTGCTAAGCTGTTTGTAGAGGGTGCGGAAGGCGAACCTACGCTGCTGGCGACTTTCGGGCAGGTGCATCCTGCTGTAGCCGCGGCATATGAGATTGACCGCGATGCATATCTGGCATATTTCTACGTGGCCCCACTGTTTGCGCAGGCTAATCTAACGCGAGCATACACGCCACTAGCGCGCTTCCCGGAAGTTTCCCGCGATATTGCGATAGTTGTGAAAGATAGTGTGGTTAATGGCGATTTAATGACCACAATACGCAAAAGCGGCGGCAAAACCCTGCGCGATGTGCGGCTGTTTGATGTGTATACAGGCGACAATGTGGCTGCGGACACAAAGTCTATGGCATACAGCCTGACTTTCCGCGCGGATGATAGAACATTGACAGATGAGGAAGTTTCTAAGACCATGAGCAAGGTCATGAGAATGTTGGAAGAAGGGTTTAACGCGGCGTTGCGGGGATAGAAAGTATCAAAGAATTTTAACTACTAATAGCGCGAATGAACGCGAATGGGTTTTTGCTCTTATTCGCGTTCATTCGCGCTATTAGTAGTTTATTGGTTTGCATATTCACTTTCAATTCTGGCCATTAGAGCATCGTCCAGCCCCAGTAACTTGCATATTTTAATGGCATCCCTGGGAATGGGGTCTGTGGCTGTGGTCTCCAGCAAACGATAATCCATGTGGTTGGCTATATTATCTTGGCACAGAGCTTGCGACAGATTTGTAAGACCTGCCACACGGTAATATTTAGCATTAGGGGCAGTTACGTTGTCGTAATGGGTAGCCAGCAGACTGATATGGCGTGAATCTGCCAGCCATGTGGCTATAGCACGAGCTATGGCAGCACCTTCAGCGGGATTCGTGGTGCGAGCGGGTTCATCCAGAGCTATGAACAGTATGTCCTTGCCTGTATTTATGCTGGCTGCAATGGTATTTAGAGCTGTAACCTCACCACCAAAGCTAGATAGGCCGGCTGATGTGTCCTGCATGTCCTGCATTATCAAGCTAATTCCGTCAAACAGTGGCGTTTCAGCCTTGGCCGCAAAAGCAAACAGGCCAATAGCGCATAGAGCCACATTAAGCGCGGCGGTCTTTATGGCAACAGATTTGCCGCCCATATTTGCACCGGTAATAATGCCGGGCTGACCCGCAGCCAAGGATATTGATATGGGCGTCATGGTGCGGTTAGTTTTAACCAGATTCTTCGCAACTATGGGATTAATCATATCCTGCATCATGACTGTTACTTCGCTGATTATTGGGCGCGTGCAATTATGCTCGGTAGCCAATGCAGATATAGCAATCGCCAGGTCAAGATTACCTAGATTTTTAATATTACTGCGAAATTTAGGAATATGCGGCCGTAGTTGTATGGAAAGTTCTGACATTACGCGTAGCTCTTCCGCTGCCTGCTCTTCCCACGTGATTTTGTTTCTGGCCACGGGTAAAATATCCGAGAAGCCATCATCCAGCGAAAACGGGGCCAAGCGGGATTTTTGCGGGTCAAGCATATCAAGAGCCGGGGTCATTGGCATGAAGGAAATATCGGCCAGGGCTAGTTCTGTGTTGATTTCGTTGAAAACAGGCAGAAAGTGCTCCAGCGTTAGCAAAAAGCCCTTGGTCTCAAATAGTTCGACCTCATTTATTGCGCTGCCCGCCAGCTTTTCAAGTATACCGCTGATATTTTTAAAATGCGCCAAAATATCGCGCAAGGTCTTCAAGTCTTTGCGCATTAATTTTTCTATATTGTCGAAATGGCGGTTAAGACTATCCACACAGTTGAAGGGCGAGATTTGGCGTAACTTTTCTGCGCCGTAGGGTGATGACGGGGTTAGTTGGTGCAAGATATGGTTTAGGCCTATGGCTTCGCGTTGTGTGCTATTAAGTCCCAGCATGATTATCCCCTTTCCACATTGAATATCGGTACATTTATCATCTCACTCATTTTCTCCAAAAACAGGGCGGCATCAAAGTTTGTGCCATATGGCGATGTTGGATTGATTGTTATTGCGGCTAGGTTTATGCGGTTTTGGACAGATATGCTGCCGCCGGATAGGCGTATTCTAGCCAAAGTCTTTGGGGTTATTAGGATTTTTGTGGCATCTTCGGCCAGTATTTGTTTGTCGTATAGGCCGTCTATTTTTGTGTCTGTTACGGCTCCGGGGATGTGAGTGTATTCAGGAGACGGGCGGCAAAGTGCCGCCCCTACGACCGTTTGCGAAGTCATTTGAGGCGTAGGAAGGTTGAATATTTCCGCGATGTGGCGGGTTTCAGCTATTACGGTATCCATGCTTTTGGATAAGCCGGCACCCGTCGCCAGCACTATGGCCTGGGCCACATGAGGCACAGCCAGACTTTTGCGCCCTGCCGCGCCGTCTATTATAATTTTTGTTGCGCCGTGGTCTTGCAAAATTTGCATTATCGGCGCAATTTGTGATACCATCGAAGGGCCAGCCAGCATCACATTACCATCGGTTAATGCCCGTGCCACAACCACGCGCCCCAGCGGCGTTGCAATATCTATTACAGCCAAAATTTGCTTGGCAATATCGTTAATGCCGCGCTCGCGCTTTACCAGCAGCTTTTCCGCTGTGGCAACCACAGTGCCCGCAGGCGCAAATATACGCGGCTTGGGTGTAGATGTCACTTGGTCAGTTTCTTCGCCATCAAGCCCTATGCTAGTAAGTCCCAGCACAGCACCCTGCACCGCAAAGCCGCTTATCATATAGTTAAGCGTGGTAGTTTTGCCGGCGTTTTTTGCCATGCCCGCTATTGCTATGCTGTTGTATTGGGATAGTATGTCAATTAAGTTTTTCATGTGTACAGGATATCACACAAAAGGTTGCGGGGTCAAGTATACAATGGACTTATCGTGAAGTTAGTGTCTGCGCTTATGTGTTGAAAGGATTTTAACCGCGAATAGCGCAAATAGCCGCGAATAAGTGCAAAACCATAGTTTTAAGGGTCTTATTCGCGTTCATTCGCGCTATTCGCGGTTAAATGTTTTGGCTTTGAGATTTATGCTGATTTCACTGCAAGCTTAACAACAATTTTTTGATGAAAAATGCTGTAGACAAAATTTTGTCGGCAAGTTATACTATAGGAGAGGTGATATATTATGAAGGATATAGTAATTGTGTCGGCGGCAAGAACCCCGATTGGCTCCTTTAGCGGAAGCCTTAAAGACGTTAGCGCAGTACAGCTTGGAACAGTAGCGGCAAAGGCCGCGCTGGAGCGGGCCGGTGTATCGCCTGCGCAGGTGGATGAAGTGATTTTTGGCAATGTGCTGCAGGCCGGTTTGGGCCAAAATGTGGCACGCCAGGTATCTATTGCAACGGGTGTGCCTCAAGAGGTGCCCAGCTTCACGGTAAATCACGTATGCGCCAGCGGCCTAAAGGCTGTAATGCTGGCGGCGCAATCTGTAGCTAACGGCGAATCTGAGATTGTGCTAGCCGGCGGCACAGAAAATATGTCTATGGCACCGTTTTTGCTTACCAGCCTGCGTAATGGGCACAAGCTGGGTAATACAGAGCTTTTGGACACCCTGGTATTTGATGGCCTAACATGCTCTTTCAACAACTACCATATGGGCATTACCGCCGAAAATCTGGCGGAAAAATACGATATTTCACGCGATGCCCAGGACGAATTTGCAGCAAATAGCCAGCAAAAGGCACAAGAGGCCATCACAAAAAATCTCTTTGCAGACGAGATTGCTCCTGTAAGCATACCGCAGCGCAAAGGCGACCCTATTGTGGTTGATAAAGACGAATATCCGCGCGCGGGCACTACAACAGAAACCCTGGGCAAGTTGCGCCCGGCCTTTAAGAAGGACGGCACGGTTACGGCGGGCAATGCATCCGGCATAAATGACGGCGCAGCGGCTGTTGTCATAATGAGCCGCGCAAAGGCTGATGAATTAGGCATTAAGCCGCTAGCAACAATAAAAGCATGTGCCAGCGCGGGTGTTGACCCTGCAATAATGGGCATTGGCCCTGTTCCTGCCACGCAAAAGGCCCTGGATAAGGCCGGAATGAAGCTATCCGACCTTGACTTAATAGAATCTAACGAAGCATTTGCGGCACAGTCGCTTGCAGTTATAAAAGAGCTGGGCATAGATGCCGCCAAAGCCAATGTGAACGGCGGCGCAATAGCCCTTGGCCACCCAATTGGCGCAAGTGGCGCGCGTATTCTTGTAACGTTGCTGTACCAAATGCAGCGCGACGGCGCGAAAAACGGCCTGGCCACATTGTGTGTGGGCGGCGGACAAGGCGCAGCGATGATAATTGGCAACGAGATTCTATGAAACGTCGCGACTTAGTGAGAAAATTGGAGCATGCAGGATATAGACTTGACAGAACAGGAAGTCATGCCATTTACGAGAAAGAGGGTTGTCGCCCTGTGCAGGTTCCTAATCATCGCGAAATAAACGAATACACTGCAAAAGCAATTTTAAAACAGGCAGGCATTAAACCATAAAGGAGTGGGCACAATGGAATTTATCTTTCCTGCAATTTTTCACAGAAATAGTGACGGTAGTTTCACCATAACTTACCCCGACCTGCCAGGATGTATCAGCGAAGGCAAAACATTGGCTAATGCAGTAGCCATGGCCGAATCAGCCTTGGCACAATGGATTGAATATTTGGTAGATAAAGATGAAGAAATTCCACGCGCATCAGATATTATGGAATTGTCTGTTGAAGATAACGAATTTACAACCCTAGTGCAGGCAAAAGCTGCACTGGTTACAATGTAGGGGCGAGCTAAGCTCGCCCGCATCTAAGAGGTGACACATTATGGACAAACTAATCTCAGCCAAACAGGCCGCCGCCAAAATACCAAACGGCGCAACCGTTATGTTTGGCGGCTTTATGGTTAATGGCAGCGCCATTGCCATCATTGATGCGCTGGTGGCGCAAAATGTGAAAGACCTAACCATAATTTGCAACGATAGCGGCTATATAGACCGCGGCGTGGGCAAATTGATTATGAACAAGCAGTGCAAACGGCTTATAACATCTCACATCGGCCTTAACAAAGAAACCGGCCGCCAGATGACCGAAGGCGAGCTACAAGTAGACCTGGTGCCCCAAGGCACGCTGGCCGAGCGCATACGCGCAAGCGGCTTTGGCCTGGGCGGTGTTCTAACGCGCACCGGAATTGGCACACTGGTAGAAGAGGGTAAGCAAAAAATTGATGTAGACGGCATAGAATATCTGCTGGAAAAGCCTCTACGTGCAGATTTTGCGATACTTGGCGGCAGTACGGTGGATAAGGCCGGAAACATAATCTACCACGGCAGTAGCAATAATTTTAATAATGTGATGGCCACAGCCGCAGACTGCGTAATAGTTGAGGCGCAAGAACTGGTAGAAATAGGCGAAATGAACCCAAATGCTGTAATTACGCCGGGTATTTTCATCGACCATATCGTTTGTGCAAATGAATAGGCGCATAATAGACCAAATTGTGCCTCTGGAAAGAGAAAAATGGCAAGGGCATTGCCTATACTATTACTCTACATCCCATAGCTATTACGATGTGGAAATTGCTCGCACCAGGGACGATGGCTTCAATGTCTCTTTCGTCAAAAAACCTTTTGACACGCCATTAGAAAATAATGGCCACGACAAGCTTTTCCAACCTTGGTGGGAAGATGTGAAGGCATGGGGCATTGTGCAGGATGGCAGGCTGATAGCCGCCATAGAAACAGAGGCTGAGGGCTGGAGCAACCGCCTACGTATAACCGAGCTATGGGTTGATAAAGACCATCGCAGACATGGTATAGCCAAAGCATTGATGGACATAGCAATGGACCGGGCAAAGGAAGAAAAACGCCGCGCGGTGATACTGGAAACCCAATCGCGCAACGAAGGGGCAATTGATTTCTACCTTAATTATGGCTTTAACCTTATTGGCTTTGATGCCTGTTGCTATCAAAACAATGATTTGGAGCGCAAAGAGGTGCGAATGGAGTTTGGAATACTGTTAGAACCTGTTTAGCATCTCCATTCCGACATCTTTTCGGTCAATTTTCCGCTTTACTGCGTCAGTTCAATCTTGTGTGCCTCCGGGCACACAGCGATTTTCGATTCCCCGGCAAAAGCGAAAAATTGCCTCGAAAATCTGCCGAAAGCAAGATGCTAAACAGGTTCTTAGATTACGAGGTGTGAGCATGGAGCTAAAAAAATCACATAGAGTCGGTGCAAGGGCAGTTGTGATACACGATGGCAAGATTTTGTTGAACGAATTTGGCAATGGCTTGTATTACAATCTTCCCGGCGGCGGTGTGGATGAAGGAGAAACCATCAAAGATGCCGCCCGCCGCGAAGTAGCGGAAGAAACCGGCATAGATGTAGAGGTAGGCGATATGCTGTATGTGCTGGAATACGAGCCGGTACATTGCAAGAACTTGTATGGGCAAACCCCACAAATAAGCATTGTATTTGAATGTAGCGTAAAAGGTGATACAAGCATCAAACCCGCCACCATCCCCGATTATAGCCCAGACGACCCAACGATAACATCAAAGGCAGTATGGATGCCTATAGAAAATCTGGAAAACATAGAATATGTTCCGTATATCCACTACAGCCTGATGACCTACATTAAAACCGGCACTTTCAAGCCAAACTTTCTATCCGAACCATTAAAGAACACGAGGTGACTAAATATGGACAAAGACGCAATGCAAGATTTCATCGCACAGCGCGTAGCAAAGGAGCTAACCAATAATTCTGTGGTAAACCTGGGTATTGGCCTACCTACCCGCGTAGCCAATTTTGTGCCCGATGGTATGCATGTACATTTTCAGTCCGAAAACGGCTTTGTGGGCCTTGGCCCCGCACCATCAGAGGATAATGTAGACCCCTACATCACAAACGCAGGTGGCCAGCCTGTTACAATACTGCCCGGCGGCGCGTTTTTCGATTCTGCCACATCCTTTGGCATTATACGCGGCAAACATGTTGATTTAACAGTTCTTGGCGCATTACAAGTAGATGCAAAGGGCAATATAGCCAACTACATGATACCCGGCAAATTTGTACCCGGCATGGGGGGAGCTATGGACTTGCTTTCCGGCGCAAAACGTGTGATAGTAGCCATGGAACACACCAACAAAGGTGCCGCAAAAATCCTAAAAGAATGTAACCTGCCGCTAACGGCAGCAGGTACCGTAAATATGATAATAACAGAAATGGGCGTAATAGAAGTAACAGCCGATGGCCTTGTTTTACGAGAAGTAGCCCCGGGCTACACAGCACAGCAGGTGCAAGACGCCACCGAAGCGGAGCTGATAATGGCATGACCACAAAAACCTTATACTTTTTCAGCGGCTTTGACGACGAAACAGGCTTCCCGCCCGAAATTGCCGAAAGTCTACGAGAACACATCACAGAAAGACAAGCGCTGGTGTTCATAGCATCAGACCCTAATGACCACTCCACCACAGACTACTATGCAAAATTTGGAATGGCCCAATTTAGCAAGGCAGGTATAGAATTTACGGACACCCATGTGCTGGACAACAGAAAGTCTGTTGATGAATGTGTAGCGCTGGCAAGCAATGCCTCGGTTATATTTCTAATGGGCGGAGATACGCTGTCGCAGTATCAGTTTATTGCGAAAAGTGGCCTTGATGAGGTCTTGAGACAACATCACGGCATTATAGCAGGTATTAGCGCAGGGGCCATCAATATGGCAAAATTTGCCTTGCTGGACGAAACCCCAAAAGGTGTGCCGCCGATAGTTTACAGAGGCATCGGCCTAGCCGACATTACCACCTACCCTCATTACAGCGCAGACGACAAAGATTTGCTTAAAAAGATACTGCTGCCATTTTCCCACAAAATCAACATATACGCAATGGAAGACGACAGTGCAATTGTGATACACGGCGACAAAACACAATATATTGGCAATATCTACCACATTCGTAGGGGCGAGCTGTGCCATCCCGAAGTTGACTTTGGCGAGTCGCCCGTGCCTAAAGGAGGACACCAAAATGGATAAAGCAATAATAAGGCTGCGCATGAGCAGCCACGATGCCCATTACGCCGGAAACCTGGTAGACGGCGCACGCATGCTGGCGCTTTTCGGCGATGTAGCCACAGAACTGCTAATACGTCTGGATGGTGACGAGGGACTTTTCGTAGCCTACGACAGTGTAGAATTTACAGCCCCGGTATATGCCGGCGACTATATCGAAGCCACCGGCGAAATCACCAGTGTTGGCAATAGCTCACGCAAAATGACCTTTACCGCCTACAAGGTAATAGCACCCAAACCCGAAGCAGGCATAACCGCCGCCGAACTGCTTGCAGAGCCTATCCTGGTCTGTCGTGCCAGTGGCACTTGTGTGGTGCCAAAAGACAAACAGCGTCTATCATGAAATATTTCACATTGGATAAGCAAACCTTAGATTTGCAAAATATAAACATTGATGGCCGCATACTGGACATCGGTGGTGGTGGCGAAGGCATAATTGCCCAGCTATGCGGCGATAATACCATCGTTATCGACAAGCGGCGTGATGAACTGGAAGAATCACCTGATATAGGCATAAAAATCGTAATGGACGCCTGTAATCTACAGTTTTTGGACGAAACCTTCGATAATATCACATGTTTCTACAGCCTAATGTATATGGATGTGGGGGCGGCACCCTGCCGCCCGTGCCCAACAGACGCAGCCCTTCGCGAAGCTCATAGGGTTCTAAAGCCCGGTGGCCATCTATGGATATGGGATGCAATAATGTCCCAACCAGCCGATGCCGATGTTTTTGTGGTACCGCTGGATATCACACTGCCAAACAAGTCAATATCTACCACTTACGGTATTTCTTGGTACAAGGCGCAATCTGCTCACACCGTGGCTAATATTTGTGAGAGCATAGGTTTTACAATTGTTGAAAATATTTCATACGATGGGCGCTTTTATTTGAGGGCAGTTAAGGGTAAAGTATGAGCAAAAACAGAAGCTAATAGATAAAATGAAATTAAGGCCCAGAAATTTCACATACAGCGAGGCCGAAACCTTGCTTTTATCATTGGGTTTTGAAAAGTCTAATAGAGGCAAGACAAGCGGCTCGCGTGTGAGCTTTGTGATGGACAGTATAGAAGTTGTGATGCATAAGCCGCATCCACAAAAAGAATTGAGTCCGTATGTGCTTAAAGAAATCTTGGACACACTGGAAAGGGAGAGTTTGATATGATTGATGCAAGCAAATGTTTGGAATACAAGGGGTATCTAGGTTCTGTAGAGTATTCTGCTCCTGACAAGCTACTATGTGGAAAACTGTTAGGAATACGCAGTCTTGTTTTGTATCAAAGCAACACTTTGCAGGGCCTAGTTGCAGATTTCCAAGACGCTGTAGACCATTACCTATCCTTCTGCGAAGAAACCGGCAGAGACCCACAAAAACCAGCATACGACACCATTACAACCTAACGAAAGGTGGACATTCTTATGGAAAAACTAATCATAACTGCTGCCATAAGCGGTGCAGAGGTCACAAAACAACATAATCCCGCCGTGCCCTACACTGTAGAGGAGATAGGCCGCGAAGCCCTTTCGGCATATGAGGCCGGGGCCGCGATAATACATCTGCATGTGCGCCACGATGACGGCACGCCCACCCAGGATGCCGCAAGATATGCCGAATGTATAGCAGAAATCAAACGCCTGTGCCCGGATGCGATAATACAGCCATCCACCGGCGGTGCCGTCGGCATGAGTAATGCCGAGCGCATGCAGCCGCTACAGCTTAACCCCGAAATGGCCACGCTGGACTGCGGCACCGTAAATTTCGGCGGCGATGATATTTTTGTAAACACCGAAAATACAATCAAAGAATTTGGCGAAAAAATGATAGAAATAGGCACAAAGCCCGAGGTAGAGGTGTTTGACAAAGGCATGATAGACACCGCAATACGCCTGGCCAAGCAGGGATATATCAAAACCCCTATGCATTTTAATTTTGTAATGGGCGTTACAGGCGGCATTGCGGCCAGTATGCGCGATTTGTCCTATATGATTGATTCCATTCCGGCAGATAGCACATATACCGCCACCGGCATAGGTCGCCACGAATTTCCGATGGCTACACATGCAATAGCGGCAGGCGGCCATGTGCGCGTGGGCTTTGAGGACAATATATACATCTCCAAGGGAGTACTGGCAAAATCTAATGGCGAGCTGGTGGAAAAAGTAGTGCGTATTGCCAAAGAACTGGGTCGTGAAGTTGCTACGCCGGCAGAGGCAAGGGCAATCCTGGGCTTGACATAACCATCGTAGGGGCGGCACCCTGCCGCCCGTGCCCAGCTAAAGGATATTACATGAGAGAACAAGACTACCACACATTCGCACAAGCCGGACTGGCCGAAGCCTACGAAACCATCGGCAGCTACCACCTTTTCATGGTATGCCATGCCCCAAATACCGCCGCCTTTCGAGATTTGCCCGATGGCTATCACATCAGGTTATGCAGACCGGATGAAATAGAAATCTGGAAACGCGTAGCAGCGGACGAAGCATATGTAGACTTTGTTTCGGACTATTACAACAAAATATACGCGCCGCATGACGCCAATGAATTCTTTCGACGATGCACATTTGTCTGCAATTTGGATGATGACACACCTGTGGCCACCAGCTTTGTGTGGCAGTCGTATGGGCTTGTAAATACAATCGGCTGGACGCGTACCTTGCCACAATATGAAGGCAAGGCAAGGGCCTAGGTCGTGCTCTGCTAACCGCAATCATGCGCGATAGCACCCAATACCCAATATACCTACATACCCAGCCTACATCTGCAAGGGCAATAAAGTTGTACTCCGATTTTGGGTTCAAATTGATTACAAACAATATAATTGGCCACAGAAAAAATGATTTGACCAAAAGCCTACCCTATCTGCAAAAGGTCATGCCGAAAGACGACTATAAAAATCTGCAATTTACTGAGGTAGACGAGACCTTGCACAGGGCAACACTTTCTAGTGAATATTCAGAATTTTAATAAACAACGGAGGGATATTATGGACAAAAAACTTTGCAAGTACGGCACACACAGGGTAATAGAGCCGCTGGGCGTGCTGCCGCAAACAGCACAGCGCATTGACAACACAATGGAAATCGCAGATAACGAGATTTTGATTGACGTTATCTCGCTTAACATTGATTCGGCATCGTTTACGCAGCTAAAAGGCGAGGCTGATGGCGATGAGGCAAAAATTGCCGCCAAAATTATGGAGATTGTGGCGGATAGGGGTAAAATGCAAAACCCGGTAACAGGCAGCGGCGGTATGTTAATTGGCACAATAGCCAAAGTCGGCAAAGACCTGGCATATCGCGGCCTAAACCCAGGCGACAAAATTGCCACGCTGGTATCATTATCTCTTACGCCGCTGAAAATCGAAAAAATTAACGCAATACAAATGGGCATAGACCGCGTGGATGTTACTGCCCAGGCTATCTTGTTTGAGACCGGCATATATGCTAAATTACCCGAAGATATGACCCAAGAGCTGGCCCTGGCCGCGTTGGATGTGGCGGGTGCCCCCGCACAAACCGCAAAGCTGGTAAAACCAGGCGATAGCGTGCTGATACTGGGCGCAGGCGGCAAATCCGGTATGCTATGCTGCTACGAGGCCCTGCGCCGTGTTGGACCTACAGGCAATGTGGTTGCCGTTGTAAGAAATGATGCCGACCGCGACAAGCTGTTAGACAATGGTTTGGCCCATGCCGTAATACAATCCGATGTAACGCGTCCATTGGAGCTGATGGATTTGGCAATAGCTGCCAATGGCGGACGCGAATTTGACCTTTCCATCAATTGCGTGAATGTGCCCAATAGCGAAATGGCCAGCATACTGCCTGTGCGCGATGGCGGCACAGTGTATTTCTTCTCTATGGCGGTTAGCTTCACCAAGGCCGCGCTGGGCGCAGAAGGCGTTGGCAAAGATGTAAATATGATTATCGGCAACGGCTACAGTCGCGGCCACGCAGAAATAACGCTGGCGCAGCTGCGCGAAAGTGCAGCGTTGCGGAAGATTTTTGAGGAGAGGTATGTGTAAAGACCAAATAAGGCGATTATGTGAAAATGGTTTATTGCGCTGGACAAATCATGCGCTTATGAGACTTTTGCAAAGAGGAATATCCAGGGAAGATACAATCTTTGCTTTGCAAAACGGTGAAATTATTGAGGATTATCCTACGGATTACCCATACCCTAGTTGCTTGGTTCTGGGTATTACAATAAACAAGCGGTACCTTCATGTTGTATGCGGATTTGGCGTGGAAGAGCTGTGGATAATAACTGCCTACTACCCAAACCCAGTTGAATGGTCTCAGGATTTCAGAACAAGAAAGGAGCGAGAACAATGAATTGTTTTATGTGCAAAGGGCGCATTGATGACGACATAACTACATTTATGGTGGATATTAACAACTGTATAGTTATAGTCAAAAATGTACCTTCGCAAGTTTGTGGACAATGCGGTGAAGTATCATACAGTGATGATGTCGCGCAACAGCTCGAAAATATTGTGAATTCGCTTCGATATTCAATTACTGAAATCGCTGTGGTAAGCTATGTTGAGAAGATAGCGTAACTGCCGAGGAGGATTATAATGAAAAACAAGATTTTCAAAGACATCCCTGCCGATAAGTGGAACGACTGGCGGTGGCATTTGGATAACAAGGTGCAAAGCCTTGATGATTTGAAAAAGTATGTAAATATAACGCCACAGCAGGAAGATGGTGTGGTAAAATGCTTGGAGAAGTTCCGCATGGCTATCACGCCATATTATCTTAGCCTGGTAGATTTGGATAATGTAGAAAATGACCCGGTTTGGGCACAATCTGTGCCGCTTATAAACGAGCTGCATGTAGCCAAGGAAGATATGGAAGATTCGCTGCACGAGGACGAAGATTCTCCAACAGAGGGCCTTACACACCGTTATCCGGATAGGGTGCTGTTCACCATCACCAAAGAATGTTCCATGTATTGCCGCCATTGCACACGCCGCCGCTCGGTGCTAGGCACGGACAAGGCAATGGGCATGAGCAAAATTGACGCAGCCATAGCATATATTGCCAAAACCCCGCAAATCCGCGATGTATTGATATCCGGCGGCGACCCGCTGCTGTTTTCGGATGATGCGCTGGAAAATATTATCAGCCGCATCCGTGCCATTGAGCATGTTAAGATTATACGCCTGGGCACGCGCATACCCGTTGTGTTGCCGCAGCGCATCACAGACGATTTTTGCAATATGTTGAAAAAATATCACCCCATTTGGCTTAACACGCATTTCAACCATCCCAATGAAATTACTGATGAAGCCACTGCTGCAATCGAAAGATTGGCAAACGCAGGTGTGCCGCTGGGCAATCAGTCCGTATTACTGGCGGGTATAAACGATTGCGTGCATGTAATGCGCCAACTGGTGGCAGGGCTTACAGAAATACGTGTGCGCCCGTATTACATCTACCAATGCGACCTTTCCGAGGGGCTTTCGCATTTCCGCACACCTGTGGCCAAAGGCATCGAAATCATTGAAGGGCTACGCGGCCACGTATCCGGTTTTTCTGTGCCCACATTTGTGGTGGATGCTCCCGGTGGTGGTGGCAAAATCCCCGTTATGCCAAATTATGTGGTGTCACACGGCACACATAAGGTGATACTGCGCAACTACGAGGGCGTTATTACCACATATACGGAGCCGCAAACTTATACCAACACCTGCCAATGTGCCGTATGCCGCGGCGAGGAAAAGGTGAAATACGAGGGCCTCGCAGCATTGATGAGCAATCAGCAGCTGGCATTGGAGCCGGAAAACCTGGCACGTAAGACCAGAAAACATCGTGAATAATAACAATTATACCGGTGACGGCCGTAGGGGCGGCACTTTGCCGCCCGTGTCCGCGGCCAGCTCTGTCACCCTCTCTGCTCGGCAAAATTGTCAAGGAAGAAATACTACGCCTTCCGCAGGTTTACGAAATGATTAAAGTAGATTGTTATGTTATCATGCCAAATCATGTTCATATGATTCTTGTAATCTGCTATGGTCACGGGCGGCAGGGTGCCGCCCCTACATGTGGCAATCCGAAACGAGGTGGCTTAGCGCGCACCATATCACAGATAATAGGTGGTTGGAAAAGACAGGTCACAATACGGGCAGGGTTTTCTCCATGGCAAAGCTCCTTTCATGACCACATAATCCGCAATGAAGAAAGTTATAGGCGTATTGCCGATTACATCGAAAATAATCCATTGTTATGGGAGAACGACTGCTACTTTGCAAGTAGTAAGCCATCACCGGAATGACTGTACGGGCGGCACTTTGCCGCCCGTATCCAACAATATTATGCACATGGATAATGCCCACCCACCCTACCAAAGGAGTGATTCCAATTAACCCCAAACTAAATCTAAACCAAAATCAAATAGCCCAGTGCCGTCAATATGCCAAAAATGTAGCACAGGACATGCAGAGTTTTATAGACCAGCACACCACGGCCGCTACAGAGCGCGCAATATGCCGTTTACTTGGCATTGACGGCGTAGATGAATTTGATGTGCCAATGCCCAATGTGGTTGTGGCGCATTTGGCGCAGCACGGCTTATTAGGCGTGGGTGCGGCCCTTTTGCTGGGCAATGCGATAGCTGCCACGGGTAAAAGCCCACAAGATATTGCCGAAGGTATTAGTCGCGGCGATGTAGATTTATCCAAAATACCGATGGGTAGTGTGGATGCTGCTAGACAATCCATAAGCGCAGTTGCAACACAGGCAGTTGAGCGCATACGCACAAATCGCCAGCGCCGCGAGGCTGATTTGGAGAAATATGGCGATAGCACCGCTCCATTACTATATGTAATAGTTGCCACCGGCAATATTTACGAGGATATCACCCAAGCCCAGGCCGCAGTAAGCCAGGGCGCAGATGTTGTAGCCGTAATACGCACCACCGGCCAAAGTCTGCTGGACTATGTACCCTACGGTGCAACCACCGAGGGCTTTGGCGGCACATACGCCACCCAGGAAAACTTCCGCCTGATGCGCGCCGCGCTGGATGAAGCTGGCGCAAAGGTTGGCCGCTACATACGCCTGTGCAACTACGCCAGCGGCCTGTGTATGCCGGAAATTGCTGCCATGGGCGCAATGGAGCGTCTTGATGTGATGCTCAACGACGCATTGTACGGCATACTTTTCCGTGATATCAATATGAAGCGCACGATGATAGACCAATATTTTTCCCGCGTTATTAACGGCTTTGCGGGCATTATCATTAACACCGGCGAGGATAATTATCTGACAACGGCCGATGCCGTTGAAGAGGCGCACACCGTGCTTACCTCACAATTTTTAAACGAGCAGTTTGCGCTACTGGCCGGCCTGCCTGAAGAGCAAATGGGCCTGGGCCACGCCTTTGAAATTGCGCCGGATGTGAAGAATGGCTTTTTGTATGAGATTTCGCAGGCACAAATGGCGCGGGAGATTTTTCCTGCCGCTCCGCTGAAATACATGCCACCAACCAAGTTCATGACAGGCGACATATTTATGGGCACCGTGCAAAACGCGCTATTTAACGCTATTACCGTAATGACCAATCAGCGCATACATCTACTGGGTATGCTAACAGAGGCCATTCATACGCCGTTTATGTCCGACCGCGCTCAGGCATTGGATTCTGCAAAATATATCGCGCATACCATGGCGGATATGGCGGATGAAATCGAGTTTAAACAGGGCGGCATAATCCAAAACCGCGCGGCCGAGGTGCTGGAAAAAGCCTGCGGCCTGCTGGCCACCATAGAACAAAACAAACTCTTCCCCACGCTGGAGCAAGGCATATTTGCAGGCATAAAGCGCGGGCGCGATGCAGGCAAAGGGCTGGATGGCGTGGTGCTGAAGGCGGATGGATATTTTAACCCGTTTATTGAGATGATGCTCAACAATCAGGGTATGGCGTAATGTTTAACCTTGGCATCAATTATAAATTCCTGATAGCGGCTGTGGTCTTGTTTGCATCCATGGCCTTGATAGTCCTGTTCTTTGAGAGCGGCTTCATTAGATATCACTTTGGCGACATCCTGGTTGTGATGTTCATATACTGCGCCGTGCGCGCCATCGTGCGCCGCAGGCTAAGATGGCTGTGCCTTGGCGTTTTCATCTTTGCCACACTGGTAGAGATTGGCCAGTATTTTAACCTGGTGGAGCGGCTGGGCTTAGGCGGCAATAGACTGGCAGAAATAGTGATAGGCACCACCTTTGACCCTATGGATATTGTGATGTATGCCGTGGGTTGTATTTTGATGTATGTATTTGAGATTTTTGAGAGGAGTCGTCGGGTATGAATGAAATTTTCGTTGAAATAATGAGCAAGAAGTTTCCAGGTCGGTTTAAGGTCGAATCATCAGAACAGGCCAGCCCGTTCATCAGATTTCCAGCTAAAAGCTCCGATTTTGGCGATATAGAAATTTACGAAGAATACCCCGGGGCATATATAGTATATGCTGGAAAGTTTACCCATGGCCATTTTGACATTTACGATGGTGAGGGTGACGAACTGGTTAAAAATGCTGCTGAAGATGTCGCTCGTTTTCTTGAAGAGGTTTTTGCAGACCGCATAGTATGCGGCGGTTCTCATGAAGGCGGGGGCGGCTGGCGGTGGATTGGGCATGGTGACAATGAGCTGGATTCAAGCAAATACCCCATACGTGATGAATTTGTCTGGTCAGGGCTTTATAGGCGTACGGTTGCGGATGCATGATGGCGGGCGAGCACAGCTTGCCCCTACGAATGAAATGAGGTATGCATACGATGTTTTTCAAGAAGCGGGATAAAGTTAAAAAGCGTGTGGTCTGCCCTATTCCTGTGATTGTAGAGTTGATTCAAAAGCTCTATGATGATAACTGTGGCATGTGCGAATTTGATATGCGTCTGGAAAATAGCAACAGTATATACAAGGTCGGCTTTACAAGCGATTTTGACCGCAAGCGTGGCTTTTTTGACCCGATATTTTTCCTGGATGAGCAGAAATTCACCGCAATTGAGGATTTTATGGCCCAAGCTAGGTTAAATGGTGAGATATTTTCACAGATGGCCGATGTGGTTGAAGTTGTAGATGTTGACGGCGGCCAGGGGCTGGTTAAATTTCCATGGTATGTGAAGTTTGAGGATTATGTGGTGGAATAATAACGCGCAAAATGGATAAATCCATTATGTAAGGGGTGCATTTATGCGTTCCGCAGGCTGTCCGTGCAAGGCCGAAATTCCCTCTATTGCAATGATAGCTTTGTGCTAATCAATTTCCAGTAAGGTGAGTATATGAAAGAAAACAAAGTGCTTATTACATTTATATTCATACTTTTTGCACTACCAATACCCGTTTCGCTGTTCTCCTGGATTCCCACGATAATGCATCTGGCGTCCTTTGGCGAGATAAACCCGGAAGGTTGGGAATGGTTATCACATATTATAGTTATGATTCCTATGCTGCTTGCGGGCACATACTCGATATCATATATCGTCTCGCTTAGATATGCAATCATTAATCGCAAAATCACGCCAATCACCTTTCTGCCCTTGCTGCATATTGTTTTGCTTGGCGCAATGTTATTTGTATTTTTATTTTGATAAACACAACGCAACGCAAGGAGGTAATATCATGAATGAACAAGCTATCCGCCCATATGGCGACACCCTAGACGACGGCAAGGTTCAGCTTTCCTTTACCCTGCCCGTACCAAACGGCCCAAAGGGCCAAGAGGCCGCCAAGATAATGGGCAAAAAGATGGGTATGATAGACCCGGCGGTTGCCCACAGCACCGCATTGGACGAGAATTTCAGTTTCTATGTGGTATACGGCTCTGTGGCGCATAATGTAGACTATAGCGCAATACAGGTGGCCGCCCCCATAGCTCAGGCCATGAGCATGGATGAAGTTAGCCAGTTTATACGCGAGCGCATTGGGCGCGAGGTGGTTATAATTGGCGCATCTACCGGCACAGATGCACATACCGTAGGCATAGATGCCATCATGAATATGAAGGGCTTTGCCGGGCATTACGGCCTGGAAAGATATGCGATGATAGAGGCCCACAACCTGGGCAGCCAAGTATCAAACGAAGATTTTATCGCAAAGGCTGTAGAGCTAAAGGCCGATGTGCTGCTGGTTAGCCAAACCGTAACACAAAAAGATGTGCATGTAGAAAATCTAACGCAGCTGGTAGAAATGCTTGAAGCCGAGGGCCTGCGCGATAAGATTATATTAATATGCGGCGGCCCAAGAATATCGGCAGAGTTGGCAAAAGAGCTGGGGTATGATGCAGGTTTTGGTAAAGACAGCTATGCTAGCGATGTGGCAACATTTGCCGTGCAAGAAATGGCAAGACGCTTGGGAGGATAACTTTTTATGGGAAGCACAGTTTACGACATCCTTGATGTATCGCAATTTTGCTGCCTAATACTCGACAGCGAATACAAAGTAATATATGCTAACAAAAAATCCATAGAGGCCTTTGGTGATGAACTTATTGGCCTTTCCATCGACCGCATTTCGCCCACGCGCCAAAGCAGTGGCCAGCCATCTGTAGAGACCATGCGCGGGCATCTAGCCATTGCGGCAACAGTTGGTAAAAAACGATTTGCCTGGGAAGCCTGCGATTTAAACGGCCAGCCCCTGCCCCATCCTTTTGAGGTGGATGCAGCGGCACTCGAAATTGACGACAAAACCCACATAGTAATGTATTACAATGTGCTGGGTCACAATTGCGTGGGCTGCACCAACCTAAAAGAGCGCAGGGACGCAGAAGAGATAACAAAAACTATAACAGAACACATGCCTGTGGTATGTATTACTTTTGATGCCAACTATAATGTGCTGGACTGCAACCAGGCTGCGGTAGAGCGTTATGGCATGAAGGACAAGCAGGATTTGCTGACAAATTTTAATAAATATGTGCTGGAATTTCAGCCAGATGGCAAACCATCACAGCAAAAGGCTAGGCAGCTGATAAACCAGGCTTTGGAAGAAGGCGTTGTTACCTTTGAATGGATGAACCAAAGCGCGGCAGGAGATTTGATGCCAACAGAAGTAACGCTGGTGCGCGCAGAAAAGCAAGAAGAGTATTATGTGATGGCCTTCCAGCGGGACCTACGGGATTTCTATAAATACAAAGAAATGGAATATACGCTGATGCAGCGGTCTGGAGCTATGCTTGATGCCAGCCCGTTGATGTGCAGCATATTTGACGAAAAATGCAACATAATAGCAACAAACCGCAAGGCCGAGGAACTCTTTGAAATACCCGATAAGCAAATATATATTGATAATTTCCTAGATTTCTCACCAAAATTTCAGCCGGATGGTACAGTTTCTCAAGAAAAAGCTGCCGAGATGCTGGCTGAAGCACACAGAAACGGCCATACAAACTTTGTTTGGCTACATCAAACCCGCGATGGAAAACCTATTCCAACGGAGATATACTTGAAGCGGGTGGTGTTGGAAGGTAGAAACCAAGTAATTGCGTATACGCGAGATTTGCGGTAGGAATCAATATAGTCATAGTCATTAAACCATGGAGTCATCGATTTTTTCTATTGCGCTGTCGTAGTCGCCTACCAGCACATCTTTTAGGATGCCATCCACATCCATATTAGTAGCAGCGCGCAGGGTTGCGACAGATGCGTCTATAGCAGCAGGGTCGAAATCTATTAGGGCAGCCTTTAAAGTCTTGAGGGCTTTGGTCATATCCGTGGCGGTCATGGAGTTTGACTCTGCCAGATTTCCTGCACTTTGAGCCAGCATAAAGATTGATATATTAACCATCAACTCTTCCAGATTTTGTATGAAATCATTGCCACTATTTGCAATATATGCCATATCTTCGCTGTTGCCTGCATTTTCTAGGGCCTGAGCATGCTTAGATAGCGATATTGCGCCAACATTCGCCAAAGCCACCTTCAGGGCATGTACATGAATTGTATATAGGCGCAAATCGCCTACTGCCAGGCATTTTTTTATTTCTGTAATTTTTTTCGCGCCATCTTTGCAAAATACATCTAAAATCTCCAGATACGCCTGCATTGCGCCACCCGCCATGCGCATACCTTTTGTGACATCTATGCCACCAATTTCTAGGCTGTGTACACTTTCGGCCACATTAGGTTCCGGGTGGCAGGGTGCCGCCCCTACGGTTGCATTAGCCACCTGCTTCTCACGCGATATCCACCTCTCCAGGATAATATTTAACTTGGCCACGTCAATTGGCTTGGCCAGAAAGTCGTCAAAACCTTTAGCCATCAGCATTTCCATGGTGCCCACAATGGTATTTGCCGTCAAAGCCACAATGGGGGCGCGTGCATATCTGCCGCCATCCATCTCTCGTATAGCTTCCATTGTGGCCACGCCATCCATGCCCGGCATCATGTGATCCATCAGCACCAAGTCATATTCTATAGCCTTAACGGCCGCCAGAGCTTCCAAGCCACTTTCGCAGATATCAACCTGCATTTCGTATATAGCCAACAGACCCTTTGCAACTTTCAGGTTGGTCGAGATATCATCCACCACCAGCACCTTTGCATCCGGCGCGATGAAAGATGCAATATTTTTCGTAGAAATATCAGAATTAACATCTGTATTTTGCGCGTAGTTTAGAACATCGAGGATAGGAAGGGCATATGCAGGCATCACAAGCGTAGCATGGTCATTATCCAGGCCGGTACTGCGCGAATCTGTTACCATCACAATACTTGGTGCTATCACACCCTTGGCCTCAGCAATTCTTTTGCACATGCTTTCCACCTGCCACGCAAGATTTGATGCAGAAAATACAAAATTCCATATTTTTTCGGATAATTTGTAATACAGTTCTGTTTCGCTTTCGGCGGTATAATGCCGTACGCCAAGGTCATCCAGGGCACGTATGATAGACTTTGCATATACCTGTGACACGCCATATATCAACACATTTTTGTTTTCGCGGTCCACCACAGAGGCTAGAGTTCCCAGGCGGCGATATCTTTGTGGCAGGGTAACGGTAAATGTGCTGCCCTCTCCATATGTGGATTTCACATCTATCCAACCTTTCATAATTTCTACAAGGCTGTATGTGATTGCCAAGCCAAGCCCCGTGCCTTCTACGCCGTGGTGCCTGTCCATATCAAACTGCACAAATTCATCGTATAGCGTTTGAATATCTTCTGGCTTTAGTCCCACACCCGTATCTGTTACCTTAAAGGCTATATCTATCATATTTCCTTCGTTCAAAAAGCCCGTTACTTCCAGCGACACATAGCCCTCTTTTGTATATTTCACAGCATTACTAAGAATGTTAAGCAAAATTTGGCGTATGCGCACCACATCGCCAAAAAGCTCTTCCGGTATATTTCTACTTACATATACCGTCAACTGCAAATTTGCTGTGCCTTTCATTTGCATGGTGATAATGCTTATAACATCATTTATCAACGAATTGAAATGGTAGTATTTTGGCACAACTTCCAGCTTGCCGTGCTCTATCTTGGAAAAATCCAGGATATTGTTGATGATGGATAACAGGTGGTTTCCGCTGTGCTTTATGGTCTCCAATTGGTCACGGGTTTTGTGTGCTATATTTTCGTAGCTCATCACCTCTGCCATACCCATAATGCCGTTAAGCGGAGTTCGTATTTCATGAGACATCTTGGACAAAAAATCACTTTTAGCACGTGATGCGCTTTCGGCCTCGTAACGGGCGTTCATGATGGGGGTGATATCGGCTATATCTATGAAGCTAAGGTCTCCCATCGCGGAATACATTGAGGTGGATGTAATTTTGTAATGCACATGGCCGCCTTTGTCGTCAAGCCTTATTGTGGCAGTGTTCTCATATGGTGCGCCTGCATCTAGGGCCTCTGCTATCATATCTATCATATCTGGGTTATCAAAAACATCAAGTATGGGGCGACCCAGCACCATATCCAACCTTTGCACACTGGCCAGCTCTGCAAGCTTATCGGATATGTGATATATGCGATTTTCGCCATCAACCAATGCCACGAGATTCGGCGTAGATGCCAGCATAGCATGGTACGAACCCATGGAGCGTCTGGATAGACGATATCTGCTTTCCATATAGCGCACCATAACAAACACAACAATGATACACAGCAAGGCCATGGCCCACATAGCATATGAGACAGAATAAGAGATATATGGTCCTGTCATGCTTATGCCCAACATAACCTTTAAGATAAAAATTCCAATATTTATAGTTAGGACAAACTTGATAAAGGCTCTGATATTGAAGTATACACCGCAAATAGCGGAAGCTCCTACAAAGCCCATATAGATATATGGTGAACCATCATTGAAAATAGCAGATAGAAACAAACCTAGCACAAGAGACAAAGGCATAAATGTTGCAAGATGCTCAACCGTTTTGGAGAAAAGGGCAGTAAGAATCATGGATGCGGCCATTACGGCCATTACTATTGAAATAGATGATAATCTGTGCATTTGGCCTTCATAGGCTATATGTGCAAAACGCAAAACGGCATATAGAATAAGCGCAAGCAAAGTAAGTGTATTAGCGACACGTATGTGATTTCTTTCCCAAACATCTGCAAATTTAATCATTGGTTTTACCATCCCTTCTGACATACGAAAGGCCATCAGGCACTACAATTTGCAGGTGTGCAGGCAAGATATTTATGTTCATTTTGACATCATGGTGGGTCTCGCTGTCAGCGTTTACATACATGGGATTGTTGGAGCGCACGGTTATTTCTTTGCCACGTATATGTCGCAGAGTTTCTTTAATGTATTTGTCAGCAGGCGTCTCATCGTTGGCCATATAATATTTTCCGCTGGTATATTTGCCCATCATGCGTATTAGCGTGGCACGGCTTACATCACTTACGGTTATAATGTCCAGCCATCCATCGTCAGGACGAGCCATAGGTGCAGGAACCATATTTCCGCCATATACACCGGAATTTGAAATGTGTATGCCAACATAGCGACCATCATAGCTTTTGCCGTCTATAGTAATTTCGTATTCAAAATTATATCCGCGCTTATCCAGCACAGCCAGTGGGCCACCTATTTTGTAGAAAGAACGACCCAATCGTTTTGCCAGGTTTGGGTATTTTCTGCGCATTTCGGAGTGCTTGTAAAATGCTAGAGCTTCCAGTCCCATCGTAACAAAGCTAAGTGTGCGTCTGTGACCCAGCGATATTACATCTGTATACATAGTGCCTGCCGTGGCCATGGTGCGAATACTACGAAAAATTTCACGAATGTGGCTTCCATCACCAAAAACGCGCAAAAAATCGCTATATATGCCATATGGAACAATGGCCAGCTGAGCATTTGGCATATCCGAGAGTCCATTGAGGCAATCAAAGACCACTCCATCGCCTCCAACGGCATACACGCGCACCATCTCGCCTTGCGCCGCCTCTATAAATTTGCGTACATAGCGTATGCCATCTCGGGGAAAACGGGATATGTGGATGTGGTAATATTGCGCACCGGTTTTGAAATGGTCGTTAATTTCGGATATCACGGCGGCCATTTCGGATTCTTTTGGGAAAGATACCGGGTTTATTATGAATAGATGTTTCATAGTAGCGTCACCCCAATGATATCTTATGGAATTTTTCGTGTACACCCATGAAGAGCTCTACCAGCACGGGGTCAAAATGTGTGCCACTATCCGCTGTGATAATTTCCACGGCCTCTTCGTGGGAGAAGGCTTTTTTATAGGGCCTATCCGTTACAAGAGCATCGTATACATCCGCAATAGCCATTACACGGCCCAGCAATGGTATGTCCGTACCTGATAGTCCATTAGGGTAGCCCTGCCCATTCCATTTTTCGTGGTGAGATATGGCAAAAATGCGGGCATATTCCAGAAAGCCGCTGTCCGAGGTGCTGTTTATTAGGTTACATATTACCTTTTCGCCAAATATGGTATGGCCTTTTATTTCCTCGAATTCTTCCGTGGTTAGCTTACCCGGTTTGAAGAGAATAGAGTCTTTTACGGATATTTTTCCAACATCGTGTAGCTGCGATGACTGCAGCACAAGAGCTTCATCCCAGGATTCTACCTCATTCAGATATACGCCCGCATCTCGCATGGCATCTATCATCACTTTCACATATCGCTGGGTGCGGTCTATATGACCGCCTGTTATTTCATCGCGGTATTCTACCAGTTCTGCCATGGTTTTTAAAACTATGTTTTTAAGCTCCACTACGGTTTTTAGTTTTTCTTCTACCATATCTTCCAGGTTATTATTATAATTTACCAATTCCTGCCGCTGGGATTCTACCAACAGATGTAATTCAATGCGTTTTAGCAGCAATGGCGGTGAAAAAGGTTTTGTTATGAAGTCGCGAGCACCAAGGGATAGACCCTCGTATTCTATTTCTTCACTATCTAAGGCTGTTAGAAATATAACAGGAATTTCTGCAGTTTCGGGGTCACTTTTTAGCTGCCTCATCACATCATAGCCGCTCATTTCGGGCATGGTAATGTCCAGCAAAATGAGGTCGGGTTTTACACGCTGCAAAAATTTAAACAGCGTGGGTCCGGAATTTAGCGTGATAATATTATAGCTATCTCCCAGAACATTTTTTCCAACCATTAGGTTTGTGGCATCATCATCCACCAGAAATATGGTTTTACGACCGTTATTCATAGTAACCTCACGAAGCATTAGACTTCTTGCGTTGCGAAAAAATCGTGTGAGTTATTTTTGCAACGCGAGAAGTCTAATGAATAGTCTTTGTGCATATTGATTTTAACAGGTTTTGTACGAGATGTCAAGTATTTATCAATATTTTAAATTGTGACAAACAGATTGGAGTGCGACACCACTTGCCGTACCTTCTTTTCCGTAAAACTTGACCCTTGCTACCACGTGGTGTATAATGGTAGGAGCGCAGCCGTTCCTTGCTCCGCCCACAACATCTGACCAGCATCAAAGGAGATTCCTATGCAAAAAAACGTATTCTTTATGTCTGTATTGCGGCAGCCTGGGCGCACACTGCTATTGGCAGTGCTGGTTATGGTGGCCGCCTTTGCATTTGTGGCGCGAGCCACAGAATATATTATCGTAATAAATGAAATTGAGCGCATAGAGAGCTTTTATCGCACCATTGGCGTACTTTCACCCATTAATCCAAGGGATATCAGCAATTCGCACGATGTGACCCAAGCCGCACAGATAGTTGAGGCCAGTAACCACGTTTCTATGGCTGATGCGCGGATATTTACCCAGGGTGTGCTGGAAGACCGCACAAATACCATCACAAACCTAGTGGCCTTTAACTATTTTGTACCGCCTGTTGAAGGTATGGATATGCTGGCAATGGATATGTACTTTAATGGCAGGGTTCTGGCCGGACGGCCAAGTCTGCGTACTCTTGGGGCACAGACTTTTCTAGTATTTAGAGGAGAAGCGAACTATCATTTTGCCGGAGATGGCACTACGCTACGTACCGAAGACAGGATATGGGAATCTCCCACATCGGGTCGTATTGTTGAAATGCGGCGCGCCGTGGATTTTTTGCTGCCCATCACAGATGATGAGGCAATGAGATTTGCTGCCGGAGAATGGAATCCGTTAGATGGCTTGCGAGGAGACCGAGAGTATCTTTTCCGAGCTATACCAGGGGACAGAAGCAGTCCTGTACAGCAGACCCTGGGTTTTTATCTGCGGCCGCTGGCAGGTGGCGATGATGGTCTGCGTATGATGCCTATATCAGAGGACAGTATACACCGCCATATGACCGTACTACCTCAATACCGTGATGATAACTTAACATTTTTTGTACCTGTAGCAGATACACAGGCCCATTCTAACATGCTGGAATATCTTGCTGATGATATCGCAATGGCGCGTGATAACCTGCATACATTAACCGTAATTGGCACACAGGATATGACAGTTATGCCCCGTATGCAAAATTCCATACATGCACGGTTAGTTACCGGGGCAGCCGGCGGGCGTTGGCTTACATATGAAGACCATACTAGTCAAAGCCCTGTGGCCGTAGTATCCGCACAGATGGCTGCACGGCGCGGCTTGACGGTCGGCGAAACCTTTACGATAATGCTGCGGGATAATCCGCGGCCGGCCTGGATTGATAATGAAAACACAAGCCCATGGTCCATGGGCGTTGATGGCTGGTGGGAAACCACACCCCAAAACTGGTGGGGTCTGATGGAAAACCGTGAGAATTGGCGTGAATTTGATACACATACATTAGAGCTGGAGGTGGTTGGCGTGTACTGGTTTTTCCCGCCCGCCGGAGCAATTAACAATTTTACGGCAGCAGAGCTATATGTGCCTGCGTCGCTGATACCAGCAGGGTTTGGCTGGAATGATGCGCCGCTGCTTACGGGCAGCTATAGTTTTATGCTCACAGGCCCGCGTGCCACTGAGCCATTTTTAGCACAAAACTGGCAGGCACTTAATGAGCTGGGCTTTGTGGCACAGTTTTTGCCTAATGGATTTGAGCATTTTGCGGCAGTATCCGACCCAATTATCACATCTATTACCGTTAATCTTGTGATGTTTTCTGCCGTTGCATCGGTAATATTAGCATTGGTGGTTTTTCTATATTTGCGGCAATGGAAGCGCACTGTGGCTATTGCACGGGGGCTGGGCATGCCATCAAAGATGGTTGTGGGCAGGCTTTTTGTGCCTGTGCTGTTTATGTGGGTGCCTGCCATTGCAGCGGGGTCTGCAGCGGCTTGGTTTTTCGCGATATTCCAGGCACAAACAAATTTGGCCACACTAGGTGGCGATGCATATGGATATAACGGATATGGAGAAATATTACTTTCGCCGGATATTTTTTGGCTGCCTATGATGGCAGCGGGCATTGCACTGTTAACATTTATGGGCATATTGATATTTGGGTCTATGATATCGCGGCGACCTGTGTTGGAGCAGCTGCAAGGCGGTGTGCAAAAGAAGGCAGGCACAAAGCAGAAGCATGTTGACCCTGGCGAGGCTCCTGTTGAGTTTGTAGCCGGAAGCATGCATGTTGGGGCCATATCGTATATCAGCCATATGCAAAAATCCAAACGTGACGCGCGGCGGGCCAATTTTATCCACAGCCTACGTCATATTTTCCGTGCGCCTATAAAGTCGCTGCTGGGCCTGGGACTGGCAATGTTTTTTGTGCTATCCCTGGGCTGGCTGTACAATACGATAAATTTCATGGAGCGCGAGGTAGAACGGCTGTGGGATGAAACCGTGGTGACGGCTCAAGTAGCCCGCAGTCCAGAAGACGACAGACATTTCGGCGGCTGGCAGGAGTATTTTGCCACTGCGTCCATTTCGTCGGAAACAATGAATGTGGTGATGTCATCGGGCTTTGTGGATGACAATGCGTATCTTGAGGCCCAGTGGCAGTTTGCGTTTATTGTGGGTGGGGATTCGGCCAGTTTGCAGCCGGGGTGGTCTACATCGGAGCAAACGCATATTATTACCGGTGTTAGCCACTTGAATGGCTTTGTGGAAGAAAACGCGCGTGGACCAATGGATGACCAGCTGGGCGTTTGGGGCAATGACCTGGAAATTGAATTTGCACCGGGCTTTGGGCCTGAACATTTTGTATTTGGTGCGCCGGATGAGGCTGTGCCTGTTATTATCCGGCGGGATTTGCTGGCATCCGAAGGGCTTGCCCTTGGCGATGTGGCTATGATAGTAGAGGCATTTACAAGTATAGATATGCTAACCATGGGGCGCATTATTGGTGTGTTTGACGGCGGGCTTAACCGTGCTGTTAACCGCTTTGGCGACCACCGTGGGGCAATAATTATGCCCCTTGCGGCTTTGCAGCATATCACATATGACCATATGATACACGAAGCCTGGGATATTGGCGGACTAACATATATCACGGCACGGTTTGATGTTGACCCAAGCCGCAACCGCCAAATTGATGAGATGCATGAAACTCTAGAAGCTGTGCTGGCGCGTAATCATCTGGGAGTGCATGTGGGGCCGATGCCGCTGGAACTGCTGGTAGATGATGATGTGTTAAATATCGTAATACCGGCCATGGAGCAAAATCTCGCGCTGTTCCGCGTGCTGTTTCCCATTGCCATCAGCGTATCCATTGCGCTGGCTATGGGCACTGCCATACTGCTGATGATGACCAATGCGAAAAATGCTGCCGTAATGCGCGTTCTGGGCAAAACCAGTGGCAGCGTGCGGCGCGCTATGATTGCGGAGCAAATCTTGGTGTGCATTGTAGGCATTGGACTTGGACTAATAGCAATTTATGTTTTAGAAATGGGCAGCGGAGTTGCTTTATTTGATGCAACACCGCTGGTGCTGGCCGCACTGTATTTTGCAGGGGCTGTAGTTGGCTGTTTTATCGGGGCTATTGTCGTTAGCTCCAAGACACCGCTAGAAATGTTGCAGGTTAGAGAATAGCTTGATATAGTCAGTATACTCTGGATTGCTTCGGGCCTGATATCTCTATCCGCTCAGTTGTCGTTGCCCTCGCAATGACGATTCGGGTGATTTGATTTTCCCGTTAAAACGAAGCAGCCAGCAACGTCATTGCGAGGGCAATGTCACTATAGGGGGGTCACGAGCCATTAGGCCCGAAGCAATCCAGATTAACATCACAAGGGGAAGTCATGTTCAAAACAACCGCAAAAATCATACTGACAATATTGATTTGCCTGCTGTTGCTCGCAGGTTGTTCTTTACGCGATATTATTACGGGCGCAAACCCGGAATCCCCCGCAGAAGACCTCGTTTTTACCACCACCAGACGCATACACCCTGATATGCCAAATTTCACATTTCATCGCATTATTGGCGGTGAATCCGACTATGCAATTTGGCCTAATGAGCGGGAAGTAGAAATCGTAATCATTGATGCATACGGCAATCTTGTCCAGGAGATTACGGGGCTGGTGCAAGGGGCAATATCGGAAAGTTATGACGATGATGAATATGCCCTTGGCTTTTTAGATTTTAACTTTGATGGATATTTGGACATGTACATGGTGCGGCGGCGCAACCCCACCCATCCATGGTTTTTGACGCGGTATTTTTGGTTGTGGGATGCGGAAGCTGGGCAGTTTGTGGCCAATGAGCAGCTCTCGGACTTTGCATCTGTTTCAGAATTTCGTGTACGCTCCGCAACGCAGCAAATAGAGACCTGGCGGCATATTTCGCATATACATCAAATACGTGAGTTTCGCGAATATCACGATGGTGAATTTGTGCTAGTTGCAAGCGAAAACCATTGGGGTGAGAGCCGCGAATATTGGGAGATTACCCACACAGACCATCTAACAGGCGAGGTCACTGAGTGGATACAGACCTTTGACGGAGAAATCATAGCCGCAGACCCGCAAGATGTCATTCCGGGCGCAGACCCGGAATCCCCTATGGGTAATGATGATAACATCTTCACCACCACCGGCCGCATACATCCCAGTATGCCGCCATTCACATTCCACCGCATAATAAGCGACGATTATGTTATGCAATACGAGCGTGGAAGCTTTAGAGATGTAACCATCATAATCGAGGATTTTTATGGCAATGTGGTGCAAGAGATTACGGGCCTGATGCAGGCCACAATGTGGGATGAGTGGGATGATTTTGGCGAAGAATGGTATGAAATCACGCTGTTAGATTTTAACTTTGATGGATATATGGATATGATGCTGGCGCAAACGCGACCTCAAGGCACGGGCCAGTTTATTGAGCGATATTTTTGGCTGTGGGATATAGAGCTTGGGCAGTTTGTACCAAATGAGCATCTGGTCGAAATTGCTTCTGTGGCCCGCTTTGGCATAAATGAAGAGACCCAGCAAATAGAGGTGCTGCATCGTATGCGCGCATGGGAGCATATGTTTGTGGCATTTGAATACCAAGGCGACGGCGAATTTGCTTCCGTGACCACCAGGCATTATGACGGTTGGGGTTGGTATTTTAATGTCACGCATACAGACCTGCTGACAGGCGAAACCCGGATAGAAATAGCACCGCATTACGAGGATAATGTAGACAACCCGCCGGACGAGATAATTATGAAACGGATACAGGTGCATCCCGATATGATGCCGATAATCGTTCGGCTGGATATTTGGGCACGCGGCGAATGGTGGGATAACCACACAATCGATGTTACAGTGAGGTGGGATGACGAAGAGGGTGCACTGATACAGGAAATGTTTGGCCTGGTGGCATACGGCAGCCCAATACACGGAAGACCCTGGCTGATGTTTGAGGATTATAACCAAGATGGGTACATGGATATGGCCGTACATCGTGCCCCGGGCGGAAGTATGCGCAATATGCCGCATTTTTTCTGGCTATGGGATGCAGAGCTGGAGAAATTTGTCACAAACGAGCTTCTGGAACACATTAGTGATTGGGGTTCAGTATTTATCACAGATGAGGGACGGGTGCGCAACTTTCACCGTGTAAGCGGATCTTTTTTCGGCTTTACAGAATATGAATATCATGCCAAAGAGGGCTTTGTTGCAGTATTTTCACATGTAACCGAATACTTGCGTGAAGGCGACGAAAGAGAAATACTTATCCGCGAAGATACAAAGATAGACCATATAACAGGCATTGAAACTATCACCAGAGAACAAATAAACCCGTAGGGACGAGGAAAAATTATGTTCAAGGAAACCGCAAAAGTCCTATTTCCCATTTCAATATGCCTACTGCTGCTAACGGGCTGTGTTTCGGTTGCAGCCGAAATCGCTTCAAGCGCAAGCCCACAATCTCCTGCGGATGACGAACTGGTATTTACAACCACCGGCCGTGTCCATCCAAGTATGCCGGAGTTTACTTTCCATCGCATCATCGGCGGTGGCTATGAAAATGCGGAATGGGATAATGAGCGTGATGTGTCAATCATAATCGAAGATGCGCAAGGCAATGTCATACAGGAAATATGGGATTTGGTGCAGGGTGCCATGTCCGAAAATCATGAGGGTGAATGGTATGATATTGTACTGGCAGACTTTAATTTTGACGGATACTTGGATATGGCGATGGTGCGGCGGCGCGAACCTGGCACAGGAATGTTTGTGACCAGATACGCCTGGTTATGGGATGTTGCCAGCAACCAGTTTGTAAAAAATGAGCAGCTAAGCCGCATTGCTTCTGTGGCTGCCTTAAGCATAATAGAAGAGACACAGCAAATAGAGACATGGCATCGCGCAGGCGGCGGTCATCACTTCCAGCGTAGATATGAGCATTACAATGGAGAATTCTATCTTGCCGAATCCCATGAACATGCATGGTGGCGACACTATATTGAGGTGACATATTTTGACCGTCAGACGGGCGAAGAGCGTGTAGAACTGCGGCCTCTGGATGGAGATTATGATGCCGATAACCCGCCGTATGAGATAATTATGAGACGGGTGCAGGTACATGAGGATATGATGCCAATTATCGTGCGGCTGGATATTTGGGCACGCGGCGAATGGTGGAATGAACACACAATTGATGTAACGGTGCGTTGGGATGATGAAGAGGGTACGCTGATACAGGAGATGCCTGGCCTAGTGGCTCATGACAATCCTAGATTGATGCCCTGGCTGCGCTTTGAAGATTATAATCAAGATGGGTATATGGATATGAGCTTGCACCGCGACTCTGGCGGAAGCATGCGTAATAGGCCGCATTTTTTCTGGCTATGGGATGCGGAGCTGGAGCAGTTTGTCACAAACGAATTTTTGCAAGATATTAGCAATGGGAGTACCGTATTTGTTACAGAAGAAGGCCGGGTGCGCAGCTTTGCACGAGGCGGGTGGTTCTTTTACGGCTTTAGGGAATATGAATACCATGAGGCCAAAGGATTTGTGCTTGTGTATTCAATATTCACTGAATATTGGCACGAAGATGATGAAAGGGAAATACTTATTCGCGAAGTTACTGAAAAAGACCATATAACAGGTATTGAAACTATCACCAGAGAACAGGTAAAATGATTGGAGGGTTATATTATGTTGGCAATTGAAAATTTATGCTATCGCTACAAAAACAGCGACCGTGATGTGCTAAAACAGCTAAATGTAAACTTTGAAGCAGGCAAGCTAAACGCCATACTTGGTCCATCCGGCAGCGGTAAGACCACGCTTTTGTCCATTATGGCAGGACTTGATGTTCCAACAGATGGCACGGTTACGATAAATGGCGAAGACCTGGCTTTTATGGACCTTAACCTATACCGCCGTGAGCGCATTGCAATGATATTCCAGGCCTTCCATCTTTTTCCATTGCTTACGGCCATCGAAAATGTGTGCTATCCCATGGAGCAGGCAGGCATAGAAAAAGCCGCTGCAAAGCGCAAGGCGGCGGAGCTGTTGGAAAGCGTGGGCATTAGTGAGGAAAAACACAAGCGATATCCATCCAACCTTTCCGGCGGTGAACAGCAGCGCGTGGCAATTGCACGCTCGCTGGCCACAGGCGCAAGGGTAATATTGGCCGATGAACCCACAGGAAATCTGGATGTGGCCAATGGAGATGCAGTGATAGCCATATTGCGACATTTGGCACATGACCAGGGGTATTGTGTGATTGTGGTAACGCATAATCTGGATATAGCAGAAGTATCGGATGTGGTGTATCGGATGTCGGATGGGGTGATACGGCAGGTGGTGTTATAGGATAGGAATTATAGTATATGTTGCCAATTGCGCCGGACATATAGGATTCTTTCGATATTTACAGTTCTTGTGTCTTCATTAATGGTGTAGAAGGCTATGTAGTTTTTTATATGTAGCTTACGAAAACCCGGTGATACCTTACGTTCGCCGTCAATCACCGGATACCTATGAGGCATATGTTCCAGGCTTTTTATGGACTGATTAATATCATCACTGAATCTCTCTGCGGTTTCTGGGGCACCCAACTCTACTGCAATATAATATACAATGTCAATTATATCACATTGAGCATCTTTCGAAATATTAATTGTATATTGAGCCATCGGCCATCCCCCGCTTCAGGTCTTTCATAAATTCGTCAAAAGGTCGCGTATGGCCTTCTAATGTAGCCGCATGGCCTTCGTCAAGTAGCCTATAAAGCTCTTGGCGTGATTCTTCCGGCGTCATGTTACGGTTGGCAGCTATCTCTTCATATAGCTCGATGCTCATAACAGCCAAATCGCCCCGGCCGTTTTTTGTTATAAAGACGGGTTCACGGTTTTCGCGGCAAAATGCAGATATTGAGTTGTAATTGTTGCGCAATTCAGTGCTGGATTCTATTCTTGGCATGGTATCATCTCCTTGTGCGTCGTTTAACTTAAAAATCATCTCAGCCTTCGCGCGAAACACCCTTGAAACGCTGGTTGTCCCGCGCTCGACTTCGTTGTTTTTAAGTAAAAAGACTATAATTAAATTCTACATATATTATACCCTAATTTCTTTAGATAGTCAAGTATATTAAGGGGGGTGATTTCCTTGAAACTAACAGCAAGCTACATAGACTCTATAGCGCCAAATACCAGTGCCATCACAAACGCTAAGGGACTGGTGCGCCAAGGCAGTTTTTCCAATATGATGATTGCAGCCGATGGGCCGCTGATATTTGGCGAATGTGCCGGTAGCGGCAAAAATCCATATTTTTGTTCCATGGATTTTTTGGATATGGCCTCACCTGTGCCGCGCTGCAATTGCCCCAGCAGGCAAATACCTTGTAAGCATGTGCTGGGACTGTTGTATGCATATGCGGATGGGCAGAAGTTTGAAGCAGGCGAGGTGCCACAGGATATTGCGGACAAACGTGCGAAAAAAGCAAAACGGGAAGAATCGAAGAAAGAGAACAGCAAGAAAGAATCGAAGAAAGATACTGATGGCGCACCACCCAGCAAAGCCAAGATTAATGCGGCTATCAAGAGAATCGGGGTGCAGTTAGATGGCATTGATATTGCTCAGCGGCTGCTTAGCAATATCATCCAGACCGGGCTGGCAGGCATTGATGCGCGGGGGCTTTCTGCCCTATCGGCACAGGTTGTTGGCCTGGGCAACTATCATATCAAGGGCATACAGGCCGCATTCAATGATTTGCTGATAAATATCGCGAATTATCCCGTTGCTGTTGAACGGCTGATATACCTGCAAGCCCTGCTGAAAAAGGCGCGGGAGCATTCGGAAGCCAAACGCGAAGATGCGGAAAATGTTACTGTGTTGGATATTACCTCGGAAATTGAAGAGCAAATTGGACATATATGGAAGCTTGACGAACTGCGCGAATATGGATGTTTTGTGGACGACGCGGATATTGTGCAGCTTTCGTTTAATATAGTTGATAACCCGGCGAAAAAAGAGTTTGTGGATACCGGGCATTTTGTGTGCTTGCAAAATGGGCGGATATATGTTGCAAAAAACTACCGCCCATACCGCAGTGTAAAGCATATTAGCCGTGCGGACAGCATATTTGAGCAAATTACGGCAGAAACGCTATACATATATCCCGGCGGAATGAACCCGCGCATACGATATGAAAATCACACGATGTCCGCGATGCCACCCGGCGCATATGCCGTCATCAAAGGGTTTGCAAGCGATGACTACGCCCAGGCGGCAAAGTCAGTCAAAAATCAAATAAAATCGCCGCTGGCGGACAAAAATCCAGCGATGCTCTTAAAAATTTCCCGGGCTATTTTGGCAGAGGATGGCGAAGGGCAGCGGCATATGTTGATTGAAGACGCAAAGGGGTGCAGGCAGCAATTATGTGGCCCCACGGCAGATACGCTTGGGCTATTTGATACTAATTTGCTGGCAGAGCAAGCCTTGCTAGTCGTATATGAAAACAACCGCGAGACGGGGCTGCTGCTGGCGCAGCCGCTATCCGTTATCACAGATGACCGTATTATTCGGCTGGAATTTTAGGGGGTGGCATTGTGAAAATACAGGTATTAAGCGACCTGCGCGAAGAAGTTAACAGGCTGTTTATCGCAGGCGGCAAATTTGCTACAGGCGATATGCGCGTTGCACGGCTGCTGCCCACATTGCAAAAGATGGGCGAAAAAGCACCGGCAATAAAGCGGCTGGCAGATATGACGGATGAAATGTTAACATCTACACAGCCCGAGACGGCATTGGCCGAGCTGGGCGTGTTTTTGGGCGCATTGATGGATACGCAGGGCGGCTTATGCGTAGGTGAGCTGGCCGAGCTGGAAAGTACGCCATATTTTGGCATCTTGCCCCAAACAAATACGCCATATTCCACGATGGAGCCGGTTATCACCGCATTAACAACCGCAAGTAACGCACGCCTTAATGTCATTAAGGAAGCTCTTGATAATGGCGGCCTAAACGACTTTCGGCTGTATAACCACATCGCCAAGGGCCTGGAAGATAAAAACGCAGAGATAGTGGGCTTGCTGGCCAAGACGATAATACCATCTATCGGCCCGGTCATAGTGCCATTTTTGTTGCGCGATTTAGATATACAAGGCGGCAAGCATGACGCCACGCGCTTTGCAGTGCTGGATACACTGGACTATGAAGGCATTTTGCAACTGGCACATGAAGTTTTAGCAGAAGGTTCGGCGGCGGTGCAGCCGGAAGCCGTAAAAGCACTGGGGCGTGATGCGGCCCAAGAAGAACTGCTGCTGGCTTATACCGGTGACAAAAAAGCCGCAATGCGCGAAGCGGCATATATCGGACTGGCGCGAATGAATTCCAAAAGGGGCAAGGAAAATTTGGTGGATGTGCTATTGTCTAATAAGCCCGGACCGGGCATTGCGGCCATCGGGCATTGTGATGACGAAGCGGTTTTTGATGCAGTAGTCAAAATTTTTGAAAGCTATGACGAGAAAACTAATGACAATATGAAGTATCTGTTCACCATCAATAGAGTGCTGGAAGAACACGAAAATCCCGCGATAGCAGCGGACATATTCAGGCGCATCGCTCACACATCAGCTTTTAATAAGCAACACCACTCCTTCCCTCATACATTTCTTACGGTGGCATCGCGGGCATATTCACCCGAGCAGTTTTATGACGTGTTTATGCCAATATATGCCAAGCATGGCATGGTATTTTACAATAAGCCGCCAATGTTGGATGAGCGTTGGGCGGATGAGTTTATCAAAAAGCAGGATATATTCATCATGGGGTTGATGATGAATAGCAGTACAAAGGATAAACTGTTGAAATACCTGCGGCTGTATATGCGCAAGCAAGAGTTTGATGATATGCGGTATTTTTGCGCAGCTCAGCTGTTAGCACAACATTTGGATGCAGATGAGCTTGGCTTTGTGGCTGATGGGCTGTACAAGGCATTGAAAAAACGACCAAAAAACGCAAATCAAGGCAGCATTGCTTTGAACGGCGCAAATGCTTATATATTCAACGATGCCGCACTTGTGCGCAAGATATTTGCGGAAACAGGGCGCGGCAAGTTAATTGAGAAGCTGAAAGAGGTATACAGCGGCGATGGGCTGAATTACACCGAGCGAACGCTAAGCGATTATTTGCAGCGGCATTAGGAGGAAATAATATGGACATACTACGCCAACCGGCGGAAAAATTATACGAAGACGAAATAAAAGCCCTGATTGCGGACGATACGGGCAACGAAAAGCCCGCAGGCTGGCAGATGTCGCCCAGGGCTGTACATAAATTTATTGTGGGCGGCAAAGCCGGAAAGGTTAATGTTTCGCCGAAATATATGGGGCATAATCGGCTGGTAGAAGTAGCCATTGCCACATTGCTAACCGACCGCTCGTTGCTACTTATAGGCGAACCGGGCACGGCAAAATCCTGGCTGTCGGAGAACCTGGCGGCGGCTATTTGCAATGATTCCGGCCGGGTGGTGCAAGGTACGGCGGGCACCAGCGAGGAGCATATACGATATTCCTGGAACTACGCCATGCTGCTAGCAGATGGGCCGTCGGAGCGGGCGTTAATCAAGAGTCCCATCTACCGCAGTATGGAAGACGGCTGTCTGGCCCGCTTTGAAGAGATTACACGCTGTGCCAGCGAGGTGCAGGACGCGCTAATATCCATCATGTCCGAAAAAACCATTAATGTGCCGGAACTGGCCCATGAAATGCCCGCGCGGCGCGGATTCTCCATCATTGCAACAGCAAATACACGCGACAGGGGCGTGAACGATATGTCCGCCGCGTTAAAACGACGCTTTAACATTGTGGTATTGCCCGCCCCGGCGGATTTGGAAACGGAAGTGGATATTGTATCACGTCGCGTATCCGAAATATCCGCAAGCTACAAGCTAAAAGCCGCACTGCCTGCCGATGAGGTCGTGATGAAGGTTGTAACCATATTCCGTGAACTGCGGCGCGGTGCCACATTGGATGACAAGAGCAAGCTAAAATCGCCCAGCGGCGTAATCTCAACCGCCGAGGCCATTTCGCTGCTAACCAATTCGATGGCTCTGGCGGCCTGCTTTGGCAATGGCGATATTGATGCCCACGACCTGGCAGCGGGCTTGCAGGGGGCAATAGTGAAAGATGAAGAAAAAGACCGCATTGCCTGGAAAGAATATCTGGAAAATGTGATGAAAAAGCGAGGTGCGGCATGGAGAAATCTATACAATGCGTGCCGGGAATTGAACGATTAAATATTTTTGGCGTTAGGCATTTGTCGCCTGCGGCTTCGTTTCATTTGCTACAACTGCTGGAGCATGTGCAGCCGCGATGCGTGCTAATAGAAGGGCCATCGGATGCAGATGATATTATCGGCTACCTGACAGACAGTCGCGTAAAGCCGCCGGTGGCACTGCTTGCATATACCGCAGACCTGCCGGTGGAAACCGTAGCATATCCATATGCCGAATATTCGCCGGAATATCAAGCTATGCTTTGGGCCAAAAAGCACCGCGCAGTATGTCGCTTTATAGACCTTCCCGCCGGTGCGCTTTTGTGCGGAAAAAAATCGGAAGAGGATGCGGAAGGTCTTGCAGATTTTTATACCTTTTCGGCGCGGCTGCACAGTGAGGTTGCGCGGTTGGATGGGGCCGTAAATTTTGACGACTATTTTGAGAAAAATTTTGAACATAATTTGAACGAGGGCAGCTATAATGCTGCATTGACCCTGGAGTCTCACGAAATGCGCCAATTGATTGAGCCTGCTCGTGAAGATGCATATAACCTAGTGCGCGAGGCGCATATGGCACGATGTGTACAACAGGCTATAGATGAAGGGTTTGCGCCGGATGAAATTGTGGTTGTAACAGGGGCATATCATGCCCAGCGTTTGCGCGCAACCGCTCCAATGACTGATGACGAACTGGCCTCCCTACCCCGCCGCGAATCCAAGATTACGCTGATGCCGTATTCGTTTTACCGCCTCTCGGCCCGTAGTGGCTATGGTGCTGGCAACAATGCCCCGGCGTATTATCAAATGATGTGGGATTGTATGCAGGCAGGCCAGGCAGAAGACCTGCCAAACAGATATATGACAGCACTGGGCCGTCATGTACGTGAAAACGGCGGATACTGCGGCACATCCAATGTGATAGAGGCCGTGCGGCTGGCGCGCGGGCTGGCATACATGAAAGATGGCAATATGCCCACATTGGCAGATATGCACGATGCAGCAATTGCCTGTATTGGCAATGGCGATGCTTCTGCGGTAGTCACGGCATTTGCGGCCATTGATGTTGGCACCAAATTCGGTGAGCTGCCCGAAGGTATGAGCCAAACATCCGTGCAGGATGATTTTAACCGCGAACTGCGACGGCTAAAGCTGGAAAAATATAAGTCCACGGTAGCCACAGAGCTGGAGCTGGATTTGCGCGAAAATATCCGCGTAAAATCCGAAGAGGCGGCATTTGCAGACCTTAACCGCTCCACATTTCTAAATCGCCTTGCGTTTTTGGGCATAGGCTTTGCCACAAAGCTGGCAATTAGACAAGATGATGCCACATGGCGCGAAAAATGGGTGCTGCGCTGGTCGCCCGAGGTGGAAATACAGCTGGTGGAATCCGTGTTGAAGGGCGAGACAATAGAACTGGCGGCGGCATATGAGCTGAAAGAGCGGCTGACAGACTGTGGTGATGTAGCCATAGCCGCCAACCTAATCACATCTGCCTGTGTGTGCAAGCTTACCGGCACGATATCATCCGCACTGGCCGTGTTGCAACGGTTAACGGCGGACAGTAGCGACTTTATCAAAACAGCCGGGGCGTGTTTTGCAATATCCCAGCTGATACAATACGGCGACCTGCGTAAATTTGATACAGCACCCCTGGTGCCGCTGCTGGCCCAGCTATTTTTACGTGGCGCGCTGCTGATGGTGGAATACGCGGGCTGCAATGACCAAGCCGCAAGTGAGGCCGCAGGAGCCATCAATGCGATGCACATTGTGTCGCAGGAAAACTACGAGATTATTGATGATACCGCATGGATTGCCGAACTGCGCATATTGGCACAACGTGATGACCGCAATGCCAAGCTTTCTGGCCTGGCCTTTGCCATATTGCTGGAGCGCAACCTAATAGACGAGGACTTTTGCGCCAAAGAGGTATCGCGACGGCTTTCGCCCGGCATCCCGGCGGATATTGGCGCGGGCTGGTTTGAGGGTATGAGCATGCGCAACCGCTATGCCCTGCTGTCGCGCACCAATTTATGGAAAGAGCTGGATGCGTACATAGCGGGCTTGGATGACGACGAATTCAAGCGCAGTGTGGTATTTTTGCGCCGCGCCTTTGCCAATTTTGCGCTAAAAGAGAAAAGCTCCGCCGCGCAACTGCTGGGAGAAATATGGGCGATGGATGCAGGCGATGCATCAATAATGCTACAAGCCCCGCTGGATGAGGATGAGGTGCAGGCACTGGATGAGCTAAACGATTTTGATTTTGATATATAGGTGACATTATGGATGAAAAACAAATCAAACGCTGGCGGCTGATACTGGGCCACGATGCAAACACCGCATTGGGTGCCCCTACCCTTGGCGGTGACGAGTTTACAATGGATGCGGCCCTGGCCGCAATATATGATGGCACCGGTGCAGGTAGCAGCAATGAGCGCAGCGCGGGTCTTGGCCCATCCGCACCAAATCTGGCGAAATGGCTGGGCGATGTGCGCGCACTGTTTGCGCCGGATATCGTAAGCGTGATACAGGCTGATGCCATTGAGCGCAAGGGCCTGACAAAGCTGCTATTTGAGCCGGAAACCCTGTCGCAGGTAAAGCCGGATATTTCCATGGTTGGCACCCTAATGTCACTTAAGGGCCAGATTCCTGAAAAATCCAAGGAAACCGCCCGCGAGCTGGTACAGGCAGTTGTGGATGATATCATGAAACGCTTGGAGCAAGATTTGCGCCGGGCTGTTACCGGTGCGCTTAACAAGCGCGAACATTCGCCAATACCCAGTCTATCCGGCACAGACTGGAAACGCACCATACGCCGCAACCTGAAAAATTACGACAAGGCCACGGGCAAAATCATCCCGGAGCGGTTTTATTTCTACGAGCGGCGCAAACGCAACAAGGAATGGACGGTGATACTGGATATTGACCAAAGCGGCTCCATGGCAGATTCCATCATATATTCATCCGTGATGGGCGCGATATTCGCATCCATGCCCGCGCTGGATACGCGGGTGGTGGCCTTTGATACCGAGGTGGTGGATTTGACCGAAGTCGTACGCAACGACCCTGTGGACATGCTTTTCGGCGTACAGCTGGGCGGCGGCACGGATATTAACAAATCTGTGCAATACTGCGCGGGCCTAATTGAAAATCCTAAGAAAACGCTATTTATCCTCATATCCGACCTATACGAGGGCGGCGTGGAAGCGGGCCTACTGCGCAAGCTGGCCGAAATGAAGGACGACGGTGTAAAATGCCTGGTGCTGCTAGCCCTATGCGACCGCGGCACGCCATCCTACGACCGCGACCTGGCCCAGAAAATAGCTAACCTGGGCATATCCAGTTTTGCCTGCTCGCCGGATAGACTGCCGATGCTGGTGGAAGGGGCGTTAAAGGGGTTTGATTTGGTGGAGCTGGCGGAGAGGGTGAAGGCGTAAGGTGCGCTTTAGACGCGGGCGGCTCACGGCGTTTCGGCAAGGTTCATGCCGAAACCAAAAGGCCGCCCCTACGATGGATTGTAGGTTTTCGGTCGGCGCATCTTGTGCATTGTAGGGAACAGATTAATGCGTTCCCTGCAGCCATTGTGCATCTTGCAAGAATCGTATTGTTATATTTTGTAAACACCAATCAAGGTCGAAATTCAGCATTATTAACCTGGATTGCTTCGGCCCTAATAGTTCTCATATTTACAAGCATTGTTGGCCTCGCAATGACGACAATGCTTGTATCGTCATTGCGAGGGCGAATATGATTCTGACCGCTATATAGTTCGTGCCCGAAGCAATCCAGTTGCTTAACCCTTGATTTGCATTGCAATTAATGAGTAAAGGGTTTCGGTTGACTTTTTTGTTGGATTTGGTATAATTATGGTAATACAATTGGTTGTATTAGAGGGCTTGGTATTTTGCCTGTATATGTAAAGTTTGGGTATAATGTGCGGTTAAGTATTACATGACAAAAATAGGAGGACATGATAATGGCTATTATTTACAAATCATATAATAATTGGAAAGTCCAGGATACGATTTATCCTTTATTTAAGCATGTACTCTCATTATTTGAAGGAATATTTGGACAAAAATTAATGAATGAGGCATCTTGCTATGTTTATGTAGACAGCAATTGTGCCACTGCTCCAATAATACTATCAAGCCCTATGCGAATTGTCTTAAAGGCAAGTCATTCTTGTCCTTGCGCTTTCATTTTTGAACTGGCACATGAACTCACCCATTATGCTATAAAGCAGCGTACTGATAATGAATATGTGAATACATGCGCAGTTGCAGCGTTTGAAGAGCCTGCCTGCAGTGCTATGTCATTATATATTCTCAAACTCTATTCGGAGCGATTGGATGACAATATGCTCTGTCAAAACAATTGCAGATTCACTACAGAAAAGAGTCTCAAAAAAAATCTTGAGAACTATAGGAAGGATAGATATTTAGAAAACGAACAAGATTCATGCAAAACATACAAAGAGTGGACAAGCATTTGTAATCGCTTTACGGGGCAAATTACATCAGCCTGCGAACGTCCTAAGGTGGGTAAAATGCGCAATCATCTGTATGATTCATTCGTACAGATGCCAGATAGAATAATTGATTTTATTGATTATCCATTATATCTTAGAAGCATACCATTTGATAAGTTGATTGATAGTGATAAATGGAAAGCTGACAAGCCACAATCGGCGGAATTTATACAAAAGATATGTGAGATTCAACCTGCTTTAGCTTAGTGCGTTTCTGCTATTTGACTTTTCTTTGGTGATGGTCGTAGCCTTGAATTAATAAAAGTCACATTATCCATAACTATGCGTATAATAGATACAAAAACGAAAGGGACTTTCAATTGATGAAAAAATCGTTAGCTTTACTATTGATATTATTTACAATGCTGGCTTTAACGGCCTGCGACAATAATGATTATTCACCGGCCGCTACAGAGCCACTGGAAGCATATGAAGGCAGCAGCACCTATACCTATGAAATCATAGTTCATGAGCAAGAGGACGAATCAGGACAGCACGAGCAAGAAGATGAAACGGAGCAAGCCGAGCAGCATGAGCAAGGGCATGAACAGCCGCAACTAGCCCCGCCGCCGCCAACAGAAATACCCGAAACAATAACCATCGGCGGCATTGAAATTTACACAACATGGGAAGCATTAAATTTGAGCGACCAGCTTTTAACAGAAGAAGACATCGCGCCCCTAAGATACATGGCAAACCTCACATGGCTTGACCTTAGCGGCAATGCAATACTTGATTTAAGCCTAACACCGATACCACAAATGACCAATTTGGAATATCTTAATTTGCGCTTCAACCGAATTTCCGATGAATACCACCGCGGCATTTATTTTTTGGAAGACATATCCTTGTTGTCCGGACTAACGAAGTTGACGTACTTGGGTTTGAGCAATAATTCCATTGAAGACATATCCGCACTGGCGAATATGGTAAACTTGATAGACTTGGACTTGACCACCAATCTCATAGAAGATATATCGCCGCTAGCTGGGCTAACAAACCTACAGAACTTGCAGATGAGCGGCAATTTCTTTGCAGATTTGAGCCCTCTTTCAAATTTAACGAATTTGGAAAGCTTAGGTGTAGGACACAGCAGATTGGAAGATATATCGCCGCTGGCGGGTTTGACAAATCTAGGTTGGCTTAACCTGGGCGGCAACCACTTTATAAGCGATATAACCCCGCTGGCTGGGCTAACAAATCTATGGTCTTTATCATTGGCAAATGCAGCAATTAATGACCTGACACCGCTAGCTGGACTAACAAATTTATCTTGGCTAAGCTTGAGCGACCTAAACTGGGGCAACGACCCGCTAACAGACCTATCGCCGCTGGCTGGATTGACCAACTTAGAAACTTTGGTGATATATGGTCATGGCCACTATATTACAGATTGGTCTCCGGTAGCGCATGTTGGCCAAATCATACCATAGACAACTAAAATAGAGAGGTATAGAGAAATGTTTAATGGCTTTACCCCCGATACAATTGATTTTATGTGGAATCTACGCATGAACAACAATAAGGCTTGGTTTGAGGAGAATAAGCTGCGATTTCAGCAGGATTTTCAGGTGCCTATGAAGGCATTGGCAGGCGAGGTGTTTGAGAGGATGGCAGCGGAATATAGCGACCATGGTTTTATACATAAGGTTTCGCGCATTTACAGAGATGCGCGCCGTGTGCGTGACGGAGAGCCGTACAGATGCAACCTGTGGTTTTCTATCGAAAGACCCAGTGTAGAATGGACATCTACGCCGGTGTTTTGGTTTGATTTGCATCCTGAAAATTGGAGCTATGGCCTGGGATATTATCAGGCAAAACCGATAACAATGGCAAAATTTAGGGCGCGCATTGACCGCAATCCGGAGAAGTTTGAAAAGTTAATTGCACCGCTAAAAAAGCAGGATGAGTTTACACTTGAAGGGGATGAATACAAGCGCAAAAAAGAGGTCCCATCTGCCAAAACAGCTGCGTGGTACAACAGAAAATCCTTTTCACTAATACATCAGCAGCAAAATGGAGAGGAGCTGTTTTCTTCTGAGTTGGCTGACCGCCTTGTAAGAGGCTATAAATTTTTGATGCCCTTTTATGACTATTTTATCACGTTGGATGCCGACCCTGAACCCGGAGACATGTGAAAAATAGATAATGAGGACATAAATTCTATTGACATCTCTAATACTAGGTCATATAATGATTTTGCCAAAAGCAGAAAAATAAGAGAGAGGTTTTATCATGACATTATCCGAATTTAAGCAAGGTTCTGTAATATGCGACAAAGGAGAACTCTTGCAGCATCTACTATTTATAACTAAAGGAAGTGTTCAGGCATCGTTTGGCAAGCAAATATTCCACTTTGAGCAAGGCGATGTTATAGGTCTCTCTGCCCTCAATACCGGCAGCCATATCCACACATATACCGCGGTTACAGATGTTACAGTGTTTCCATATCCATATGAAAAATTTACTGACCTCACACTGTTGCTACGTGACAACGTTGATGTGGCAAATCGCTTGGTAAATTCCATGTGTCGTCAAATAACTGAATTTTTACAATACAAATCGATGCTAAAGCAGCGAGCTGATAAAGCGTACGCACTAGCCGCAGGGGTATACCCTCAATACGAAAGCATGTGTACCCGCTTTGCCTTTGCATCGAAAAAACTATTGGGATTGTCGGATATTATCCAAGCCTCAGTCTCTGACCCCATTGAAAAATGGATGCATGATTACTATACAGAAATGAAAAATATGGAGCCTGCCCTACAAAAAACATTCTTCCGTAACCCCGGAATATCATTGGGGTTTGTCCTCAAGGCGGCCGAAGATATTCTTCGTATCTCAAAAACCTGCAGTGTATATCAAGAGCATTTGGAAAAGACTTCTAAAATTTTTTTGGATGATTCTAAACATGACCTGTTTGCTCTTATTGCAGAGCTGCATATAAGCTCAGTTGGCATCAAGGGCGCTGACGATGCAATAGAAGCCCTTATGGCACCGTTAAATGAATTTATAGCCAATTCTGTATACATTGACACTGAAAACTATCAAGAGCGCTTACAGCAATACACAGAAAGTTTAGCAGGGGGTCGAAAGGCCAGCCAGCCAACAGATGCCCCTGATATTTCCGGCTTAAAACAAAATTTGGCAGATTCTTTGTATAGTATCCTTGATTATTCCGAATGCTCGGAAGAAATACGAAATAAATTTGCGCGCAATTTGCAGGATTTTACAAAACTGCCTGATAGAGGCAGTTCTGATGATATAGCATACAGTTTACGCCGAGATTTAACCGCAGTTTTTTATGATATATACAAAAGCGTATTTATCAAGAGTCTCAATGACCCCGCTTTACCCACAATCATTAAAATGTTCTTAAATTTTGGTTATATGGATGCCAATCTGGCGGGCCACGAAAATGCTGATTATCTATACTCTATAGCCGATTCATTAAAAGGCGACCCAAGTATTGGCGTATATACAATCAGCGAATGGCTCACCGCAATTTACAGTGGTCAAAAAGAGCCCAGCCGTAATGATTTTGACGAAGATTACACAGCCTATATCCGCGAAATGAAAACATCTGGCAAAATTGATGCCAAAGAGGAGACGCGCCTTTTGTCAGATGTCGAAGGAAAACTGCTTTTTGAGATGGAGCATGTGCTTCCAATTGTAAACAAGATTACCTTTGGACGTATGTCTACATATTGTCCATTGTTTTCCGATGCTAATGTGCAGCGTAAATTGGAAACTTCTTTGGTTAAACCACAAATGCTCAAGCAGACTCTTGATGAAATACGCAGCATCGATTTTTCCGCCTATACACGCGAAACACTTTATTCAAATCCAGAAATTGGTGTCCCAAAAGAGTCTGTGCATATGGAATTTCTGCCTGACTTCATACTAATGCCCAATGTAGGCACTCGTGGGGCTATGTGGCAGGAAATCGAAGGTCGAAAGCGTGCCACGCCATCCCGTATGTTTCTGCCATTGTTTTTGATGAGCGAAATTAAACCCCTTGTTATACGTCTGACAGCTGAGTTTCGCTGGGAGATGTGTAAGCGCATACAGGGCGCACGCTGGAATGATATGTCAGATCCATCCCTTACCAGTGAATTTTTTGACTATTTGCAATTTTATAGGTCTAACCGCGACCTTTCCGCGGATGCAAAGTCATCTGTAAAAGCAGAGCTACTGCGAGCAAAAAATGTATATAAAGCAGTGTTTGTCTCAAACTATTCCGATTGGCTGTTGTATGAGTCAAACGGCTCACCCAGACTTAACAAATTTGTCCGAAAAATCATGTTCTCTTACTGTCCTTTTTCGGCACCGGTACGAGAAAAACTGGCGCTTAGCCCTCAGTATTCGGATATACTTAAACTTTACGAGATGAAAAAACAGCAACGGGAAAAGCGTTTGGAAAATACTCTTCAAAAGGTAAGCAAATTAAGCAAGCAAGCCCCTCAAGAATTACTTGACGAGCTGGAATACTTGAAAAACTGACAAAATACCAAAAACACCCTGCGATTGATATATCGCAGGGTGTTTTTACGTAAGCATTATTCAACAATCGTTATCACGCTATCTATACCTACGGTCAAATAATCTCGTGCGCCCAAGTTCTGCACAATCAAACCCTCAGCACGGAAGATGCCGGGATTGATTACGCGGGCATAGTAGTAATACGTGCGTACCCCGCTAAAGCGGCTGTTGTGGTCAAAGAAGGTAATGCGTTGCCCTTCAGAAGTTGCAAATCGCCATTGTCCTGGCGTCTCGCTCATATTTCCAAAGCGCGCAGAGCCAGATGTGTGGACAAGCCCCGCGGGCAAAAAGTCGGTTATTCGATACGAGCCAGTTAGGGCTCTTGTAGAATAATCTATTGTTATTTGCACACGTACCAAATCGCCCTGGTCAAAGGTATCTCTGGCAACCCTCTCGCCCGCGCGGAAAAACTGGCGGGTTATAGTGATTTCATTATCCACAATTTCAATGTCTTCCAGCGGCACGCGATGAATGGATACCGCCCCCACATCGCCTGTTACAGAAATTAGCTCAAATTCGTGCAGGTTTTGTGTTGGTATACGAAGCGTGAAGTTTCGCCATCCTGAAAGGTCGCGGGTTACTTCCTCGCCAAACATGGTATAGGTAATGCTCGCAGCCTGGTCATCCACATTATCAATCTCATGGATGATAAACGACAGACGCTGGATATTTACCAGCAAATCCCATGTATGGTTGCGCATCGTGTATTGATGCAAGCCCATACGCTCCGGCATATTTAGCTGTGCAGCCAGCAGCGCGACAATAGATGTGGCTTCCAGTATGTCTGCGCGGGTTGTGCCGGTATATATGCGGTAGTACGGCGCAATATGCTGTATATGCGGCAATATGCGGTCATTGTAAAGTGCCCGTGCTATATGGGTCTCGCCCAGTGCTACAAAGCCCAGCGCAATATAGGCAATATCACGGATGGAAAGCTCTTCAATCATCGCATAATTGTGTAAATCAATTAGCACAGGCTCTCCTAGCATTGCCAGGCCATACAGGGCTGTCATTTTGTTTTCTGCGCTATTATCGTCCTCAAAAATGTTGTAAAGATAATTGCGCAAGGCATGTGCGTTGATATCATTCAGGATAAACGGCATCATCCTTACGGTTACAGCCAGGTCGCTTTCGGCATAAGGCAACATAGATATGCCGCCATCGGCCCGCTGGTAATCTTGCGAGTTAAAGCTATCTACACCCGTATATAGGTTAAGGTCAGGAAAATATTCGCGAATAATGCGGTTTGCTTCGCGCCGCATAACCAGGCTTTCGATTCTTGCGCCACGTGCCCAGCGCATACCTATCAGTTCGTTTAGAAATTGGCCACGCCCGCGGTCAATGAATGTAATTTGCGTGAGCCCATCTCTACCTGCGGCAAATGTGGTTTCTGTAGTGATGCCATCATAGAATACAGCGGTATCCATCAATCTATGAGAATTGATTACTTGGAAATTGTGCCTCACAGCATCACTTAGGCCATTTTCGCAAACAGCGCGGATGATAATTGAATGGGCACCCTCTTCGGTCATTTCCCACAGCGGGATATTCACACGCTCGAAAGCTGCGCCCTCGGCGCGGATAATATCGCCCGGTGTATCGTAGTTCCATATCTCAAATGTTACCCTTTCGCCGCCGGAAAGGGCTGTGCCAAAGGCATTTACACCAATAACAGGCTCATCGCCCACCAGGAATATATCATTAAGCGAGTAATGCACAAACATCGGGTTTGTAACGATGATATTTGAGATATCGTTGCCCGCATATAAATCATCTGTTATGCCTGAGATGGTAAGCCGCCAAGATGTGATATTATCCGGCAGTTGGAAACTAAATGTGGCCTGGCCGTATTCATTGGTTTGTAATGCCGCAAAAATAGCAGTGTCTTCAAAAATTTCGCGGATATGGGTTTCGTCACTGCCGCCGCCAGTATCTTGAGCAGCTTCGGCAACAGCCATGGGCATAGGTACTTGGGCATCGTTAAGGGCCATCATTTCTCGGCTGGCTCCATCCACATTCGTCCACACTATACCTCTTTCCATCACATCATCATGCCCATCACTGGCAAAGGTTCTATGGGTAGAAACATTATGCCGCACGCCCGATGGGATGGTTCTATACAAGCTGGTTAGCGTATCCACATTATAATCCCGCAGAGCAAACAATGCCTCGTCCACCACAGCGATATTAATATGAGCGTGCGCTTTAGGGTTTCCATCGCTATCGGCAGCCGTAATGGTTATGGTTGCGGTATCGCTTGGACTATATACATCTTGGTCGGTGGTTGCTGTCAACACAAGCTCGCGGCTTGCGCTGTTAAATTGCAGGGTTTCGCGCATTTGCCAGCCAGAATGATAGGTATGGCCGTTAAAATGCACTGCATATACGGTGGCGTTGGGCAAATGCTCCTCGCCAAAAGTAAATGTAAGGGGATTTATGCCTACATGATATTCAACTATGCCGCCGCTAGCTATTACAAACAGAAAATTGCCGCGGTCCATGGCTTCGGTGCCGCTCATAACGGTAAGATTTACTTCATCACCAATATCATACCCCTCGCCCCATTCTCTTGCGCCATATAAAAACGGCTCACCGCTTTCTGCATTGGCAAAGAAGTTCCACCAATCGCGCCCAATAAAGGTATCATGGGATATTCTGCGTCCGTTGCCATCTGTGGTGGTAATACGCGCCATATAGCTCTCGCCTTGGCGGTTAGGTACGGTGAAATCTCTGGTCGCATTGCCTTCGTCATCAGTTGTAAGCGTAAAGCGTTCGATAACCTCTTCACGACGGTCATGGCGATATCTGGGCACAACTATACGCTCGATGAAGCAATATCGCTCGCCAATACGAACAGGCACCCAATATATGCGTACAATGCTCACAGACAGTTCTTGACCCTCTACGGGCTCGTCAAGAAAATCCCGGCTATGCTCCGATGTGCCGTCATTTATTCTGTCCAGCGTGATATTGTGTACATCTATGGTCAAATTGGCATCTTCATTCGTACGCGATGCCCGCACCCGCACATCAATATCATTGATAAACACCTGCAAGCTGGCAGAACGTGATGTCCAGCCAATTTCTGGTAGGGTGGCTTCCGCAGTAAAGGTCAGGTGTGTTTGCCCCTGAGCATTTCCTTCGGCGACAAGTTGGTTTATGCTCACATCTATCTCGCCATCAATGTCTGTTGTGCCACGCTGACCCCATGTATCATGCCGCAGTTGGCTACCCCAGATGTTGTATGAAATATCAAGCTCAGGCACGGGCGTTCCCTCAAAAAACTCTGCCCGCGCCGTAAATGTGACGGATTCTCCGATAAATGCCGCGCGCCTGTCCGACGATACCAGCATTTGATATGGTGGCTTTACATAATCCTGCACCTCAAAGAATATCGAACCTAGCACGATATCACCGTGATAAATCGTTAGTCTATACGACCCCTGGTCTAAGTTTGGCAATTGTATATGGTCGGAATATGTTCCTCCACTCACAGAAACCGTTTGTCTGTGCAATGTATCGCGCGTGCCAATACCCCAAGACCTTCCAAAACCCCAGCCTTCGGTAAGCACAGCGGATATATAATCTATTTCTTCGTGATACGTGCGGTTTTGCACAAAGCCCCAGAAATACAGGGTATCATCGCGCTGAAACAGTGTTCTGTCTAGTTGCAGTGCCGTCCAATATGCTTCATCCGGCTGCGGGCCGCTCCAGCCCCAACTTCTTGCAAGGGGAACCGGGCCAATATGCCTTGCATGAAAAATGATGCAGCGTTTTCCATCTGATGCGGTTACAAACAGCATATCTTCCGCATCTGTCATGCCGCCATCAAGAACTGCAATACCGTTTGCGTCCGTTTGCGCTGTATGCAGCGAATTATATACCCGCGCACCCACAGCAGGACGCCCTGTGGCCATATCATTAACCCAAACAAGAGTGCTATCATCATCCGCAAATATCTGCACCGCTAGGTCGGTTATTTGCAATATCATTTGGTCCTCGGTTTCGCCGTCAATTGATGCATTGATTATATAGAATCCCGGCGGCAGGGCATCAGGCAGCTGCAAGGTTTCGTGCCACCACCAATCGTCCTGTGATTGAGGCTCGGTTATCCTCATAGAGGTCACTCTCGCCAAGCCTGACACATCTATAAGGCTATCCTGCCACGCAAACCAGGTCCAGCGCGGCGCAGTTAGCATATTTTGAACCTCTTCTACGGCCCGCTCGTTATCATCAAACCTAAATACCTCGATATTAACAGCGGGGCGCGTGCCGCCATGTGCGTAATTTAGCCTAAAATTGACCTGCGGCGGCTCGAAGGATGGATATTCTGTGTATATAGTAGAAAAATGGAATGAATATGTTTGCTGTTGCCGTCTTGGGTCATCATCAGACGTTTCAAAGGAGAATACATAGTCCTCTTCGATTATTTCATTTGTGCCCGGCAGGCTTATACCAGCACTGATGGTAACGGTATATAGCCGCCCCTGCTCCAGTGGATTGGTAGGCATAAACACCGTTGTGCCGCCGCGCTGAATGAAACGCCCTTCCACAGATGGATATACGCTAAAATGCTCCCGTATGTCAGTATGGCCGCCGGAAGAGAAGTTAATTTCGATTCCTGTATCCACAGGCACATTAACAGACTCATGTCCGGGCAATGTGGACATTATTTGGAAACGCGCCGTTGTTTGGAATGTCCAAGTTATGTCTGCATGCCCATCACGCGCCAGCCGGAATATATAAAGGCTGTTGTGTGCCAGAGGCATTATAGGCGTAACCAAAAATGTGCCGTTTGCTTGCCGTGTTACAAGCGGAAAGGGCTGCCCATCAATTGAAATATCAGGCAACTGCCCCGGTGGGATATCGCGCGGCGGGGTTAGCACAAATGAGCTTGATACATCCACGCCCGTAGGTCCAAACTCATGCGGCACGAGGGTATATCCCTCTCTGGCTGCCTCAAATATACCCTGCCAACCCAGCGGCTGGACGGCGGGCCTGGCGGCCCCCTCACCTTCTACATAAAGCGGCATTTGTGTCATATTAATTTCAGGCGCATGCTGCGTTGTATCATCTGCATCGCCGCATGCCCCTAAAATAAGTGTAAATGCCGCAATAAGTAGAATTATCGTGAAAATTCTATGGCTTTTCTTCATTGTTTTCCATCCCCTTTGCATGTCATCATAATACTATAATATCATAAGACGAGACAGAGGGCAAAAATGTTCCAAAAAAGTGTTGATTTTATTTCTCATCTTTCTGTATTTTCTTAACTTGTAACCCAAAAGCCTTAGCCAGGCAAATACAAAAAGAATACACCACCATTATCCACAAAGCTATTAGAGCTGTAACGCCGCTTGCAGGAGAGAACATCGCAAGAAACTCTACTGAATTGCTCATCATAAACGGAGCAATAACATAGAAAGCCATTAAACCTACAGTAGATAGAAGCGGATCGATGAGCCATTTAATACAAAACTTTGTTTTTGCCCTCTCTCCACGGCGAAGCCGCTTGCACAGCCTTATAGTAGTCCGCACAAACAGGGCAATGTAGATAATGCCCATCAAAGTTAAAGCAGTATACACTATATCAAGAATTGTAAAGAAGTCAATTCCTGCTCTATTCAAATCTCCACCTTCCATAATGCTCAAAACAAAATCCCCGAACTGCAAAGCCCCATTTTGCAAATTGCCAAGAACAATTACAGCAGTATCATATTCCGGAAGCATTATAACCGAGGCGGAATAACCGGGCGTAGCGCCATTATGTGCTATCCTTCCATCTTCAGGAAACACTCCCCAACCTCCACCATAGAAAAAGCTAAAGTCTGCGAAGGGCATTTCAGAACCATTAAGCTCGTGCGACCGTTGTACTACTCTTGCGAGCTGTTCGTTCACTTCTACCGCGCCAAGATGTATCCCTGCCCAGCGTGCCATATCTGATATATCGGAATACATAAATCCTGTTGGTATCGCAAGTGGGGTTACTGAGGGATTCCATGTTACCGGTTGCAAAAACCTTAACCGATTACCACCTATGACCCGCCCTGTACCATATGCTCGCTCAACATCTGTAAATGTGTTGTATAGACCAAGGGGATGCAATACCTGCTCTATCATAAATTCATCATAGCTTTGCCCGTACACGGCCTCAATTAGAAAACCCAAAATAATATAGTTTGCATTGCCGTACACATGCACCATGGATGGATAAAATGCAAGCTCAATGCCTATGAGTTGCATTATAAACTCGTCCGTGGTTAGTCCTGTCATGCTTGGCGGAAAATGTCTCTCATCACTTGTGATGCCGCTTGTATGATGCAAGAGATTATAGATGGTTATATCCCTATGCGGCACCGGTTCGCCGTTATAGCTCACCTCAAACCACGGCAAATGCTGACTCACAGGGTCATTTACAGAAAACAGCCCCATATCTTCAAGTAACAACACGCCAAACGCTGTGAAAGATTTTGCAACAGAGCCTATTTGAAACAAGGTGTCATGTGAGCTATCTTTGAGTATATATGAGGTTTCGCCGTCTTGTATCATAGCAATTGCGGCATTGGGTATATTTGCCCGGTTTAGTTCATTTAAGATATGTTGTTTTGCTTCATTGCTTATGGTATCCTGTGCAAACAAAGCAGTTGGAGCTGCTGCGGTTAGCAGGGTTGCGGTTAAAATGATTGCAAATAATTTTTTCATCGTATTTCTCTCCTTTTTTGTGCATTGTCGTAAACTTTAAAGTTAGTATAGCAGGCAAAGGAAGGGATGCGGTAGTTACAAATGTCACTATTACACAAAAATATCTTGACATTGTAAAGATACTATGTTATAATCTTTATGGTGTCAAGATTGGAGGGTTTATCATAAGTAAAAATTCATATCATCACGGCGATTTGCGCACCGCCATGATTGAAAAAGGTATTGAAATTATTAACGAACAAGGCGTAAGCACTCTTTCTTTGCGAAAGTTAGCAGCAGCTTGCGGTGTTAGTCATGCTGCTCCATATAGCCATTTCGCCGGCAAAGACGAGCTCTATTCTGCTATTGAAAACTACATCACAGAGCAATTTGCCGCTGTGCTGAAAGCATCGGTGAAAGAGGCAGGCGAAACACCCAAGGGACTCTTTTACATGGGCTGTGCATATGTATTATTTTTTGCACGAAATCCAGAATATTTTCGTTTTATCTTCTCACGTTCAAATATCGCTGTTGGTGTTGGTCATGAATACGAACCTTATGATTTTTTTGTAGGATTCATACAGAAAATGTTCGACGACATGAACTATCCACAGGAGCTGCGCAAAAAAACCGCCTATGCTCAATGGGCAATGATTCATGGGTTGGCAGCTATTGCGGCAATGAGCAATCCCGATGCAATTCATATATGGGAAGAACATGTGCCAGATATGCTATCTAAAAACTACATGATTTTTCCAGAAAAAATAAATAATTGATACAAAGAGGTGAATTACATCGTGGTTGAGCTTAGAAAAATTTCCATTAGCAATATGATAAGCTGCATCAAACTTAAAGTATCGCCCGAGCAAGAGGGGTTTGTAGCGAGCAATCGCAGCAGCTTGGTGGATGCTTTTGGACTTAACAGGCGAGCAATAGGAAAAGGAAGCGTGGCAAGCCCTTATGCCATTTACGCCGAAGGAGCAATGGTGGGCTTTATAATGTATGGTTATTTTACAAAAGAATTTAATAACAAGCGCGGAGAAAACTATTATTATTTCTGGAGATTCATGATAGACAAAAGTCATCAGGGCAAAGGCTACGCAAGACAAGCTCTGGCGCAGATTCTTGATGAGATTAGACAAAAACCCCATGGCGAAGCCAATTATTGCTACGTATCTTACGAGCCAACAAATACTCTGGTTAGGAAATGGTATCAATCCCTGGGGTTTGTAGAGACCGGAGAAGTGGACCAGGGCGAACTTGTTGCAAAGTTAAGGATTTATAGTAATTCGCCACATTGCATAATCAACTGCGACACCCTCTAACAAAAAGCTAGCCCATAACACCGAAATCATGTAGAATAGAGTTTGACTAGAACAACATTCACATGAAGGAGGCAGTTATGAGCTACTAC
>Ga0131853_10000433_pt1 | contig 76864 bp, 73 predicted proteins | sample TergutLab28metaG_FD_92764 | JGI IMG/M metagenome (GOLD analysis project Ga0131853, IMG submission 92764) | Labiotermes labralis P1 segment gut microbial communities from Petit-Saut dam, French Guiana - Lab288 P1 (version 2) (version 2) | ecosystem: Host-associated > Arthropoda: Insects >...
ATGCACACGCTCACTCCCGGCCCTGCCTGCCGGTCACAAATAGAAAAAAGCATGGGCTTTAACACCCATGCTGCGCCTGTGGTATCGCAATTATAACCTCGTACTTGCCACAGTAACACGAGATGTGTTATACTTGTGACTGGCGGCAGGGCCGAGAGGTTACGCATGGGGTGTATTTGCTTACACCCTGTGACGGTAGTGGGGTTGCCGCCCCGAAGACTACCGCTGCCGCTATTGTATATGATAACGCTCGAATTTGCAAGAGGTTTTTGTAGATTCGGGTGTTTTTTGTCTTTGTCGGGGGGGCGGGGGGTATCTTTGGCAGTACGGTTCTTCTTGGTTTTTACGTTGGTTTCGCCTGGCCGGCGGGGCCTTACTTTTGGCTCGTGCCAAAAGTAAGCAAAAACACGCTCAGGGGTTTTACCCCTGAGAACCCCGCTGCGGGTATCTACGTTGGATAAAACGGTGTACTCGTGCGGTATAGGTATTACGCGCCTTGCGCGCCCTGTTGGTACGTTTGTGACCCGCGATTATAGGCGTCTGCGGGCAGACTGCCCGGACGTTCTCCCCCGCGCGCGGATGGTGGGCGGGGCGGGGGGCGGGGTGAGGGGGGTGCTGTAGGGAAACCCTCCAAGTCTCCACTTGTTTGTCGGTGCGTGTTTTTTTGTTTCGCCAAAAGAACGCCGCCAAGGGGCAAACCCAACGTAACAATACAAATAAAACGGCAGGGGCGGAATAAATCCCCGCCCCTGTGAACACGCCGTATCGTTTGCCGAAGGCCTCTACCCCCGCTGCTTCCGCACCACCACTACGCTCAGGAAATAAAACACCAGCGTAAAGCCCGCCAGTACCGCCGCGGAGAACCAGAAACTGCCGGTATAATCGCCGTAGGTGTATACGATGCCATACACCTCTCGGAAGTTTTGCAGATACTCCGGCGGCGCGCCCGCAAACAGGGCCTCCAAGGGGCCGTCTGCCATAATTTGGCGGAACATGGCGGCGGCGTGGCTCATGGGGAAAAGGCGGATGACCCATTGCACGGCGGCCGGCATTGTGCCGATTGGGATGAATACGCCCATGATGAAGCCGAGCATAGAGCCGAACAGCGCACTCAGAGCGGAAAATGCGGCGTCTGTTTTTACGAACGCCGTAATCAAAAACATCATAGAGTTTGCACAGAGCACACTAAGCACAAGCGTAAGTGCGAGCCGACCCAAGTCACCAAGTTCCGGCAAACCGCCGCCGCTGATTGCGATGTAGGCCATGGAGATGACAAGTGTTACAAGCGTCATCACAAGTCCGACCACCGCAGACCCCAGCATATAGCCGCGGGTGAGCTTGCCTCTGGAGATGGGGCTTGTGAAAAAGTCCCGCCCGGCGGTGCCTCTGTCGGCAACTCTCGTCTCCAAGGCACCCAAACAACCGCTCACGCTGGTCACCGCCACCATGCCAGCCATGACGATGCTTGCCATGACGGGACGGATGAGGTCGGAATCAAATCCCAAGGTTTGACGGAGACCTTCTTCCATCATGTTGCCGAGGAAAAGGATATAGAGCATCAGGATAATTAGTGTCCCGAGCAGGGAGAAGAACACGCTGGCCTTGTCTCTGAAGAAGAGCAGTACATTTCGTTTAATCAGCATGGCTCAGGCCCTCCGTCAGATTCAAAAATACATCGTCCATCGTACCGTTTACGATTTCTATGTTTGCGAGCTGTGCTTTGTATTGCTCGATGATAGGCAGCGCGTCCGTGGTTTTACCCAGTTTTTCTTCGATATAGGTGCCGTCTGTCAGCGTTATCTTCAGCAGGTCGGAACAGTATTGCATTTTCAGCTCCAACGGCGTACCCTGCGCTTTGATTTCGCCCTTGTGGATGACCACAATGTTATCGCTCTGCGCCGCCTCTTCCATATAGTGCGTTGTGAGGAAGACGGTCATGCCCGTGTCTTGCTGTAACGTGCGAATCATGGCCCAGATGTCCCGCCGCGTTGCGGGGTCGAGACCTGTTGTGGGCTCGTCAAGGAACAGAAGCTGCGGCGTGTGTACGAGCGCGCGGGCGATATCCGTCCGCCGCCGTTGGCCGCCGGACAGCTTGCCGTAGGGGCGTTTTGCGAACTCAGAGCTGTCCGTGAGGGCAATCGCCCGTTCCACGGCTTGCTTGCGTTTCGCGCCGTCCATGCCGTACAGGCTGGCGCGGACGGCGAGGTTTTCCTCTACGGTCATCGTCTTGTCCAGCACACTCTCTTGGAACACGACACCGATGAGGCTGCGCACTTTGTCTGGGTCACGTTCGACATCAAAGCCGCCCACAGCGGCCGCGCCTGATGTCTTGGCGAGCAGGGTGGTCAAAACCCCTATTGTGGTCGATTTCCCGGCACCGTTCACGCCGAGGAAGGAAAACAGCTCGCCGTCTGCAACGGTGAAGCTGATGTCACGAACGGCCTGTACGTCGCCGTAGGACTTGTGCAGGTGGTCTACTTGTATCATTGCTTTTCCATGTCTCCTTTGATTTTATGATGAGATTATATCAACATTTTGATACGATGCAAGAGATTTCATCTAATTCTAATCTACATTTAATCTGTGCAACCCATTTTCCTCAAATGGGTTGCAGCCTATTTTTGTGAAGTAAGCCGTCACCGCCGGGACAAAAAACGCATGAACGAGCTGTTGCCGCTTTTGCCATTCCTTGTCCTCTATTGCCCCCGCAAACTCGATCATCTTGGAAAACAAGCTCATGTCGCCGCCCATAAACGCCTCGATGAGAGACCAATATGCAGCAGCAAGGGCTTGTCCCGCTTCGCTTTCCGGGGCTATCCCGTCTGATTGCAAGCGAAGCATCTCGTCAGCGATTCGGTTTTGTTTTTCAATGAAAGCTTTGCTGCTTTCTCTGTCAAACCGATTTTTCACATGCTCCATCATATCATCATCCATATGCTTGATGGCCCAGTACATCTCATTGTTCATCTGCAAGCATACGATGATGTCAGCGTATTTTTTGAAGTCTACCATCTGCATTTGCAGCACTTCCGCTCTGAGCGCCTCGATTGCACGCAAAGACTCCGACAGGGAATCCAACTTCTCCCGGATGGCAACCGCGTGTTCCGCCAATGCGCCGGCCACATCCTGCGGCGTATCCAGCGTGATGAGGCGATTTTTGATATCGTCCAAGGAAAACCCCAAAGACTTCAGCGACAGGATTTGGTGGAGCTTGATGACATCCTTGTCCATGTAGAGTCTGCGCCCGCCCTCGCTCGTCGCCGAGGGGGAGAGCAGTCCCTCCTTGTCGTAATACTGCAAAGTGCGGACGGTGGTACCCATTTTCTTTGCGACCTCGCCGACTGTCATGCAGCCCTGCGGGACGGCGCGGTATTTTGACATAGAAATCCCCTCCTCATGTCCCAGTATAACTCATTACGCCAGGTCACAAGCAAGGGGTTTTTCAAAATTTTTTGAACTTTTTACGGAAGTGTGTGCAGAACCGCCATAAACTGGGCGATGCTGCCGAGAAGAATAAACACATGAAATATCTCATGACAGCCGAAGCGGGGATTATGCTTCCCCGGCCATTTGACGGCATAGAGTACGCCGCCTGCCGTATAGAGTACCCCGCCGAAGATGAGCCAAAACGTCCCTGCACCGCCGATCGCGAGGGAAAGCGGATAGATAGCCCCGATGGCAATCCAGCCCATGGCGATGTAGATGCCGGAGGTCAACCAACGGGGGAGGTGAATCCAAACGATATTCACCGCCGTCCCCGCCAGAGCCAGTCCCCAGATGACGCTGAGAAGCACGATTCCAAGCGTCCCGCCCAGTGCGAGGACGCAAAAGGGCGTGTACGTCCCGGCGATGAGGTAGTAGATATTCAGATGGTCAATTTTGCGGAGGGCAATGCGTCCCTTTTCGCCGGTACGCAAGCTGTGGTACAAGGTGCTGGCCGTGTACAGGCCGATGAGGGTCGCGAGGTAGACCGCCATAGCGGGTACCGCACCGGAGAGCCCGGAATTGTAGGCGCGGAGCAACAAAAACGGTGCCGCGCAGAGACCCAGAGCCGCACCCAATCCGTGGGTGACAGCCGACCAGGGCCGCAGTCCGTCATAGGGGTCACGTTGGCGTTCGGTTTTGGCTGACATGGCATGTTCTCCTTTGTCCGTATGAAAAATGGACGATGCCGGGGTATTGCGCCGTCCATGGTGTATCCTCTATTGTGCCTTTTTTAGTTCCGATATGTCATCTTGCATTTGGCGCACGGTGGTTTTGAGGAGAAGAACATCGTCTTCCAAGTCATCGACGCGGCGGTCGGCGGTCAATTTTTCTAAAATTTCGGCATGGCCTTCCGCAATGAGTTTGAATTTCGGGTCAATGAGGTTTTCGATGAGAAGCATCATGTTGCGGTGTCCTTCTTGCAGAACACGGCTCTCCGACGCCTGCAGGTTATCTGTCATACGTGCTTCTGACGCCTGCAGGCTATCTGTCATGCGTGCTTCTGATGCTTGTATGTTATCTGTCATACGTGCTTCTGATGCTTGTATGCTTGCTTGGAGATTTTTGCTTGTCTCCTCTAAAATTTCGTCTTTTTGCCGAGCAATCAGTTCTCTGATTGCACCCGTTTCTTCCAAAATCTCGTTTTTTTGTTGAGACAGCAACACTTTTATATTGTGATCAGTCTCTTGTAAAATCTCGATCTTCTGCTGAGACAGCAGGCCTTGTATCGCATTCAGCATCGCTTGATCGACCATGATACGCACCTCGTCTTCGTGTAATATGGGTTTCTATTATACGCCCCCCGCTCCCCCTTGTCAATGATTACCGACCCGGTTCAATAAAACCACCAACGCACCGTCAAGGCCGCCACGAAAAAGCCCGCCACGTCAGCTGTGAGGGCCGCCGGGATAGCGTAACGGGTCTTCTGAATCCCGGCCGCGCCGAAGTAGACGGCGATGGTGTAAAAGGTGGTCTCCGTACTGCCCAAGAGAACGGCAGCGGTGCGCCCGATGAGCGAATCCGGCCCGTGCGCCTCGATCATTTCCGCGCCCACGGCCAAGGCCCCGCTGCCGCTGATGGGCCGCACCACCATGAGCGGCGCAATCTCCGGCGGGATACCGAGAAGGCCGAATACCGGGGATAAGAGTGCCGCAAACGCCTCCATCGCCCCGGAGGCACGGAGCATGTAAACCGCCGTGAGGAGGCAGACGAGGTTGGGAAAGATTTTGACCACCGTACCCAGCCCCTCGGCGGCCCCGGCGGTGATGGCACTCCACACGTCCACCCTCCGATAGAGTGCCCATGCGGCGGTGCCGAGGAGGACAAGGGGGATGACCAAGTCAAACAGGCTTGTCATCATAGCGGCTTCCTCCGGGCGAGAAGCCTTGCCATTCCTATGCCCACGACCACGGCTGCGAGGGACGTGACCCATACGGCGGGGAGGATATCAAAGGGCGACCCCGCTCCTGCGGCGGCGCGCACCCCGGCCACGGTGGCGGGGATGATTTGGATAGAGGCGGTATTGAGCACCACGAGCATACATTGGTCATCTGTGGCGATGCCGCCCCGCTTCATGGCCTGCACGGCACGGATGCCCAAGGGCGTAGCGGCGTTGCCGAGGCCTAAGAGGTTGGCAGAGACGTTGGCGGAGAGGGCCTCCATCGCCTCCGGGTTCTCTCGATTATCCGGAAAGAGCCGAGCGAGAACAGGGCGGAGCAATCGAGCCAACCCCGCCGCCAAACCGCCGCGGCGGATGACCTCCATAATCCCGCTCCAAAGGCAAATAACCCCGGCGAGGGTAATAGAGAGCGTCACCGCCGCGCCTGCGCCCTCCATGGCGGCAGTTGCCACTTGGGAAACTCTGCCGTTTAACAGGCCGAAGAGCAGAGCGAGGGCCACCATGCCCGTCCAGATGCGTGCCATTGCCATAAATCCCGCCTCCTTGTCTATGCTTATGTATAGACAAGCGGGCGGGATTTATGACTGTTGGCGCGGATTGGTTTTCGCAGGAGCGGCCTTTGGCCGTCCCAACAAAAAAGCGTCGCACTAGCGACGCTTTTTTAATGACTCCTCAACCTGACCCAATTGTTCTACCGTGTTCACCCCGATAATTTCATCCCCCAACTTCCGCATACAGATGCCGATCTGCATGCCCTCGCCCTGCAAGATTGCAGGCACGTCGGTGAGATAATACTCACCCTGACTGTTGGAACGCCCCAAACGTCCCAGCGCAGACAGAAGCGGGCCGGATTGGAAGATATAGACACCCGCATTCAACTCCCGGATGTTCTTCTGCGCCGGGGTGCAGTCCCTGTCCTCGACCACTTCTCGGAACTTGCCGTCTGCGTCTCGGACAATGCGGCCGAAGGCCATGTCGAGGTCGGTGGTGCCCGTGAGAATGGTGCAGACGTTCCCCTGTGTCTCGTGGGTACGCACTAAGTCCTCGTAAGTCTCTCGGCGCAAGAGGGGCATGTCGCCGCAGCAGACCAAGACGGCGCAGTCTTCGCCATCTAAGGCCTCCCGTGCGGCCATGACGGCGTGGCCCGTGCCGAGTTGTTCCTTTTGCTCGGCGAAGACGTAGCCGGGGAAATGGGCGGTCACTTGCTCTTTTTGGTAGCCCACGACGATGATTGTGTCCTGCGGCGGGATGAAGGCGAGGGCATCCAGCACATAGTGAAGCAGCGGCTCGCCCATGACTTGGCGCATGACTTTGGGTAAATCTGACCCCTCCGTGCGCAGACGTGTTCCTTTTCCGGCAGCCAGCACGACGGCTTTGATTGGCATAGAATCAACCTCCTGAGAATAAAGACAGGGGCGACCGAGGACGGTCGCCCCTAATGTTATGTGGTGATTAGTCTTCGATGAGCGGTTTGCGGGCCGCCTCGAACTCCTTGAGCATCGCTTCGGACGGCTTCTTCGTGACGAGACTTCCGACAATAATGGCAATCAAGGAAAGTGCGAATCCGGGGACAATTGAGAGCAGCCCGGTCTCCGCCCGGAGTGTAACATTTTCCTCAATGCCCTGTACAAGCGGCGCATACTGCCAAACAATAACGGTCAGACCGCCAACCACAATACCGGCCACCGCCCCCACACGGTTTGTGCGCTTCCAGTAGAGCGAACACAATACAATCGGGCCAAACGCTGCACCGAAACCCGACCATGCCATAGCGACAAGCATCATAACGCCCGTGTTGCGGTTCGGGCCTCCGAGTTCGGGGTCATAGGCATCAAGGGCAATCCACAGAGCCACTAAGGCAACCGCCAGAACGGCACCACGGCTGAACCAGACCAAATGTTTGTCGGAGGCTTTTTTGTTTGCCAGTTTGTAAATATCTCCAATGGCTGAAGAACCAACCAAGAGCTGTGAATCCGCAGTAGATTTAATTGCGGCGAACATACCGCACAAGAACAGCGCACCCAGCAAAATCAGCCAAACCGGCGCACCATCGCCGAGGAAGATGCCTCGAATCATTTGGATAAACACGGTTTCTCTGTGTGCTTGGCCAAGGTCCGGGACAAATGCGCGCCCTACGATACCGACCAATACAGCAGATGCAAGTGCAATCAGAACCCATACAATTGCAATCACAGCAGAGCGGTGTACGTACTTCTCTTTCTTAATGGCAATCAGCTTGACCAAAATATGGGGCATACCGAAATACCCAAGCCCCCACGCAAGACCCGAAATAATGGATACTGCCGGGAGACGGTTGCCCTCACGATCTGCCAAGAGGTTGAAGAATCCGGGTTGGTCGATTGCATCGACCACATTGCCCCAACCGCCCAGAATCGTCATTGCAATTAGCGGGAGGAACAAAACTGCAGCGAGCATAAGCATGCCTTGAATCGTGTCAGTCCAACTAATTGCTTTCAATCCGCCAATCAGCGTGTAGAGTACAACGAAGCTCGCAAGGATGATGACAGCTGTTTGGTAGCTGATCCCGAAAATTTGCGGCAATAGTGTGCCGCCGGCAACGAAGCCGGATGCCGCATATACAGTAAAGAATACAGCAAAAAACACAGCTGCGGCCAGTTTCACGACATGGGACTTGTCATGAAAGCGGTTTTCAAAAAATTCGGGTAGTGTAACGGCGTTCTTTGCTACAATCGTATAACGTCTGAGTTTCTTTGCAACAAAGAGCCAGTTGATTATCGTACCGATGGTCAGGCCGATTGCAATCCACGCATCGCCTGTGCCAAACCAGTACACGGCACCGGGCAGCCCCATCAAGAGCCAGCCGGACATGTCCGACGTCTGCGCAGACAATGCGCCGACCCACGTGTTCAGTCCTCTGCCTGCCAGATAGTAATCCTCCATGTTTTTCGACTTTCTGAAATGGAGTGCCATACCGATGATAAAACTAAAGTACACTACGAAAACAGCGAGAATCATCCAATCCATATTAGACATATTTCACACTTCCTCCCAATTTTAGCATTTTCTGACAATGACAATGCTATAACTAACTATAATAGATTGGAATGCTTGGTTTGTCAATATAGAAAAGGGCAAAAGGACGCGTTTGAATTGATTTTGCAGAGACAAACGCAAAGGGCAGCCACACAGAGCTGCCCTTACAAAGGATAAGGGGCTGATTTTCATCAGCCCCTGCACATTAAAAATACCGCTTCAGCAATCCCGCAAATCCACGTCCATGCCGCGCCTCATCTTTGGCCATCTCATGCACGGTGTCGTGAATCGCGTCGTAGCCCAGCTCTTTGGCGCGTTTGGCGAGCTCGAACTTTTCGCTTGTGGCCATCATCTCTGCCTCGGCGCGGCGGCGTACGTTCTCCTTCGTGCTGTCGGTGACGGCTTCGCCGAGGAGTTCAGCAAACTTTGCGGCGTGTTCTGCCTCCTCGAAGGCGTAACGCTTGAACGCCTCGGCAATCTCCGGGTAGCCCTCTCTGTCGGCCTGACGGCTCATGGCGAGATACATCCCCGCCTCGGCGCATTCGCCGTTGTAGTTGGCGACCAAACCCTCATAGACATCCGGCTCGACCTTGTCTTTTGCGCCCTCGCCGATGAGGTGCTCGGTGGCGAAACCGTTGCCCTCCACGAGTTCGGCGAATTTCTCCGGGCCGACTTTACACAGCGGGCATACGTCCGGGGGAGCCGCCCCCTGATGTACATATCCGCAGACTTTACAGACAAATTTTTTCATAGTAAGTGCCTCCTTCATGTTGATATCAATCTATTCATGCAAGCCACGCTTAAGCGGCTTCCAAACACACTTTACAAATTCCGTAAGCCGTGACATCTACCCGCTCGGCTCTGTGGCCGATATCTTCGAGATGCGTTGCGGCCTCTGAACGCTCGACAGGGTCATCAAAGTCAATCACCGCACGGCAGATGCGGCAAACGAAATGCCCGTGGGGGGCGACATTGCCGTCAAACCGCTCCTGCCCGGCCACCGTGCCGACAGAAACGATTTCACCGCCCTCCTTAAACAACCCGATGTTACGGTACACCGTGCCGAGGCTGAGGTCGGGGTATTCGGGTTTTAGCTCCTGATACACCCACTCCGCCGTGGGGTGGGTGGTCGTAGAACGGATTTTGGCCAGAATGGCCTCTCGCTTTTTACTGTAGTTTCTGGTTCTCATTCTTTCCCCTCCGCGCATAAAACAAGAATAATTCCTGTTTGTGAATTTAGAATACCAAATTGACCGGCACTTGTCAAGTCTTTTTTAAAAAATATCCCGCCCATCCGGGCGGGATATGCAGACGAGCTAAAACGCAATCACATTTTCCACGTACGCTTTCAGTTCCGCAATCGGAATCCGCTCTTGTGCCATCGAATCCCGATGGCGGACGGTGACGCAATCGTCTTCGATGCTGTCGAAGTCGTAAGTCACACAAAGCGGCGTGCCGATTTCGTCCTGACGGCGGTAACGTTTGCCGATGGAACCCGCATCGTCGTACTCGGCCATAAAGTGCTTTTGCAGTTCGTGGTAGATTGCCGTTGCGCCCTCGGCCAGTTTTTTGGAGAGAGGCAGGACAGCACATTTGATCGGCGCGAGTGCCGGGTGGAGACGGAGCACGGTGCGCACATCGTTTTTCTCGGCGTCTACGACTTCCTCGTCATAGGCGTCCACCAGAAACGCCAATGCAACGCGGTCAACGCCGAGGGAGGGCTCAATGACGTAGGGGATGAATCGCTCACCCGTCTCTTGGTCGAAGTACTCCATGGCCTCGCCGCTCTCGGTCTGGTGGGCGGTGAGGTCGAAGTCCGTGCGGTCGGCGATGCCCCAGAGTTCGCCCCAGCCGAAGGGAAAGAGGAACTCAAAGTCCGTTGTCGCTTTGGAGTAATGGGACAGTTCCTCAGCCTCGTGGTCACGCAGGCGGAGGTTGTCCTCTTTCATATTGAGGTCTAAAAGCCATTGTTTGCAGAAGTTGCGCCAGTATTCGAACCACTCCAAATCCGTGCCGGGCTTGCAGAAGAATTCCAGTTCCATCTGCTCGAACTCACGGGTGCGGAAGGTGAAGTTGCCGGGTGTAATCTCATTGCGGAAGCTCTTGCCGATTTGGCAGACGCCAAAGGGCAGTTTGCGGCGGGTGGATCGTTGGATGTTCTTGAAGTTGACGAAAATCCCCTGCGCTGTCTCCGGGCGGAGGTAGACCTCGGCGGCGGTGTCTTCGTTCACGCCTTGGAAGGTCTTGAACATCATATTGAATTTGCGGATGGAGGTAAAATCCCGCTTGCCGCAATGCGGGCAAGGGATGTTCTTCTCTATGAGATAGGCCGTCATCTGGTCATTGTCCATAGCCTCGACGATAACATCCGTGATGCCCTCGCCTGCGTTCCAGTCTTCGATGAGCTTATCCGCACGGTGGCGCATTTTGCAGCCTTTGCAGTCTATGAGCGGGTCGTTGAAATTGACCACATGGCCCGATGCGACCCAGACCTGCCGATTCATCAGAATCGCCGAGTCCAGCCCCACGTTGTGGAGGCTCTCTTGGACGAACTTCTTCCACCAGACTTTCTTGACGTTGTTTTTGAGTTCTGCGCCCAGCGGCCCGTAGTCCCAAGTGTTGGCCAGCCCGCCGTAGATTTCGCTCCCGGCGTAGACAAACCCGCGCCCTTTGCACAGGGCGACAATTTTGTCCATGGTTTTATCTGTGTTTTGCATTGGTGTCCTCCGTGTTGCGGTTAATGTGACCCTCTTGACAAATATGGATTTGTCGGGGTATAATGGGTATATAGATGGGAACTACCGCCTGTAGCATGGCGGCTCAGCCCTGGTATGACAAGAGTGAGACGCCTTACTGCGTAAGGCGTCTCGAATTATTTACGTCTGTACTCGAAGCACAGAGCAATAACCGCTACCAGCAACATGCCGAACTGAAACAGGTCGGTATATGTAACCATAGCATCACCCTCCTTCAACAGAGAGTGACCGAGCCACCTGACGGCAGTCCCCGATAGCATTATACAGGGCGAAGCCACATATAGCAAGCTTTTCTTGAAAGGACGAACCCCGATATGAACTTCACCGCCAACCCGTGCGATATCGCCGTTATCGGCGCAGGACATGCAGGGATTGAAGCCGCGCTCGCCGCCGCCCGTATGGGTGCGGAAACGGTTTGTTTCGCCATCAATCTCGACAGCGTGGGCAATATGCCCTGCAACCCCGCTATCGGCGGGACGGGGAAAGGGCATCTCGTCCGAGAGCTGGACGCCCTCGGCGGCGAGATGGGGCGGGCGGCGGATGCGGCCTGCCTCCAATACCGTATGCTCGGTGCCAGTAAAGGCCCCGCCGTCCAATCGCTCCGTGCGCAGGCGGATCGGCGGGAATATCAGAAAGTCATGAAGCGCACGCTGGAGCGGCAGGGAAATTTGCTGCTGAAACAGGCCGAGGTCATCGCCATTCAGGTGGAAGACGGCAAAGTGGCCGCTGTCGTGACCCGCACGGGGGCGGTGTATCCCTGCCGTGCCGTCATCATCGCCACGGGGACATTTCTGCGCGGCCGTACCATCGTGGGCGAGTGCGTCCAAGACGGCGGGCCGGACGGGATGTTCGCCGCCACGGACTTGTCCGACTGTCTGACGGCACTTGGCCTCCCCATCCAACGCTTCAAAACCGGCACACCGCCCAGAGTTTCCGCACGGAGTGTGGACTTTGACGAGATGGAAATCCAAGCGGGCGACGAGACGCCGGAGCCGTTCTCCTTCTCCACAGAGCTTCCGCCGGAGAACAAAGTCGTCTGCCATCTGACCTACACCAACGAGGCGACACACGAAATCATCCGGGCCAACCTGCACCGCAGTCCCATGTACGCGGGTGTCATTGAGGGCGTGGGGGCGCGGTATTGCCCCTCCATCGAGGACAAGGTGATGCGCTTTGCGGATAAAAACCGCCACCAACTCTTCGTGGAGCCGATGGGGCTGGATACAGACGAGCTGTATATCCAAGGCTTTTCGTCTTCTCTGCCGGAGGATGTGCAGATTCAGATGCTCCGCACCATCCCCGGCCTCACCCGTGCCGAGATTATGCGCCCGGCCTATGCCATCGAATACGACTGCATCGACCCTACGGCTCTGCTCCCGACGCTGGAGGTCAAAGCAATCTCCGGCCTCTATGGGGCGGGGCAGTTCAACGGGTCTTCTGGCTATGAGGAGGCGGCAGTGCAGGGCTATGTGGCGGGCGTGAATGCGGTACTGAAGCTGCGCGGAAAGCCGCCGCTCATCATCCGCCGTGACCAAGGTTACATCGGCGCGCTCATTGACGACCTCGTAACGAAAGGCACAAACGAACCCTATCGCATGATGACCAGCCGCACGGAGTACCGTCTCCTGCATCGGCAGGACAACGCCGACGGGCGGCTCACGGAAGCCGGCCATAGTGTCGGCCTTGTGACGGATGAAACGCTGGCCGCCGTGCGTGCCAAGTATGAGACCGTGGAGCGGGAAGTCAAACGCCTCGGCGCAGTCCATCTGCCGCCAACGGCGGAGCTCAAAGCGTTCTTGGGTGCCAAACAAACTGCTGTGCCCGTCTCCGGCGTGAGCTTACAAGCCCTCATCCGCAGACCTGAAATCAGCTACGACGACCTCGCTCTCTTTGATTCCGACCGTCCGCAACTCGGCCGCCGTGTGGCAGAACAGGTGGAAATCGCCGTCAAATATGAGGGCTACATCGCCAGACAACAGCGGCAGGTGGAGGCCTTTGCGAAGTCCGAACGCAAAGAAATCCCCGCAGACATCGACTATAATGCCATACAGGGATTGCGCTTGGAGGCACGGCAGAAGCTGTCCAAAATCCGTCCGCAGACGCTGGGACAGGCCGGACGCATCTCGGGTGTAAGTGCGGCGGATTTGACGGCACTTATGATTTGGCTGGAGCATGGGAGGAAGTAGAAAAAATTAGCCCCAAAATGAGTACGTTTGTCAAGGGATAAAATGATGTTTCTGCAAAAATATAGGCGGAACCGAATATTCAGATCCGCCTATCATTATAACATATATGCTGTCTCGTCAAACACGTTTTGCCAAGGGTAAATGTCCAATAAAATGAAAAAACCTACAAGGCTGATGGCTACCTTGCAGGTTTTTCCCTTTTCCTTGTACTGCTCGGAGTACCGTCAGATTTCACATGCTGTAAGATGGCTTATCTTATTCCAACTATATCCCTAACTATTTCTCTTTCTGCGTGGACGACTATTTCGCACTAAATCAACCTTTGTTCTGTTGTCAAACGCTTCTTGAACCTTGCTTTCAAGTTGCCATGATATATTTCCCCATTTCATTGAAACAGCATACCCGCTATCAAGATTGTCTTGCAATCTGGCAGGGGCATCGCCAGCAGTTGGAAGGTAAATGGCCAGCAAACCATTGCGCGTCCGATCTCCGTATGGACGTAAAGAAGCGTATATTTCCCAATCAACCCATTTGCGATTTGCAGTCTCAGAACCTATAAGTACAATAGTGACAGTAGAATTTTTCAAATGATTTGTGCGAATTAGTTCCAGGATTTCATCATTGGTTTTATCATCGTATGCATCTGGCAATGAACGGTCTAAGAAGGTATTATTACTGCCATAAGTCTCCTTCAAGTGATTAGCTCGGTCTTGGTCGTTTTCATGATGATAACTAACAAATACTTTGTGTGCCATTAAAATTGCTCCTTTATATTTTATTTATTCAGGACTTTCCTCCTAATTATTACGAGGCTCCCATTTCTTTGTATCAACCTCAAAGATTTTAACATATTCCAAGAATGCAGAATTGAGATTGTCAAAATCTTCAACTACGGCCGCATATTCCTTATATTCTTTTTGAATTTCTGTAATACTTTTAAAGTCATCGCATGTGCTTCCCATTTTTTCAAGCATAGCTTTATACCATCTTTTATAGTCACTCTGATGATTGGTTAAAAATTCGTTCAATTCATATAGCATTCCGTTGGCAGTTTTGTAATACTCACTTTTCTGAGAGCTTTTAGTATCATACACGCTCATGTTCTCTCTTATGAACTCATATATTTTGTAACAAGAATTTATGCAATCGTAGATGTTATCTCTTGTGGGGTCAAAATAAAACAGAGTTCTCTTTGTATTTAAGAAATTTTTTATTTGTTGTCTGAATAACTCCTCTGGTCTCTCAAATATTACACTCATCCCACCAACATCTAGCTTTTCTACTCGTACTACCAATTTTGTAGCAATCTTTCTCCAAATATATATCAAAAGCAAAAAAACAATTAAAGGAGTGGAGCGGGAAATCACTCTTATAATATATAGGACATTAGTTTTCAACAATAACAAGCTGTTCCTTGACTCTATGAAGTCTCTAAAATTGAAGCAAAGCGATAGGAGTAACAATACCAAAAGAAGCGCAATTATAATGATATTAACTCTATTATCCCAAATCTTTTTACGAAATTCACGCATTAAATCACTCCATGTTGTAAGCTCATTTTTTGCAACATTGCATTGCAAAGCTATTTTATAAGCACAGCCTAGAACTCCTGTTGTAGCAAGTTGTGTATAAATATTTTATATCTCAAATTGTAGCATAAAAATATCCAAAAGTCTAGTTTTTCGTTAAATGCTACAAAGGGGGCACGCAATGCGTGCCCCTCGCTGTTCTATCTTTCTATCTCCCACCCTCTATCCCAGTCTATTTGCCATGTTGTAAATTCTCCTTATGATTTGTAGATTTTGAGGTGCAAAAAGCGGTCACTCCGTGAAATACGGAGTGACCGCCTGTGTGGTTGGGTCTATGCTGTTTTCTGCTTTCGCTTGGGATTTTCACTCGCTCTCGCTTGGGATTCAGATGATGTTTAGCTTCATGTTGACAGACGAGAAGAATCCACTCCGTATGTGTGAACAATGTCATCGTATCTTCATCGGAAAGCGGACGGACGCGAAGTTTTGCCGCCCTGAGTGCAAGAACCAGCACAATGTGAGCAGGAGCAGAGGGAAACAGGAAAGCGAGATTGAGTAACGATTCTTTACTCAATCTCGCTCTTTGATCTGCTAGTGTGACCATCTACTCTACTTCGGATCGTATCACCGACCTTTCCGCAAAGCATTGGAATTACTGCAAATGAACCGCTTACTCTGCTGTTTTAGTAGTGGAAACTATCATTTCCACCCTTTACAGCATACGCCTAATAGTGCGGGCCTTTTTCTGTGGCCGGTGCTTGCAGGCGACAGATTTATTCTATAAGCTCCCCGCCGCATAACTACCGTCATCTGCGAATGTTATGGTGTAGCGTTCCGTTGTAAAACGTATAATCAATAAGGTCGGATCGTCCACTCCGCTCCAATGTACGCCGTCGTTAAACATCGGAAGCCAATTTTCTTTTTTGGTTTCCATGTCGGTACATGCTTCGGCCGTGCCGACAAGATTGATTGTGTACGCGCTTGAATTGATACATACACAGGCTTTATTGTTTTTGCTGATGCGTTCGGCATACGGTCTGTCAGTAGCCGTATTAAATGTCAGCCGGTTTATGCCGTCGGCTCTTGTAATGCAAAACGTAGTGGCGGAGGGGTAGCCCTTATCATCAATCAGGGAAAGCGCGGCGTAGCCCTCCATGCCGCCGGCTTTATACTCTGCTTTCGAGTTGATGAGTTCGCTTGCTCTCCTAAGTACCTCTTGATTCATTGTGCAACAACCTTTCTGATTTTTTTATTAGTATATCATACTGCACGTGGCAACGGTGTGTCTTATTTGAAAACATTTGTTAAAACACTTTCACCAGCAAAAGCTCCTGTGCCTGTGCCATCGGTGTGCCGTCCAAAAACAGGCCGCCCCTGTCCACATAGCCGAGCTTCCGATAAAAATGCTGCGCCGCTTCATCTACATTTGTTGAGGTCATCACCATCTGATGTCCCCATTCACGCATCTCCCGTTCCCAAGCCGACATGGCCTGCCTGCCGAGGCCTTTTTTGTGGTGGGCATCTTCTATGTATATGAGCGTCAGGTATGGGATGCTGTCCAAGAACAGGTTATACCGCAGGATGCCGACGGGCTTGCCGTCGTTGCTGATGATATAGCCCCGTTTGTCTCGGACTTTTCGCGTGAATTCGTCTTCGTGCATGTGATTGTCGAGGGTGAACCAGTAAGATTTGTCGCGGGTTGTGACAGGGCGGATTTTGAACATTGGTATCATCTCCTGACAAAATGGGGCCGGCCTGACAAGGCCGACCCTGTTTTTCATTCCTCATCGCTCATTATCAAATCAAGCCGCCCGCCAAAGGCCGCGGCATCGCCTGTGCGGATGAAATATACAGCCGCTGCCTCGTCCATCATCACGGCATCTATGCGGCCTTGCTCCAAGTCCACCAGTGCAGCGTATAAGACCTCCCGCTGGTCAATTTCACCGAGCCTGTTTTGAAGCGTAATATCCTCCGACAAGGCAACCTCCGCCGCCGAGCCCGAGCGCACCGCCATTGTCTGACCCCGCAGGCCGCGCAGGTTACGGATGCCGGAGTCGCTCATGGTGACCACCACTTGGCGGTTCTCTTTATAGGGGCCGATGTAGTACAGTCTGCTCCGGACTGCGTCCGTCAAGGTCACGCCGCCCCAGAGGCTGTCAATGTTGCCGCTGGCGAGTTCAAACTCCCGGTCGGCCCATTGGATGGGCAGGAGCACCAACTCCCACCCGTAGAGGTCGGCCACCGCACGGGCGAGGTCAATGTCGAAGCCCACCAACTCGCCCGTCTCATTGAGGAAACTCATGGGCGCGGAGGACGGGTCAAACCCCACGATGAAAGCTCTCTCCCGCACCTCTTCTTCCAAGGCCGCCGTGGCCTCAAAGTCGGGCGGAATGATGGTCGGGTCATGCCCGAACCAGTAGCGGGCGATGCGGCTCACCGTCCCGTCGGCGGAGAGTTCTTGCAGCGCAGCCCATACCTGGTCTCGCAGGAGGGCATTGCCGCGGTGGAAAGCGATACCGAACTCGTAAGTCGCCGCTACCTCGTCCACGAGGACGGGCATGGGGACATAGACCTCTCCGCCTCCGCCGCAAGCGGCGAGCAGGAGGACAAGGATTAGTAAGATGGCGATAATGCGATGTTTCATGCCGGAACCTCTATGTCGGGGCGAACCGTGTTCGCCCGTGGTACGGGGGATGCGGACGAACATAGTTCGCCCCTACGAATCCGTCGAGCCAAACCCGCCGGTGCGCTCACCGTCGGCCTTGTCGTCATGTGTGATGCCATAGGGCAGGAAAATCCCCTGCGCGAAGCTGTCTCCTTCGGACAAGCGCAGGTGTTTTCCCGTCATACTGTCGTTGGAGATTTTAATCATGATATGTCCCTCGTTGTCGGCGTTGTAATAATCCGAATCGATGACACCCATCGTATTGTCGAGTTGAATCCGATACTTAAATCCATGCCCGGAGCGGGGCAGGATGCCCAACCACCAGCCGGGCTCTATCTTTGCGCGAATGCCTGTGGGGATGGTAATGGTCTCCCGCGTGGAAAGGCTGAAGAAGAAAGGGGTGAAGAAATCATAGCCCGCCGAACCCGCCGTGGCCCGCGCAGGGTGGGCGATGCGTTCATAGGCGGCGAGGAGTTTGTCGCCGTAGAGGGGGACGTTGCACAATTCTGCGCCCAATTTGAACTGGGTGAAGCTGACTTTTTCGAATGTTGCGATGCGATGCAATGGGGGTACCTCCAAGCTGGGATTAAAAGATGAATGTTTATTATAGCATAAATTCTTTTGCAAAGCAAAAGGGTTCGGCGCAAGGGAGCAAGGCACGATAGTGCCGCCTTCTATGATACAACGTTCCGGGGTGCCCGCTTGCCGCCTCTGGCGGCTTAGCGGGTCTTGTTGTTATAGCATAGATTTTTGATTTGTGCAAAATTTGGGGGGTATGCTTTGGTTGTCGGGGGCTTATATTAAAATTGAACTGTTGGTTATGCCTGCCGGCGGCGTTCTTTTTGTTTCGCCCAAAAGAACCAAAAATGCGACTTAGGGGCTGCGCCCCTAAGAACCCGCCGCGGGTTCTTACGCTCGATAAAACGCCGTACTTGTGCGGCATGATGCACAAACGCGCCATGCGCGCCCCATTATTACGTCTGTGACCCGCGATGATAGGCAATTGCGGGCAGACTGCCCGAATGTTCTCCCTCGCGCGCGGCGGGGTTGTGGGTGCAGAAGCCGTCTAAGCTCTATCTTTCCACAAGCGCAAGCCTTTTGCCGCAATCGTCCCATTCCGGCGGGCGAGCCGGAAGATGACGCGTTGCATCTACCACGAACGAAAAGTCAAAGGAAGAGATTCTAAAGAGAAACCCTAGTTTCTCTTTAGTCGCATTTCTTTGCACTTTCTTTGGCTAGACAAAGAAAGTAGGCCCCGCCGGCAGGCGAAAACAACGTATGATTAAAGATAAACTACACGGGCGGCCAAGGACGGTCACCCCTACAACGCCCACGCCCCCCACGCGCCGAACAAGTGCGGCTCCTGCAAAGAGCAGGGGCAATGCACATTTTTGGGCGTCAAACACTACGGAGGATTCCCAATGAAAAAACGACTACTAACACTCCTGCTCCTCACAGCCCTCATCTTACCCGGTATAGCTCAAACCACCCAAGCAATCCAAACGATCACAGACCTCCCAATCATCATGTACCACAAAGTAACAAAAGACCCCGCCCAGCTCGGGAAATTCGCCATCACGCCCGCCGAATTGGAGGCCGACATGCAATTCATCCGAGACAGCGGCTATCAGGCCGTTACCATGCAGGCACTCATCGATTTCGTCCACGGCGCGGGCAAACTGCCGCCCAAGCCTCTTGTGCTCACGTTCGATGACGGATACTTCAGCGACTATCACTACGTCTATCCGCTGGCCCGGCAGTATAACATCCCCGTCGTCTCCTCCATCATCGGCAAAACCACGGACGAATATACGGCCGAGGGGCGGGAGGATATCATTTACCCCCATCTGACTTGGCCGCAGATTGAGGAGATGGCCCGCTCCGGGCTTGTGGAGACGCAAAACCACGGTTACGACATCCATTGCGCCCGCTGCGGCGCGTCCGGCGCGGCAAGACGGCAGGGCGAGGACTATGAGGCCTATGCCGCACGCTTGGGCGAGGATTTGACGCGCCTCCAACGCCGCATCGAAGAACATTTAGGGACGGCCCCCACCACATTTACCTACCCTTTCGGAGCCAAGAGCGAGGGGAGCGATGCGGTGTTGCAAAGTCTGGGATTTTCGGCCAGTCTCTCGGTGCGGGCGCAGCGGAACACGCTGACCCGCGGTGAGCCGGGGTGTCTGTTTTCGTTGGGGCGTATTCTGCGTCCGCACGGGCGGAGCTTGGAGCAGATTTTGGAATCCGCAGCGTGAAAAACCGTCATCATAAGGCATCGGATGCCGGTAACGTAATGTAGGGGCGGCCGGCAGCCGCCCCTACATGTTTCCATCGATTTTTTGAAAAGGCTTGAACCCGATGCCACGGTCATGCTATACTGTGTAAATGAAAGGTGCAACCTTAGACCCACCATATACAGAGGGAAACGAAAGGATGATACTACACCATGAAAATTGTCAAAGCAATCTGCGCACCGGGCCGTACCGGGTTTTATTTCGATGACCAGCGGGCCATCAAAACCGGAACGGCCGTCGCTGACGGGGCTACTTATCGGGGGCTTCCCATAACCCCCGGCTTTACTGCCGTCCGTCAGGCGGGTGAGGCCATCTCCGTCATGCTCATTCTGGAGGACGGCCAAATCGCCCACGGCGACTGCGCCGCCGTGCAATACTCCGGGGCGGCGGGACGTGATCCGCTGTTTCTGGCCGAGGAGTTCATCCCCGTCCTCGAATCGCACATCCTTCCCGACCTCGTCGGCGAAGAACTGGACAGCTTCCGTCGGTTAGCGGACAAGCTGGAGTCTGTGCGGGTTGACGGCAAACTCCTGCACACCGCCATCCGCTACGGGGTCTCCCAGGCGATTTTGGATGCCGTAGCGAAAGCCAAGCATCAGCTCATGTGCGAGGTCATCGCAGACGAGTACAATCTCACCCTGACCACCGAAGAAGTCCCCATCTTCACCCAGTCCGGCGACAACCGTTACGACGGGGCGGATAAGATGATAGTCAAAGGCGCGGCTATTTTGCCGCACGCGCTCATCAACAACGTGGAACTCAAGCTGGGGCCGAAAGGCGAAAAACTTCTCGCCTACATCACTTGGCTCCGCGACCGTATCTTAGCCTTGCGCTCGGACGAGAGCTATCACCCCGTCCTGCATATCGACGTCTACGGCACCATCGGGCAGGCATTCGGCAACGACAACTACGAGGCCATGGCAGATTACTTAGCGACGCTGGCGGGGGCCGCCGCACCGTTCCGCCTCCGCATCGAAGGCCCGATGGACGCAGACGACAGGGAGCTGCAAATGGAATGCCTCGCCGGTCTCACCCGTGAGGTGGACTCCCGTGATATCCCCGTCCAACTCGTGGCCGATGAGTGGTGCAACACCTTGGAGGACATTCAATACTTCGCCGACAATCGGGCGGGTCACATGGTGCAAATCAAGACCCCCGACCTCGGCGGCATCGGCAACACCGTGGAGGCCGCACTCTACTGCAAGGCCCGGGGCGTGGGTGCCTATCAGGGCGGCTCCTGCAACGAGACCGACCGTTCGGCGCAGGTTTGCGTCCATCTGGCGATGGCGACGAAGCCCGTGCAGATTCTCGCCAAGCCCGGCATGGGTGTGGATGAGGCATTTATGCTCGCGTATAATGAAATGCAGCGGATTCGCGTAATTTTAGAGGCGAAAGCGTAGGCGAGACAGTAACAGAGTGCCTTGCAGACCAATTGGTTTGCAAGGCACTTTTTGTTTGTTCGGGCGTTGGGTTGCCCGGTCGGCGAGGTCTTATTTTTTGTAGGGGCGACCGCCCCCGGTATCCCGCATAACAGCAGAAATTTACGGTGTTGGTTGTAGGGGCGGCCATTGGCCGTCCGCGGACGCGCAATGCGCGCCCCTACACGTTGTACATTGTAGAATGCCACCCTCGGTCGCCCCTGCGCGCCTTCTTGTCTCGCCTCGCCGGCAGGCATAGCCAACGTATGATAAAGAAAGCGGGCGTTGCAAACCAAATAGTTTGCAACGCCCGCTCGCTATATACGTTACCCAACCTCAAAATAAAACTCCGCATCATCCTGCGCGGCCGACCGCTCGCCCCGCCAACCGAGGGCGGTCAACAGTTCTTCATTATCCGTGTGGAAGAAAAACGTGGCATTCACAAACGCATCTATCTCTTCCAACCAAGCGGAAATATGAATGGAAAGATGCGTCTTCTCCGCATCCAAGGGCGTATTGCCCTGCGCACGGATGGCGTCCAAGAGCAGAGGGACGAGGGTTTCATAATCCCCCCCGGATCTGCTGTCCCATTCCTCGAAACTGCGAGAGACGAGGCCGTGCGGGTTCAGGCTTTGCATGTTAATCCAATAGCCCGTGAGCGTACCGGCCAGCAGATGTTCCAGCGCAAGCTCGGTATGGTTCCGACTCTCGGCATTGGAGTGCCGCACGAACAGTTCTGCCGCACGGGGCGTCAGGCTCGTGACGGGCAGCCAGCCGGTATAGGTCTGCGTTCCGGCAAAGCCGCGGATGTTGAGACTGCCGTAGGTGACAGGGACATATGCGTCCTCCGGGAAAGCCATATCCCAGCCCCAGCCGCGGGAAATGGCGTTCCATTCGGTCAGCTCCAAGCCCCGCACCTCTTCCCGCAGGGCAGCGTAAATCTCTACGACGGCCTCGGGAGAGAGACTTGTGTGCGCCATAATCTCAGCCGGGTCTTCCGGCAGAGAGAGGAATGCCTCGGTGTAGACGGGGTGTGTACTCAGAAGCTCGGAGAGCGTTCTGTCGGCCTCCTCGTCAAAGAGAATGTTACGCCGAATCGTGCGGCCGTTCTGCATCTCGAAGAAGACTGTGTGCTGGTGAATTACGTTGTTGCCCCAAGGGTGATCGAAGAAGCTGCCCCCGCCGCGGACGACACCGAGATGGTGTTCAAACGTCTCTACGAGAAATGCCGCCAGCCGCTCGTCCTCGATGGACACTTCACGGGCGCGGATTTCTTGGTAGCTGATGTGCTCATCGCCCCAATTGCTGTGAAACGTGTTCGTCTGAATCCGCACGGATGCGACCTGGGCCGGGGGAATATCCCGGTTCAAAATGGCATTCCCCGTAAAGATTGCGCCGACGACGAAGACGACATTCAGCACCGCAAGAATCCCCAGCCCCGGCAGGGCTTTTTTGATGTTGGAGAGCTTCTTCGTCGATATCAGCTCATAGGCAAAGTAGGCCACCACAGCAAGGGCGTAGATACTAATGAGCAGGACAAGATTGTCGCCGCTGCGGTACCGCGCGACGGAAAGAAGTATCATCGCCGGGATGCAGACCACGAATGCCAATGCAATGCGAATCATGTTCTGCAATATACTACTCTGCGCCGGGTTGCTCGCCGTCTCACTCCTGCGCCGCTTAAACAGCACGATGGCAATGGCAAAGTAAATGAGTGCCAGCACGAAAGTATACAGGATACCGTAGACAAATGCGTCACTCATGCCCCCGGGGGTGCTGAGGATATTCCACACGAAGCTGAACGGAATGTTGTGCGAACTGTCACCCAGGATGCCGAATGTCTCCGGCGAGATGACAAAGCGGGTTGCGTCCATCACAGTCTGGGTAAAAGCGACGAGCAGTATTCTGGGCAGGAAGAGTATCAAGCCCGCCGTTGCAATGTTGGAGAACGTCGTCCCCGTCACGCTCATGGCAATCAGCACAGCAGCGATAACCAGCAGACAGCCAACCGTAATCCCCAATGCCGTAAGCAAAACGGAACTGAAATTGATAATCGCAACGCCCGCAGGAGCCAAGCTGAAAATAGCAAGCGTAATCCCCGTGCAAAGCCAAATGCCGCCGATGACCCAAGTCACGATTGCAGCTAAGAACGAGCCGAATATCGCTTCCCGTTTGTGCGGGATGGCGTGGTAGAAGTCGCTGCTGTTGCGCTTGTTGAGGAAAGAGAACAAAAACAGCGTCAGAATCGGCGCAAAAGCCGGCATGGCGAGAAAGAGGGCAAAGTTGGTCGCTATGCCGTCAATGGCGACTGCACCGCCCTGCCACCCGTGCGCCATGTCCCGGAGTTGGGACTGAATCATTGCCGCCGGGAGCAGGGTTGCGCCCAAGAGCAAAATTGCGAGGAACAGGCCCGCCAGAAACGCCGAGCGGCGCAGGGCCTCTTTGTATAATTTCAAGTTAAACATCTCTACTCCACCTCCAAAATGTGGTCAAAGGCATAGCCGAGGGCCTGCATCTCGTGGATAAAGACTTCCTCCAAGGAAAGCGGCAGGATGTCCAAGAGTGCGGGAGACTTTGCGGCCAAAAAGTTCTTCGTCTCCGCCCTGTCGCCTCGGACGATGAAGCTCGCCACGGATCCGCGCTGGTTGTAGTCGAGCAGGTCGAGGCCTTGGAAGAGCTCTCTGTCATATGGCTCCAGGAAGGCGACCTGCACTTTGAAGAGTGCGGTTTTCAGGTTCTGCACGTCCGACTCGAAGACGATGCCGCCCTTGTGCAAGAGTGCCAACTGGTCACAGGTGTCTTCCAACTCACGCAGACTGTGGGAGGTGATGATGGCCGTTGTCCCGCGCTCCATGACGTACTCGGTGATAAGGTTTTTCACGAGGTTGCGCACCACGGGGTCGAGGCCGTCAAAGGTCTCGTCGAAGAAGATATATTCGGGATTCGTACACAGGGCCAGAATCGTAGCCGCCTGACGGCGCATCCCCTTGGAAAAGGTATTGGTGCTCGCCTTGGGATTCAACCCGAAGATTTCTGTGAGTTCTTTATATCGCGCGCGGTCAAATCCCTTGTAGATGCCGCCGTATAAATCCGCCATGCGATTCATGGAGGCATTGGCCAGAAAGTAAAGTTCATCCGGTACGTAGGCCATGCGGCGTTTGGCGGCGGGGTTTTCGTAGACGCATTCGCCGTCTAACGTGACCTGCCCCTCGTCCGCCCGGTATACGCCCGTGACCAACCGCAGGAAGGTGGACTTGCCCGCCCCGTTTGCGCCGATGAGGCCGTAGATACAGCCTTTCGGAATCTCGCAGTCCAGCTTTTGCACCGCCGGGTAGGTTCCGAATAATTTGGTGACTTGCTCCGCTCTAATCATGACGCCCCTCCTGATACGCATCCTCTATGACTTGAAGGATTTGTTCCTTTTCCATGCCGGCGAGCTTCAGCTCGGCCAGCAGGGTTTTGAGTTCCGATAGTGACATTTCCTTTCTCCTCTCCTTGAGTGTTTCCGCCCCCTCGTTGCTGACGAAGGCCCCCCGTCCCGGTGCCGTGACGAGAACGCCGCTCCGTTCCAGTTCCGTATAGGCCCGCTGGACTGTGTTCGGATTCACGTTGAGCTGCACGGACAGGCCCCGCACCGAGGGCATTTTTTCCCCGCCTTGGAGTACGCCCGTGAGCAAATAACGCTCGACCTGCTGCACAATCTGCTCATAGACCGCCTGCCGGGACTGGTTGTCAATTTGGTACATGCCGCACCTCCTTGTCGCTAGTGTTCTAGTTGTGATGGTACAGTTATATCATGTGGCGGATGGTTTGTCAAGGGGGAATTTGGAGTTGGGGTGATTTTTTTGCGAGCGGGGGCGTTTCTGATTACATGTACGGTTTCTTTGTGGCACATACCACAAACCGCAAAGGCTCCTTTTCCAAAGGAGCTGTCGGCGTAAGCCGACTGAGGATTCACCTTTGGAATGCCGGCGGTAGAGGGAACAAATCCTCCGTCAGGCTGCGCCTGCCACCTCCTTTGCACCACAGGCACCCCTTCCGCCGAGCCAATCGCTTCGCTCTTGGGGCGTCAGTTGGAAAAGGAGGCTTCGCAGTTTAGGGCGTTTGCGCTGAATGCGCGGCGCGCCCCCTACAACGCACCCGGCGAAAAATTTCACGCAGTTTTCATCTTTTTTCGGCAAACCCCTTGACAGCATATATAGATGCTATATAGTGTAATTATCAGGCAAAACGCCTAAAAATACGAAAGGGGAAAAGAATATGCGTTTTTGCACGGAATGCGGTGCGCAAATGGAAGAGGGATTGAGTTTTTGCCCGAATTGCGGCACAAAAGTAGCCGGAGCTGCACCAAACGAGGCGGCAGCATCTGCGGGAGGGAAGCCTGTGAGCAAGAAGTATCTGGCCATTGTTGCGGCGGTCGCTGTGATTGCGCTCGGCGTGTTGGGCTTTGTAATCTTCGGCGGCGGGGGATCCATTGTCGGCGAGTGGGAAATAGCGGAGATTGGCGGGGTGTCACGCGCTGAACAAGCCGAATTTGAAGCGTGGCTGGCAGATGGAGTCAATACGATTCTTTATTTTTCCGCAGACGGAAGCGGGAGCATGACTGAAGTCGAGGATCGGTGGCGTGACAGTTGGCCGTTTGAGTGGTCGGTGAATGGAAATCGCCTGACGATTATAGATGAATGGGGTCATCAAGATGTCATTGATTTTCGAGTTTCAGGCTCCAGGCTAACGATGTATGATTTTTATGGCTCTGATGTGAATGTAATCTTTAGAAGAGTCAGGTAAGGAAAAGGGGGAACGGAACATGCGGTTTTGCACGAATTGCGGTACGCAATTGGAAGAAAGTCTGAGTTTCTGTCCGAATTGCGGCACAAAGGCCGGCAACGATGCGCCGAATGAGGCAGCAGGGCGCGTCGGCGTTGTTCCGAATTCGAGAGCGATGGGGATATGCGCACAGAGAGTCGTCCTTATCATTGTTTCCACACTTGGCGTTGTGTCGATGCTTTTGCTCCCGTATCTTTCCATTTTTTCAGGTACTTTTATTGACCTGATGCGCCGGGACGAGGGGGCGTTGGGGGCGGCTCTCGCTTATCTTTTTTGCGCTTTTTATGTAGTCGTTTTAATTGTCAGCCTTGCGGGCGATAAATCTCAACCGTTTAAAAAACTCTCATTTGTGCCTGTTACAGTCGGGTTTATGCAGAGCCTTATTCTGATTCGGACAGTTTATTATTTTGCTGAACGACGTCTTTTCCCGTACTGGCCGCCGCCACCGCAATGGGCATGGCACCATAGATATGCAGAGGTCGGTATATCCGACTGGGTATCGGCACTTGGCGCAGGTGCATTTATCAACCTTGTTGCGGCGGTGGCCCTGTGTATCGTACCTTTTATTAAGTGGACAAAAAATCAAGCGAAAGGAGGCTGAACACAATGCCAAACTTCTTAGACAAAGTAGCCGGCGGCATCAACAAAGGCGTTGCCACCGTCAGCGCGAACTCCAAGGCCATGATGGAGAAATCACAAGTCAAAACCATCATCAAAAACCTCGAAACGGAACGCAAGCAACTCGCCGAGCTCTTAGGCATGAAGCTCTACGAAACCTGTACCGAAAGCGGCGAAACGCTTGCAGACGAGAGCATGGCGAACTTCATTACAGAAATCAAAAAGCGGCTTGACGGCATCTCCGAGCAAGAGGCGGCTCTTCTGCGCATTGAGGAGGAGCTCAGCCGAGTAACGGGGGCAAAGCCCGCAGTCAGCGGCGATGGGGTTGCCTGCGCTTGCGGGCACACGGCTCCGCAAGGGGCAAAGTTTTGTGCCAAGTGCGGGAACACCTTGGTGTAGGGGCGGAGTTCCGTCCTCGTCCGTCAACCCACATGATTGAAACAAACAGACGGCCAAAGGCCGCCCCTGCAGCACGGGACAACCCATAGGGGCGGCCTTTGGCCGTCCGCACGTTTTCATCGTGCCGTGTGCGGAACCTATAAGATGATGCGGTGCGCTGTGGGCATCGCACCCTACGGGTTACGTATCTTGCAGGAGCGGCCGGGCCGGTCGCCCCCACAGAGGACAACCCCCTGCAACAACGCATTCCTTATGCCATTTTTTCTCCCGCAAACGTTGACTTTTGCCGCAATTTGGTATAATGTATGGGGATAGACATTTTTTACAAAGGGGGCAACCCAGCAGATGAAAATTACAGAAGAACTTATCGCCTACGTCGCGGATTTGGCCCAAATCGAGCTGAATGACGCGCAAAAATCGCTCATGTTCCACGAGTTGGGACAGATTTTAGGCTACATGGACGTACTCAACACTACGGACACAGAGGGCATAGAGCCGATGACCCATGTGTTCCCCGTCACGAATGTCATGCGGCCCGACGTAGTAACAGGGGCATACGACAGGGCAAGCCTGCTCGCGGGTGCGCCGGAATGTACAGATGAGGCATTCGTCGTGCCTCGGACTGTAGGTTAGGGGGCGCACAATGCGAATTGAGAATATAACAGCCCTGGAGTTGGGGCAAAAAATGCAATCGGGCGAAGTAGCAGTTGCCGACGCGGTCACGTCCGCGCTGGATGCCATCGCATCTCAAGACGGCCGGCTCAACGCCTTTATCACCGTCTGCGAGCGGGAGGATTTGCTCGCTCGTGCGGCGGAAGTGCAGGCGGGCATCAAAAACGGGACGCTGACCTCGCCGCTGGCGGGTGTGCCGATTGCAATCAAAGATAACATCTGCACCAAAGGGCTGCGCACGACCGCGGCCTCGAAGATGCTGCACAACTTCACCCCGCCCTACAGCGCGACGGCAGTCGAACGTCTGGAAGCGGCCGGGATGATAGTCATCGGCAAACTCAACATGGATGAGTTCGCCATGGGTTCCTCCTCCGAGACCTCCTATTTCGGCCCGGTGAAGAACCCGTGGGACTTAAAGCGTGTTCCCGGCGGCTCCTCCGGCGGGGGTGCGGCGGCGATTGCGGGCGGTGAAATTTGCGTTGCCCTCTGTTCGGACACGGGCGGGAGCATTCGTCAACCCGCGTCCCATTGCGGCGTAGTCGGGTTTAAGCCCACTTACGGCGTTGTCTCCCGCTACGGCGGCATCGGCTATGCCTCATCGCTCGACCAAATCGGCCCCATGGCGCGGGACGTGGCGGATATCGCGGCCTTGATGGATGCGATGAAAGGCAAAGACCCGCTCGACAGCACATCCTTAGATGTAGCTGAGACACGGGAGAGCTATCTCGCAGGTCTCACGGGCGACATCAAGGGCAAACGCATCGGTCTCCCGAAAGAATGTTTCGGTGACGGCGTGGATGCGGGTGTGAAAAAACGCGTCCTCGAAGCCGCCGATATACTGGCGGCGCAGGGGGCGGTGATTGCGGAAATCAGTATGCCTTTCCTCGACTACGTCATCCCCGCCTATTATGTGATTGCGACGGCAGAAGCGAGCTCGAACCTCGCCCGCTTTGACGGCGTGAAATACGGTTACCGTGCCGAGGGTGCCGCAAGCGTAGAATCCCTCTACCGCAAAACGCGGAGTGAAGGCTTCGGCGCAGAAGTCATCAAGCGGATTTTGCTGGGGACGTTCGTGCTGTCCTCCGGCTATTACGATGCCTACTATAATAAGGCTTTGAAAGTGCGGGGTCTCATCAAACAGCAGTTTGATGCCTTGTTCGAGGCCTACGACGCCATCCTCTGTCCGAACGCACCTTATACCGCCCCGCTTGTGGGTGAGGAGACGGATGCTTTGCAGCGGTACCTCTCGGATATCTTCACCGCCTCGGTCAATCTGGCGGGTCTGCCCGCGCTCTCGCTCCCCTGCGGATTTGACACGAAGGGGATGCCCGTGGGGGCGCAGATTATCGGTAAGCCCTTGGCTGACGGCGCGGTATTGAACCTCGGCTATGCACTTCAGCAAGTGACGGACTACCACAAGCAAATTCCGAGAGAGGGGGCGGCAGTATGAGTTGGGATATCGTAATCGGATTGGAAGTACACGTAGAACTGTCCACCCGCTCCAAGATTTTCTGCGGCTGCCCGACTGACTTTGGTGCCGCGCCCAATACGCAATGCTGCCCGATTTGCATCGGAATGCCGGGCGCGTTGCCCGTTCTGAACGAAAAGGTACTGGAATACGCCGTCAAGGCGGGGCTTGCGCTGGATTGTGAGATTCAGCGGAACAACCAGTTTGACCGCAAGCACTATTTCTATCCCGACTTGCCGAAAGCCTATCAAAATTCGCAGCTCTATCTGCCTTACTGCAAGGACGGCCATGTAGACCTCACACTCTCCTCCGGCGAGACGAAGCGGATACGCATCCGCGGGATTCACATGGAAGAGGATGCGGGTAAGCTCATCCACTCCCCGGCGGGGGATTGCACCTATCTCGACTACAACAGAGGCTGTGTGCCGCTGATTGAAATCGTCTCTCAGCCGGACATGTGTTCGGCGGAAGAAGCCGTTGCCTACGTATCGCACATCAAGTCTACGTTGGAGTATCTGGAAGTCTCGGACTGCCAGATGCAGGAGGGCTCCCTCCGTGCAGACGTGAACCTCTCCGTCAAACCCGGAGGTAGTGAGGAGCTGGGGACACGGACGGAGATGAAGAACCTCAACTCGTTTAGAGCCATAGAGCGGGCCATCGCTTTCGAGGCCGAGCGGCATATCGCCATCCTCGAAGACGGCGGCGCGGTGAAGCAGGAGACACGGCGTTGGGATGACAACAAGGGCCAATCCTTCGCCATGCGCTCGAAAGAGAACGCACAGGACTACCGCTACTTCCCCGACCCCGACCTCCCGCCCCTCGTGGTGGAAGATGCGTTCATCGAACGGCTCCGTGCAAACCTGCCGGAATTCGCGGCGGCGAAAGCCGCGCGGTTCGTGGCGGAGTGCGGCCTGAATCCCACGGACGCGGCAACGATCACGGCGGACAAAACGATAGCGGCCCTGTTCGAGGACACCGCCGCCCTCGCCAAATCGGCGAAAGAAGTCTCCGCTTGGATGTTGGGCGACATGATGTATCACATGAGCGACCGGGGGATGGATTCCGGTGCGTTGCAGATAAAACCCGCCGCCTTTGCGGCATTTGTGGGTGCCGTTACGGACGGACAAATCAACCGCACGGCGGGCAAGAAAGTCTTTGAGTACGTGTTTGACGGCGGCGATGACGTGGCCGGGTATATCGCCGAACACGGCCTGCTCCAAATCAGCGACGACGGCGCAATCGGCGCGGCGGTGGACAAGGTGCTGGCCGCCAATGAGAAAGCCGTGGCCGAGTACCGAGAGGGTAAGACGAAAGCCTTTGGGTTTTTAGTCGGGCAGGTGATGAAAGACTTACAGGGCAAGGGCAACCCGGGACAGATTAACGCGATGCTAAAAGAAAAGCTGGAAGAGGTATAGTATGAACACATACAGAACACACAACTGCGGGGAACTCCGCAAAGGCGACATCGGCTCCGCTCCCGTCAAGCTGGCGGGCTGGGTGGACACCATCCGTGACCACGGCGGCGTAATTTTCATCGCATTGCGTGACCACTTCGGTATCACGCAAATCGTCATCAATGACGATGCCCTATTGCAAGGCGTCGGGCGGGAGAGCGTTATCTCCGTCGAGGGCGTCCTGCGGGAGCGGGCGGCGGACACGGTGGACGCAAAGCTCGCAACGGGCGAAGTGGAGCTCAAAGTCGCGCGGCTCGCATTGCTCGGCAAGTCGCACACGCAACTCCCTTTCGAGGTAAGCGAGTCCACCAAAACACGGGAGGACGTGCGCCTCAAATACCGCTTCCTTGACCTGCGCAACCCCGCCGTACACGGCAACATCGTCAAACGGTCGGAGATTACGCAGTTTATCCGCAACAAGATGACAGAGCTGGGCTTTTTGGAAATGCAGACCCCGATTCTCACCGTCTCCTCGCCCGAGGGGGCCAGAGACTATCTCGTCCCCAGCCGCAAGCACAAGGGCATGTTCTACGCCCTGCCGCAGGCACCGCAGATTTTCAAGCAACTGCTTATGGTGTCCGGTTTTGACAAGTATTTCCAGATTGCCCCCTGTTTCCGGGACGAGGACTCCCGCGCCGACCGCTCACCGGGCGAGTTCTATCAGCTCGACTTCGAGATGAGCTTCGCCACGCAGGAAGATGTCTTCGCCGTCGCGGAGACGGTGATGTACGAGACCTTCACCGCGTTCACGGACAAGCGCGTCAGCCCCGCACCGTTTCAGCGGATTCCCTATGCCGAGTGTATGCTCAAATACGGCACGGACAAGCCGGACTTGCGCAATCCGTTGGAGAATGTGGATTTGACGGACTTCTTCGCAGGTGTAGACTTTGCGCCGTTTAAGAATAAACCCGTGCGGGGCATCGTCGCCCCAAACTGCGCCGGGTCGTCTAAGGGCTTTTTTGAGAAAATGCTGGCCTTTGCGACTGAGATTGGCATGAAAGGTCTCGGCTACATCTCCGTACTCGCGGGCATGGAACTGAAAGGGCCGATTGTGAAGTTCCTTTCGCCGGAACAACAGGCATCGCTGATTGACCGGCTCGGCCTCAAGGAGAACGACACCCTCTTTTTCATCTGCGATGCCCTCAAACTCGTGGACAAGCTCGCCGGGCAAATCCGCTCCGAACTGGGCGTGCGCTTGGATTTGATTGCCAAGGACGTGTACGAATTTTGCTTCGTCACCGACTACCCCATGTACGAGCGCAATGAGGACAGCGGTCAAATCGAGTTCACCCACAACCCGTTTTCGATGCCGCAGGGCGAGTTGGAGGCCTTGGAAACGCTCGACCCGCTGGAGATTAAGGCGTATCAGTACGATATCGTATGCAACGGCGTAGAGCTGTCCTCGGGTGCCGTGCGGAACCATCGGCCAGACGTGATGGTAAAGGCCTTTGAACTCGCGGGCTACACGCAGGCGGACATTGAGCGGGAGTTTACAGCCCTGTTCAACGCGTTCCAGTACGGCGCACCGCCCCATGCGGGCATGGCACCGGGCTTAGACCGGATTGTGATGCTGCTCACGGAGCAGGAGAGTATTCGGGAGGTTATTGCATTTCCGATGAATGCGAATGCGCAGGATTTGCTGTTGGGCGCGCCCGCTCCGGTGACGGAAGCGCAGCTGCGTGAGGTGCATGTGAAGATTCGGTAGTGAACGTGAGAAAAGAGCAGCCGGGAGGCTGCTCTTTTTTGTTTGCGGGGGACGGCCGAGAGCGGCCGCCCGTGCGTTTTCTGTTTTTGCTACGTTGGGTTCGCCTCGTCGGCGGAGCAAACCCGGCGTAACAACATAGAAAAAACAGACGGCCAACTAACAGCCGTCTGCTCTTCACATCAATCACGTTACACGTCCGTCTTCCACATCCCATGCAGATTACAATACGCATACACCGCCACCGGCGCATCGTCGATGAACGTAAACCGACAAATCGGCTCTTCGCCGATTTTGAGCATCTTCCGCTGACCGCCGTTTGCCGTCTCGACGTATACAAAAGAAATATGATGCTCCGGCAGCATCGGGTGCAAGATACTGCCGACGTGGACCGTTAGCACGCCGTCTTCCGTCTTGACAGCGGGCAGATGCTTCTCCACGGCCGCCTCTTCGGTGTTGGGGATGAGTTCCGTCATCGGCTCGCCGCAGCATATCATGGGAACGCCGCTGCTCTCAATCAGCCCGGTCAGGTTGCCGCAAATCTTACAGAGAAAAAATTTCTTCATCGTGGTCTCTCCTCTTTCCTTTTACTCGTCTGCGGTAAACTCTTCTTTTCCTGCCCCGCAGAGCGGACAGACAAAGTCGTCCGGCAAATCGTCCCACTTCGTGCCGGGGGCGATGCCGTTGTCCTCGTCTCCGACGGTCTCGTCGTAGACCCAGCTGCACACGTCACATACATACTTCATAGTTCTTGTCCTCCTTTTTGATGGTTAAACCGATTCCTTCCCTGCGTCCCTCCCTGCCGTAAGCGGGGCGTGACACAGGGCTTTTCGTTCTAATAGTTGATAACGCGCAATTCAAAGTGTGCCTGCGGGTGGTCACAGACCGGGCAGTCCGCGGGCGCGGTCTCACCGTCCGCAATGTGTCCGCAGTTGCGGCAAATCCAAATGGCCTTCTCGCGCTTTGCAAAGACGGCACCCGTCTCCACATTCGCCAACAGTTTGAGGTAACGCTCCTCGTGCTCTTTCTCAATCGCACCGACACCATCGAACAGAACAGCGATGTCATCGAAGCCCTCTGCCCGCGCGTCGGCGGCCATGCGTTTGTACATTTCCGTCCACTCGTCGTTCTCCCCGGCGGCGGCCGCTTTGAGGTTCTCCATCGTCGAGGGAATCGCTCCGCCGCAGAGGAGTTTGAACCAGATTTTGGCGTGCTCTTTCTCGTTGTTCGCCGTCTCTTCGAAGATGGCGGCGATTTGCTCAAAGCCGTCCTTTTTTGCCTTGGAGGCGAAGTAGGTATACTTGTTCCGCGCCTGGCTCTCGCCGGCGAAGGCTTCCCATAGGTTTTTCTCGGTCTTGGTTCCTTTTAAGTTTGACATTCAAATTTCCTCCATAGTTCGATTTTTCTTTTTTGTCTTAATGAGCAAAATATGCGTTGTTACGCATACACCCACAATTACCAATACTATGCTGACCCACAGCCTGCCAAGGACGATCATCGAAGTCGTCAACCCCGCCCAGACGGAGAGGATGCTGATGGCTTTTAGTGTGACCGTAATGCCCTGCTTGGTGCGGTAGTTCTCAATAAACGAGCCAAAGAAGGGGAGCCGGGCGAGCCACGCTTCAATTTTCTTGCTGCTTTTTGAGAAGCAAATAGCGGAGAGCAGCACAAAGGGGGTCGTGGGTACGAGCGGCATAACCAGCCCTACCGCACCAAATCCCAAGAACAGGCACCCCAGCGTCAGAAAGAGAAGTTTTCTTGTCACCGCATTACCGCCATGCGGCCTCGCTCGTGGCCTGCAACCGCTCCTCACGTCCCATCTTTGCCAACACGATAACCCGGTCAAGCTCCAACTCCAATGCCTCGGCAAGACGTGTACCGTATTCCACGTCCGCCAGATAGCAATGGGCGGCGTGGCGGTATTTGATGTTGTCGGTGACAGATGCGATGTTGCCGGCGGTGTTTGCAATCAGCGCGGCACGCTTGTCCTCCGTCATCAGACGATAGAGGTCGCCCGGTTGGTAAAAGCAATTGTCGCTTGCCGTGTACTGACTGTGGTGGTCTATGGTGCCTTCCATATCGAGCGGCGGCTCCGCGTATTCTTTTTGCTCTGCCCACTCGCCGCAGCTGTTGGGGTGATAGCTTGTCGTCGCGCCGTAGTTCCCGTCCACACGCATCTGCCCGTCCCGATGATAGGAATGCACCGGGCATTTGGCGGCGTTCACGGGGATGGACGAATGGTTCACCCCCAGGCGATACCGTTGGGCATCCCCGTAGGAAAACAATCGGCCTTGCAAGAGCTTGTCCGGCGACAGCCCGATACCCGGGATGATGTTAGCCGGATTAAATGCCGCCTGCTCGACATCTGCAAAGTAGTTCTCCGGGTTGCGGTTGAGTTCCAACACGCCGACTTCGATGAGCGGGAACTCCTTTTGACTCCACACCTTGGTAATATCAAAGGGGTTGTCCTTATGCTTCTTGGCCTGCTTCTCGGTCATGACTTGGATGTTCACCGTCCAGCGAGGAAAGTCGCCTCGCTCGATGGCATAGAAGAGGTCATGCTGCGCGCTCTCCCTGTCCTTTGCGATAACCGCTTCGGCCTCTTCGTTCGTGAGGTTTCGAATGCCCTGTTGGGTCTTCAAGTGGAATTTCACCCAGACCCGCTCGTTTTTCTCATTGATGAGACTGTATGTATGGCTCCCGAATCCGTGCATGTGCCGATATCCGTCCGGGATGCCGCGGTCGGACATGACGATAGTGACCTGATGCAATGCCTCCGGGAGCATGGTCCAGAAGTCCCAGTTGTTCTGCGCCGAGCGCATATTGGTCTTGGGGTCACGCTTCACGGCGTGATTGAGGTCAGGGAAGTGAATCGGGTCACGGATGAAGAACACGGGCGTGTTATTTCCGACTAAGTCCCAGTTTCCCTCCTCGGTGTAGAACTTCATGGCGAAGCCTCGGATGTCCCGCTCGGCGTCTGCCGCCCCACGCTCGCCCGCCACAGTAGAGAAGCGCACAAAAGCCTCCGTCTCTTTACCGATTTCAGAAAAAATCTTAGCCTTGGTGTACTGCGTCACGTTCCCCGTGACGGTGAATTTGCCGAAAGCACCGCTGCCTTTGGCGTGCATCCGCCGCTCGGGGATAACTTCTCTGTCGAAGTGTGCCATTTTCTCTAAGAACCACACGTCTTGCATTACCATGGGGCCGCGCGGGCCGGCGGTCATCACGTCGTTGTGGTCCGCAACGGGTGCACCGGTCTCTCGGGTCAGTTTTTTCTTATGATCACTCATGTACGTTCCTCCTTATATTCTATTGTTTATCTTGACAGGCTATACAAACGCCTGAAAAAACCACATCGTGGCCGTCCACTTGAAATCCGTGTTTTTCCCGCACCTCATCGTTAATCGCTGTAAGCGGCGCAATCTCCACATCGTGGATGCAGTCGCAGGCTCTGCACCGAAAATGATAATGCCGGTGCACACGCTTGTCATACCGCTCCAAACCGTCCGGCAGGGAGACGCGCCGTATTATGCCGGCCTCGGCCAATTGCCGTAGATTGCGGTATACCGTGGTCTTGCTGATGGACGGATGTTCGGCTTGGATTTGGGCGTAGATTTCCTCGATGGAAGGGTGGGTATCTAGTTTTATGAGGGCGTCCAATATGATTTGACGTTGGATTGTGTTGCGTTTGATGATGCTCACCTCTTTGACGTTTAGTGGAGTTAATGAGATTATATGCTAAATGAAACTGTTTGTCAATTAACTTTTTGTGAACAAGTGGGGAGAACAAAAAAACATCCTCCCAAAACTCCGCTTCGAGTTTCAAAAGGATGCCCAACAACCGAAGCAAGCCACCCGCCCCTCACTCCATAAACTCCGTCATATGCGCCCAATACCGTTTCGGCATATTCCCCATCCGCAGTTTCGGGTTAATCCGGCCCTCTATCGCAATCGTGTCATAGAACCGCTTCCACAAGGCTCTGTACTGCTTCTCCGTTGCGTCTGCTTCCGGGGGGGCAAAATGTTCTAAGTGAATCAGGCTCCGCTCCCCGTTTTGATAGACGAAAGCGGCTTTGTGTGTCTTATCATAAATCAAAAACTGCTCACTTGGGAATCTGTCACAAAAGTGGGGAGAGGTGATGGGCAGTACAAAGTTCTTCGGCTCGATAATCGCCACCAAGGCCCCGTTGTATTCGGAAAAGCGCAGGGACTCCCGATAAAAATGGCTCTCGCTCGCCACGTTCTGCGCGTTTTTCGTAATTGCTCGCACCACGTCATGCGCCAGCATATTCGTGACTGACGAGCCGATTTTATAGCCCATGCGCAGGAAATGCAGGATGGTAATCTCTCGGCTCTCCATGTGCGAGAAATAGCACAGACGCACGAGCCGCAAGGCCTCTTTGGAAATGGAGCGGCCGATTGAATCTTCCACTTTTTTTGCGGCGGCGGAGTCCGTCGCAATTTCTTTCACGGGGAACAGCGTCTCCTGCGGCTCTTCGTAGGAAAAAATCATGGACGGCAGCTCTTTTTGATAGTAGCTCTCATACACGCAGCACAAAAGTCCCTCGAAGGAGCCGTCGTATAAATAGGCTAAATCTGTCCTGTAAGGCATTTCACCAAATCCTCTTTCGTGCTGTCTTCAAATAGGGAGAGCTGCTCCATCGGCGGTTGGGCGAGGGCGGCTCCCTGCTCGGATAAAAGACCGCGCAGCACCGCGTCCGGGTTGCTTGGAATCCCCATCGCGGGCTTCCCGCGGCAGGTGATGAAGTATTGCGCTCGTTTTAAAGTGACGCCCATTTTCTTTAAATCGGGGAAGTCCAAGGCCCCCGACCGCCGTGCTCTTATGATTTTCTTCGCGCTGATTACACCCAGCCCCGGTACGCGGAGCAGGGTCTCATAGGGCGCGGTGTTGATTTCCACGGGGAAGAAGTCGTAATGGTTCAAGGCCCAGTTGCATTTCGGGTCGATGAGGGGGTTGAAGTTCGGGTTTTTCTCATCCAAGAGTTCTTTGGCGTCGAACTCATAGAATCGCAGCAGCCAATCCGCCTGATACAGCCGATGTTCCCGTAAGAGTTGCGGCTTCGTGTCGAGCGAGGGCAGATTGCGCCCCGTCACAACGGGCATGTAGGCGGAGTAAAACACCCGCTTCAGTTCGTATTTCTTGTACAGAGCGGCGGACAGGTTGATAATCTGATAATCCGTTTCCGGCGTGGCTCCGACGATCATCTGCGTACTCTGCCCCGCCGGGACGAACTTGGGCGTGTGCCTGTACTTTGCCAAATCCGTCCGATTTTCGTGGATGCCGGTCTTGATTCGCCCCATGGGGACGAGAATACTCTCTTTGCTCTTGTCCGGCGCGAGGAGTTTCAGGCTGTCATGGGACGGCAGTTCTAAGTTGACACTCATACGGTCGGCCAACAGGCCCAGCGTGGTGAGCAGTTTATCATCCGCGCCCGGGATGGCTTTCACGTGGATATATCCCCGAAACCGATAGTGGTTGCGGATAAGGGACAGCACTTCTATCATCTGCTCGCAGGTGTAGTCCGGGTTACGCACAACGGCAGAGCTGAGGAAGAGGCCTTCGATATAGTTGCGCCTGTAGAATTGAATCATCAGTTCCGCCAGCTCATGCGGCTCAAAGGTCGCCCGGCGGATATCGTTTGATTTCCGGTTCACGCAATAACTGCAATCGTACACGCAGGCATTGCTCATGAGCACCTTGAGCAACGCAATACATCTGCCGTCTGCCGAAAAACTGTGACAAATCCCGCAGGCCATCGCGTTGCCGATGGAGCCGGGCGCGCCCTTGCGGTCTACGCCGCTGGACGTGCAGGCCACGTCATACTTGGCAGCGTCGGATAAAACGGTGAGTTTTTCCAGAATATCCATCGCAATCTACCCAACCACTTTCCCGAACACCCGCACATCATCATGCTCACCGATTGGGATGGGAGCGTACTTGTTGTTCAAAGAAATCAGACACCCGCGCCCGAGTTTTTTCAGGTAGACATCTTGGTTGAAGCAAAAAATGCCGATTTCGCCCTCGTCTAACGCCGGTTGTTCGTGGACGAAGATGATTTGGCTGTCCACAAAGCGCGGCATCATACTGTCGCCGCTGACGCGAAGCGCGTAATCCGCTGTGCGCGGCACGGTGTTATCGACTTCTATCATCTCGTGCGTGCCGTCATCCAAATAATTGCCGCCCCCGGCGGAGACCGGGGTGTCATATAGGCGTAGCAGCCGCTTTTCGGCGAAGGTTTGGCGGATATCTACGACACGGCAGATGTCACAGACCGCCAAAAACGCCTCCACGCTTGGGTTTGACGCGCCGGTTTCCCATTTGCCGATGGTGTAGGCTTTTACATCAAAGCCTTTTTGGCAGAGCAGCTCGACCAGTTGTGCGCGGGATAGTCCGGCGGCCTCTCGTACTTCCGCGAGTTTTTTTCCTAAATCCATGTGTGCCACCTCCGTTGTTTTATTATACACGGATGTTTGCTTTGACGCAAGCGAAATGCGCAAAAAATGCGCGATTCATTTTTGTTGTGCGCAAATTTTGCGCCGCCGTGTGTGCTTGCTTGTGTGTTTCGGTGCAGAGAAAAATAAAAAACCGTCGATGTAATCGACGGTTTTTTGACTTTAGCCCGAAACGCTATCTCGGATATAAATTCTCCGCAATGCTCCTTGTAAATCAACTTGTATCGCTGTTTCGATACGCCCCCGCACTCCGGCACAGTAAAATATCCCTACGGCAAAATGTTCTCGTGTGGACGATGATACAGCAGCTCTACCGACTTATCTGCCCTTACGCCCATGACAAAATCGACGAGAGAAGCATTCGCGGCTGCGTTTTTGTTCCACTTGTCAGACGGAAACCCCACGCCATAGTATATTTTATGTACAATATAATTCGCTAAAAGTGCCGCGATATCGTTTGTGTACTGATTATCGCTTATCAACGATGCCACCTTTCGGAAGTCGCTGACGACAAGCTTATCTTTATTCTCAATGAACAGGCAAACGCCGCCTTTGACTGCGACGATATCGGGGATAAGACCGCCCTTGTTCTTCTCGGAAACATTATTATTGGGGCGAAGTAATTTCCCGGATCCGCTTTGCGGAAAATCGAACGTTACAATATTCCAGCCATTATCCGTTAAAAAAGCTAAAATCGCCTTGGTTACTTGTTCTTCTGTCATCAAGCGTCCCTCCAGAACGAGCCATCGGGGAACAAAATCGCATCAGCAAAATAGGAATACACGCGAATGTGCTTAACTTTTGAATAAGTCGATCCATATCTGACCTGCATAAAATAACGTGGTATTTCATAGTTACGCAATGCCGAATAATCGCGGGACAGTAAATTGTGCCGCTCGCTGTTCTTTACGTCAGCAATCATAGACTGTATTGACGAACCGTTTACATCCGAAACAGATATTGTCTCTGCGGCATCATCAATTGATAAATCACCGAAAACTAATATTAAATTATTTCGCCTGTCCTCAAACGTCTTGCCCTCACGGCACAACAGATAATCAATCGCCGCCAAGGCTCCCGGATACGGATCACCCCTGAACCTTGCGTTGACCTTGTAAAATACAGTATTTTCACGGTTCCGCAACAGCTCACCGATTTGATAGCCGTCAGTTTCATATTGGCTCAAATAGTTAATCAAATAGTGGCTCGGTACTGTTCGCGTTGCGGAAAGCGGCGACATCGCTGACAGAACCTGTCCATTTGATTTTGTTACAAACTCGCTATTCATAAAATCGCGGCGTTGGCGAATGATAAGGCTTCTCAATAATGTAATTCTACCGTCCAGCACACCCTTTGTTTCTGTTATTCTGATAACCTCATCAAGCGCGCTAAACATATCTGTCATCTCGCTGCTTTGAGCGTCGGGACATGCGGGATATCGCACAATATCTCTGTCATAGTGCAAGCCTTTATTCGCAAAATGCGGCGCATCTGCCGCATGAGGGTTGGGGAATTGCCTGATGTCACTTGGAAAGTAATACAACAGGGCGGGAATGTCATAAATGCTCATAACCGCTTCGAGAGCCTTGAAAACAGCAGGGTTAATGACATCCCAGCGGGAGTTTGCGCCTTGCCTTGTAATAATCGCCCCTTCAGGATAAATGTAAAATGCGGGCACTTGGTTTTCCACCGATGCGGCTATTCGGGCAAAACGCTGAAATGCGTTATGCCCTGTTCCCGCTTCCGTCGTAACCTCGATCGAAAATATAGGCTCGTTGTCTTTTTCAACAATCAAATCAGGCGCATCCAGATATAGAATTTTCCGTATATGGTCGGGCGTTGCGTGGAAGTTTCTTGGGTTGTTCGCATCGCTCTCATACATTTTGTTTTTAACGACTTCACGCCGGCGCAACAAGGTATGGTCAATTATATAATCAGCGAAACTTTCTGTGCTGTACCAAACTCTATACATCTTTTTTCTCCTCGTCACGCCTGCGGATATCTGCAGCTATGGGCTTTACCAATTCATATATCATAAGAGGAGGGACTGCGTTACCCGTAAGCACACGCTCTTGCACTATGCCGCCCACAAATTCGTATGAATCGGGAAAGCTCTGTATCCGCGCCCTCTCTCTGATGGAAAGACCGCGCGGTTGGGTCGGATGCCCAAACTGGAATTGCGGGCGTATCCCCCCCGCAAGTTGTGTTGGGCTCGGGGCATCAAGCGACAGCCGTATTCTTTGCTTGAATTTCGGATACATAGGCTTGCCTTGTGGGGTGTCTCTGATTTTTTCGATTGTTTCGGGCGGATGATTGGGGGCAACGTGATTGCTGAGTTTTGAGGGTTTATCAATCTCTATCTCCCCACTACCTCTCATGAGAGCTTGGAACTCTGATTGCGCCGATACATGATAAGTTGTTTTTTGTTCACCGTTGCCCAAGTGCGGCAAGTCAGATATTGCCATTTCAACAGTCCTGTACTTTTCGGGCTTTTGAAAATCTCCACACGGAAATATATATGGGATAGTGAGCGCACTATCATTTTTAACACCAACGAAGACAAGGCGATGACGTTGTTGCGGAACGCCGTACTCCAGCGCGTTTACCATCTTAACCTTGACCGCATAACCCAAAGACTCCATGTGTTTAATAATATCTTTTTCAAATTGTCCGCCCGCTGTGCTTCTGAGCCCCGACACATTTTCAAGGATGATGTAATCAGGCTTAAAAACTTTGACGAACTTCATATACTCCAAAAACAGAAAGTTTCTGTCATCGTTAGCGTTATGCTTTCTGTTGGCGATAGAAAAGCCCTGACAAGGAACACCGCCCGTTATGAGGTTTATGTGATGTATTCTCTTGTTTTCAAGCAATTTCTTGATTTTGTGCGGGTCTGCCTGACGAATATCCCCTAAGCAGCATAGTGACTGTGGATGGTTTTTCCCCCATGTTTGGATAGCGGGCTTTAGATAATCAATTCCGAGCACAGGGAAGAATCCGGCCCAAGAACAGCCAACAGAAAAACCGCCTGCCCCACAAAACAAGTCAATCATTGTTAAGGCGTTTTCAGGCACGGACATGTTTTTATCGTTGAAAAACATAAGGTCCGTTTCTTGAATATAAGCACTCTTTTCCACAGGAGCAGATTTATCCCAAACATCGCGAGGCTGCTCTTGTTGAGGAGGCGATATATGCAATTCGTCTGTTTTTAATGATGCCATATGCTCCGCCCTCCAAGCTCAGTATCGCATATTATTACAAGGTAATTATACCGAGAAGTCTCATATTTTGCAAGGTGAATTTTTCGCGCCGAAAGGTGTATTTCCACAAAATTGCATTTCTGCTCATCGTAGCGGGCGTAGATATTATAACGCTCAATCGTCCCTGATGCCGACAAAAATATACTCAATGTACACGATAGTTGAACAATAGGTAGAGAAAACCCCTGATAAAACGGTTGTAGCCGTTTTATCAGGGGTTTTCTATGAAATTTTGGTGCGCGAGGGGGGACTTGAACCCCCACGCCATACGACACACGCCCCTCAAACGTGCCTGTCTACCTATTCCAGCACTCGCGCAAGTGCAAATGCTATTATAGCGAGTGTCGGCGGGTTTGTCAATACAGGATTACGCGGGATTCTCAAGCACTCCGATAAACAGCGGAATCCCCGCCTCCAAATCGTAGATGGCGTAGAGGTACGGTGTGTCGAATGTAAGTGTGATAAAATCCATGGGGCGAGGTGCAGCACCGGCGACGAAGATGCCCGTTGCAGCAGCGGCTTCCGTCCCCTCTTCGTCTACGATAAGGCGTACTCGTTGAAACACAAGGTCAATCCACAGCGGGGGGTCTCCTTCAAGCAGGCCGGGAAAAGCGGCTTGGGCGGGAATAAACGCCGCTTGGAGCCCCATATTTTGGAGTATCTCCGTCAAAAATATCCCAAACTCCAAATCCAGCTTTGGCATACGGACGACCACTTCGACTTGTTCCCCTGTTCGCGCTATGGTTGTACCCAGCCGCTGCATTTCCAGTCCCGCCACAATCATCCGCAAATCCTGTGCCGCCGCGAACTCCCGCACGGGGGTGCCGTCTGTCGGGCGGACGAGCAGGAAGCCGAGACGGCCATCGTCATAGGGCAGCATGACGGCCTCATAGGTATCGGTGATAGATGCGGCGAGGTCGGTTCCCCCCGTGGAGAGGAATAGAACTTCTACGGAACTGCCGCGCTCCGGATGGAACATATCCGGAAACTCCGTCATGGGGCGAAACACCTCCGCCCATTGGCCGGAGAAATACAGGGTATTGATGAGCATCATAAACAAAGCCGGGTCGAGTTCCGACAGAAATCTATCAATCAGCCCTTCTGTGCGTTCGGAAACCCAAGCGTTAATCTCATCCAAGGTCTCCGGCAGGGCGAAGTTGCGGCTGAGGGCGGGCGCATCGAAATAGACCCGCATCGCCTCGGCGAAGGCCGGGTGGATGGCGAGCGGCTCGTTCGTCCAAATGGAACCCGCGATGTTCAGCTCCGTACTGCCGCCGTGTCCGTGAGGCTTTGGGTCAGCGCGTAGAGTTCCCCGGCCAAAGCCGCCGCGGGACGGCCGAGGACGGCCTCGAACTCTGCGCGGGTCTCCCCCTCCGCGCCGAGCGCGGCCATCGCGAGGACATAGTAAGCCGACAGGGGCGAGATGACGGGGTTCTCTTCCTCCATAGCCAAAACTTCCCGGAAGAGGGCGTGAGAAAAGTTGAGGATTGCGGCATTGGTATCTTCGGCCTTGCCGAGCGTGACTATGTCCGGCGGCGGGGGTTCTTCCATCGGCCCCGTCGCCAAGGGTTCCGGTGGTTCGGCGCAGGCGGCGAACAGGCCCGCCAACAAGGCCGCAATCAGCACGAGGGCAATCAGTCGTTTTTTCACAGGGGAATACCTCCATATGACAGCATTATAAGATTAGACGTATCACCTCGAAAAAAGTTCCGCTTGACAGCCTGCACGTTTTGCATTATAATCGATAATGCAAAAGGAGGTGCTCCTATGCTACTCTCGTTGGACTTTTCCGGGGATGTCCCCATCTATCAGCAGCTGCGCAATCAAATTGTGCTGGGCATCGCCGCGGGTGATTTGCGGCCGGGGGAGAAATTGCCCACAATTCGGGCTTTGTCTTCGGAGCTGGGCATCAACATGATGACGGTGAGCAAGGCCTACCAGATACTCAAGCAGGAGGGGTACATCGCCTCCGACCGCCGCAGCGGGGCTTGGGTTGCCCCGAGAACGGACGAGGGGGCGGCTCTGCGCAAGCTGGAGGACGCTCTGCGTCTCATCGTGGCCGAAGCCAGAGTGTCCGGCATCGGCTTGGACACGGTGGAAGAGATTATACGAAACCTATATAGTCGCCCAAGTTAAAAATGGTTTGATGCTTTGCGAGGATATTTTTAACTTGAACGACTATATCAAGAAGGAGAGGGCTAGACAATGGATTTTTTGATGACGGCAATGATGGGGTTAATTTTGTACGCAATTATGATCCCCCTGTATTTCTTCTCGGCGAATTACCGCCTGCCGAAGAAGAATATCATTTTGGGCGTTACGGTGCCCTATGCGCACCATCAGGATGCGGAAGTCGAGGCGATTAGTAAGATTTATTTGCGGCGGCTCCGTCTGGTGACGCTTGGTTGCTTGGTGCTGGGGGCTCCGGCGTTCTTTGTGCCCATGTCCGTGCAGATTTTGATTATGCTGACTGTACTCCTGCTCTACATCGCGGGCGGTTTCTTGGTCTTTGTCCGCGCCAATCGGGCCTTGATGACAATCAAGCGGCAGTCCGGTTGGCAAGGGACGCATACCGTCCCTGCCGTGGCCGATTTTCGGGCGATGGAGGAGAAAAGCCGTCCGCTGCCTCGCCTGCTGTTCATCCTCCCGTGTTTGGTAGCGGCGGTTCCTCTCGTGCCGCTTGTACAGCAGGTGATACAGGGCCGTGTCGTTTGGGATGAGGTGCTCGCTTACGCGCTTACGGTCATTTGGATTCCGCTGATTCTCGTTCTCAGCGAGGCCATCCGTCGGCAAAATGCCGAAATCGTGGGGGCGGTCAGCGACCTCAACGTCATTCTCACCCGCATTCGGCGCAGAGAATATCTGCGGTGTATGGCTCTCACCGTCTGGCTCCTCGCCTTGACGGGGCTTGCGATTTGGTTTCAGACAAGGGTGTCGGAATTTTTCTTCCTCGCCCTTATGCTGATTCTCACCGTCGTGGTGGTGGTCTATGCCTTCAAAGCGGAATTTGCCGTGCGGCGAGCACAGGAGAAGTACACGAAACTCGTCGGCGACACGCTGGCCGTGGATGATGACGAATATTGGCTCTGGGGCTACTTCTACCACAACAAAAACGACAAGCGGCTCATCATCAAAGAACGTGTCGGCATCGACATGGGTCTAAACCTCGCCAAGCCTCTTGGATTGATTTGTATGCTCCTCGCCGGGTTGGCCCTGATTGCCATGCCCCTAATCGGTGTGTGGATGGTAGCGGAGGAGTTTACCCCCATCGAGTACAGCGTGGAGGGCAACGTGGTCACCGCCGCACATCTGACCGCGCGGGAGTTCGACCTCGGCGAACACTTCGAGATAGACGTCATCGACGTCTTCCCCTCCGGTACGCGGACGATGGGGACAGCGATTGGGACATTGCGGAAAGGGAACTTCAACTTTGAGGGGATAGGCCCCGCCTATGCCTTGCTGCATACGGATCGACCGCCGTTTGTCGTGATTACGGCGGAAGACGGGCAGGTGTTGGTGTTTAACTTTGTTGCGGTGTTTGAACCGCTGCTACGATAAAAAAGGGGCGCACGATGTGCGCCCTTACTTTTTCCCGTTCCGTTCATAAATCCCCCACAGACCCTTCAAAATCAAATGCGAATCCGTGACAATCTCTTCCCGTTTGCAAAGCTCCGCCATCAGCTCCGCGTGTTCGCCTGTGAACACCACCGTGGGCGGCGTACCGAGCTCGGCCTCTATGCGGTCCAACATGCCGTCCAGCATGGCGGCGAAGCCGTAGAGCATCCCGCTCTGCATACACTCCACCGTGCTGCGCCCGATGACGCGGCCCGGCGGCGTGAGTTCCACGTTGGGGAGTTGGCTCGTCCCCGCGGCGAGTGCCGCCAGAGACAGCGGCAGACCGGGGCAAATCGCACCGCCGATATAGTTGCCCTTGGCGTCCAGAACACCAAGGATGGTGGCAGTTCCCATGTCCGCGGTGACACAAGGCAGCGCGTAATGCCCCAACGCACCAACGGCGATGGAGACCAAATCACTACCCATTTGCCCCGGGTTGTCCAACAGGATATTCAGCCCGGTTTTCATCCCCGGCCCCACAATCAGCGGACGCTTGCCCGTCACCTGTGTGACCGCCTCCCGCAGCTTTGCGGTCAGCGACGGTACCACGCAGGAGATGATGGCCCCTTCGATATCGCCGGGGTCGATGCCTCGGATTTCCATAAGGTTTTGGAGCAAAATGGCGTACTCGTCCCCCGTCTTGTTCTTGTCGGTGGACAGCGTGGCGGTAAAGACGGGCATACCGCCTGTGAGACCGCCGGCGGCGATGTAGGTATTACCTGCGTCGATGGCGAAAAGCATGGGTGTGTCCCCCTTTTAGATTAGTTATACCTGATTTTGGGGCGGATGTAAAGTGTTTGTCTGTTTTGGGGCATGTTGCAGGGGCGGCCATTGGCCGTCTGTGCCCTTAATCGTACGTTGGCAACATGGGAAGCGGCGGACGGCCAACGGCCGCCCCTACATTTATCTTGTCTTGTCATTCTGAGTGCAGCGAAGAATCTTATGCCGCCCTGCAAAGAAAGAGATTCTTCGCCAAAAAGCCAAAAAACAGGCCAAAACCCTTGACAACACCTCGCCTCTCTGCTATACTACTCAAGCGTTCCAAAGACCGCAGGCAACCATAAGCCCTGCCGAGGAGGGTATGATACGATTTACTTGTGTCCTCCCGTCTTTCTGAACGGAAGGACATTTTTTATTTCGAGGAGGTGAAAGAACAACATGCCAAGCAAAAAAATCCTTAGTGAAAAGCAAGAACTGGTCAAGGCCTTAGCTGAAAAGCTGGGCGGCAGTATCTCCGGCGTTTTGGTGGACTACAAGGGCACAGACGTGACCATGGACACCGAGATGCGCCGCAAGATGCGGGAGGCCGGTGTGGAGTACACGGTCATCAAAAACACCATGCTCCGCTTTGCAACGGCAGAGGTCAATCTGGAGGGATTGCATCCCTTCTTGGAAGGCCCCACAGCTGTCGCACTTCACGTGGATGACCCCGTCGCCCCTGCCAAGAACGTTTTTGCCTACATCGGTAAGGACAAGCCTATGCAAGTCAAGGCCGGGTTCGTTGAGGGCCGGGTGATTTCCGCCGCCGAGGTGGAGGCCCTGTCCAAGCTGCCGGCGAAAGATGTCTTGGTGGCGCAGGTCTTGGGCACCATGATTGCGCCCGTCACCGGACTTGCGACCGTACTCAACGCCAACATCCGCGGTCTGGCAGTTGCGCTGCAGGCAATCGCCGACAAACAATCCGCCGCATAATTCCCCACAGAGCAAGCTCTGCGGGGGCCCCTTTGATTTTATCTATAACGGCGGGCAAAGCCCGCCTATATCAAGGTTTTACCCCAAGGGCATGGACTCAACTAATCATTTGCGCAAAGTCATCCGCAAATGGAGTTTCGTTCGATGCCTGCGGCAAAACGCTTGGACGCCGGACTCCCGGCGAAAGGTCAAGGGCGATGTACCACAAAAAACCTAAAAATTAAAATTACATGATGGAGGAATCATAACAATGGCTAGCGAAAAAGTAACTGCTCTAATCGAAGAAGTAAAGGCAATGACTGTCCTGGAGCTCTCTGAGCTCGTAAAGGCTCTGGAAGAAGAGTTCGGCGTATCCGCCGCCGCGCCCGCCGCTGTGGCTGTCGCCGCCGCGCCCGCTGCTGAGGCAGCAGAAGAGAAGACCGAGTTCGATGTCGTCATGACCGATTTCGGTGCAGAGAAGATTAAAGTCATCAAGGTTGTCCGTGAGGTCACCGGTCTGGGTCTGGCTGAGGCAAAAGCCAAGGTTGAAGCTGTCCCCGCAACCCTGAAAGAGGGCGCATCCAAGGATGACGCCGAGGCTCTCAAGAAGCAGCTTGAAGAAGTCGGCGCAAAGGTTGAACTGAAATAAGCAAACCAAATGCAAGCATTTGATTTGGGATGAACAAGGTAAAAGGGCTTTCGGAATTCACTTCCGAAAGCCCTTTGGCCGTCCGTGTGGTTAAACCTATCGTTCTGCAAATCGAAACATAGGGATATGGGACGTCGGAGACGCCGCCCCCTATTATGCCCCTACAAACCCGCATCACTCATCGTCAAACAAGGTCTCGTTCATCTCAGGAAAATCAAGCAGCTCGGACAGCGTCATGCCGAACCCTTGTGCGATACGGTGCAATGTTCGCAGGCCGGGGCTCTTTGTGTTTCCTTTTATGATGTTGTCCAGCGTGGATTGTGTCACGCCGGATTGCGTGGCAAGTTTGTTGACTGTATAGTCGTCGTAGTTGGAAAAGAGCTGATGAAAAGCGAGGATAATTTTCGCATAGCAAGGATGACGACGCAGGCGGGATTTGTTCCCGCCAAGGAGAAAGACGCAGATATGCGGAGATTAGACCGCATTGCGTCAGCTCTTTTCCAACTACGACGACTATAATGCCATGCGCTTGGCACAGTCCCAAAATTCGTTTTGTAATCGCTTTTGCGTATGTCATGACATCGGCACCTTTTACCCGAATACGGTTGGTACCATTGTAACCACAGCACTACAGAAAGCTTACCCGTGTTAGGTTGACCTCGGGCACGCACTATGTTAAACTACTGCTAGTGTGCAACGCACAATCCAAATATGGAGGAGGAACGCAACTTGATTGCAATGAACAATATCGTCAAACGCTTTGGCGATAAAACCGTGCTCAGCGACGTGACCTTCGATGTAAAACCGAAAGAAATCTTTGGCCTGCTCGGCCCGTCGGGGTCGGGTAAAACAACGATTATCAACATCCTGACCAATCAGCTCACCCCGGAGGGCGGAAATTTCCAAATCGGTGCAACGTCCAATGAGACCGGTCTGATGCTGGAGGAAGACGGCTTGTACAAACGCCTCTCCACCACGGAGAACCTGAATTTGTTTGCAGGCATCTACGGCGTGGACAAGAGCAAGGTGCAAAAGGCTCTGGAAAACGTCGGTCTCGGCAAAGAGGGCAAAACCCCGGTGTCCAAGCTCTCCAAGGGTATGCGGCAGCGGCTTGCGCTTGCCCGTGCGATTTTGCACTCACCCAAAATTTTATTCTTGGATGAACCTACATCCGCCCTTGACCCCACCACGGCACGGGGCATCCATAAGCTGATTCTCGGTCTGCGTGACCAAGGGACGACCATCTTCCTCACCACGCACAACATGGAAGAGGCCGTGGATTTGTGTGACATCGTAGCACTCTTGCACAAGGGTAAAATCGTGGAACATGGCAGCCCGAGAGCGATTTGCGACAAGCACGAGTCTTACAAGACCATGCCGGATTTGGGCGCGGTCTTTATGAAAATGACGGGGGTGGCGGCAGAATGAATGCAGTAAAAGCGATTTTTACCAAACAGTTGAATGACCTGACAAAAAACGTCTCCGTCACAATCATGTTTGTATTGTTCCCCGTGATGGCACTTATGCTGGGCTCTCTTATGGGAGGAGAGGAGGGTGCCATGCAGGTCGGCATGTTTGCCGCCATGTTCGTGGGCAGCACCCCCATGATTGTAATCGCCAATAATGTCGCGGAAGATATTGAGTACAAGGGGCTTCGTTTTCTGGTGATGGCCGGGGTTCGGCCTTGGCAGTATCTGCTGGGCCTGACCGGCTTTGTGCTTGTGATGTCGGCGGCCTCTGTCGCCGCCTTTGTCTTCATCGGCAGTTTTTCCGGCGAGCTTTTGATTCGTTTTATCGCCGTTGCCGTACTGGGTCTCATCGCCTCTTCCATCTTAGGCGGCGCAATCGGCATTTTTGCGAAGAATGTACAACAGGCATCCGTGATTTATACACCTTTCATGATGCTGCTCGCCTTTTTACCTATGGCCTCTATGTTCAACGAATTCATAGCCCAAATTGCACCGTACCTCTTCTCCTATCAGGTGCTTCGGGTCATAATGGATCCCTATGCCGACTTCACACACGCGCTCATCGTGATTGGCGTCAATATCGTTTTGCTGTTGGCGTTTTTCATCGTCGCGTATAAGAAGAAAGGGTTGCGGGGCTAGAGTTCGGTTTGTTGTTTTGATTTGTTGTAAGGGCGGCCATTGGCCGCCTTTACTTTTGCCCTTACTCCCCTCCGCAGGAGGAAAATAAGGGCAAGGGCCGGGCGATTAGTAATCGCCCCTGCACATACAAAAAATCCCCGCTCCAACCGGAGCGGGGATTTTGCTGTCTTGTTCTTACGCCTTGCCGTCAGACCCCAGCACATTCACAATCTTATGCGCCACCATCTTCTTCACTTCTTCCCGTGCCGGCTTCAGGTACTGCCGGGGGTCGAAGTGGTCGGGGTGTTGAGCGAGGTGCTGACGGATGGTCGCCGTCATGGCGAGACGGAGGTCGGAGTCGATGTTAATCTTACAGACGGACATCTTCGCCGCTTGACGAAGCATCTCCTCGGGAATGCCGATGGCGTCCGGCATGGCACCGCCGTATTCGTTAATCATCTTCACATACTCCGGCACGACAGAGGACGCCCCGTGGAGCACGATGGGGAAACCCGGCAGACGGCGGGAGATTTCTTCGAGGATATCAAAACGCAGTTGCGGCTTTTGGCCGGGTTTGAACTTGAACGCCCCGTGACTGGTGCCGATGGCGATGGCCAAGGAGTCCACGCCCGTGCGCGCGACGAACTCTTCGACTTCTTCGGGCTTGGTGTAGCTCGCGTCTTCTTCGGAGACGTTCACGTCATCTTCCACCCCGGCCAAGCGGCCGAGTTCGCCCTCGACAACCGCGCCGTTTGCGTGGGCATATTCCACGACCTGACGGGTGAGGCGGATGTTTTCCTCGAAGCTGTGGTGACTGCCGTCAATCATGACGGAGGAGAAACCGCCGTCGATACAGCTTTTGCAAATCTCGAACGTATCACCGTGGTCTAAGTGGAGGGCGAGGGGGAGATTCGTCTCTTCCAGCGCGGCCTCAACCAGTTTCATGAGATAGGTGTGGCTGGCGTACTTGCGCGCGCCTGCGGATACTTGGAGGACAAGCGGGGAATTGAGCTCTTTCGCCGCCTCGGTGATGCCTTGGACGATTTCCATATTGTTGACGTTAAAAGCCCCGATGGCGTAGCCGCCCTCATAGGCTTTTTTGAACATCTCCGTGGTTGTGACTAGTGGCATGGTGTGTCTCCTTTTCCTTTGTGGTGTAAATGTTCGTCGTAGGGTGTGATGCCCACATCGCACCCTATGACAAGCGTTTTGTGCCACCATTTTAGCACAGATACGCGGATAATGGAAGAGATTTTTCCCATTTCCTCTGTACTGCCAAGGAAAAATGTGATATACTGCTCCTATTCGATGGATATAAAATGTAGGGGGCGGCGTCCCCGACGCCCTGTGCCCACGTTGGTAAAAATCGGAACAACAGGGCGTCGGAGACGCCGCCCCCTACAAAACATGATTATTTTCACAAGGAGGAACTTCAACTATGCAAACCCCACTCAAAGGCGCGTGTGTCATCGGACAATCCGGCGGGCCGACATCCGTTATCAACGCTTCGGCTTACGGCGTCATCCGCACGGCCTTGGACAGCGAGCACATCACGGCCGTATACGGCGCGGCGCACGGCATCAAGGGCGTGTTAAACGAACAGCTCTACGATATGGGCCAAGAGGATGCGGCAGAGCTGGAACGCCTGCGCAACACACCCTCGTCCGCGCTCGGCTCCTGCCGTTACAAAATCGCAGACCCCGATGCGGATGAGACAGACTACAAGCGGATTGTGGAAGTGTTCGAGAAACACAATGTCCGCTATTTCTTCTACAACGGCGGCAATGACTCCATGGACACCTGTAATAAAATCAGCCGCTATTTCGCCAAAGTCGGCTACGAGTGCCGTGTCATGGGTGTGCCGAAAACCATAGACAATGACCTTTTCGGTACTGACCATTGCCCCGGCTTCGGCTCCGCCGCCCGCTATGTGGCGACGAGCTTTATGGAAGTTTACAAGGACGCTCGAGTCTACGATACGGGGCAGGTGACCATCATCGAGATTATGGGCCGCCACGCCGGATGGCTCACGGCGAGTGCCGCCTTGGCCTCTCACTTTGGCTGCGGACCGGATTTGATTTATGTGCCGGAAATGGCATTCGACATGGACAAGTTCCTCACCGACGTGACCGCTATTTACGAGCGGCAGGGCAATGTCCTCGTCGCCGTGTCCGAAGGGATACACGACAAAGACGGAAAACTGATTGCCGAGTACGGTGCAACGTCTGAAAAGTCACGGGATTCTTTCGGCCACGTCCAGCTCGGCGGCCTTGCCGCTACGCTGGCGGCGATTGTCAAGGCGCGCACCGGGGCCAAGGTGCGGGGGATTGAGCTGAGCCTTTTGCAGCGTTGCGCGGCGCATTTGGCATCGCAGACAGACATCGACGAGGCTTTCCTTGCAGGCAAGACTGCCGTCGAAGCCGCTGTCGCCGGGGAGAGCGGTAAGATGGTCGCTTTCGAGCGTGACATGTCCTCCGGGCAATACGTCTGCAAGACCGTGCTGTTACCGCTGGAGAAGGTGGCGAACTTCGAGAAAACGCTGCCCCTAGAGTGGGTCACACCGGACGGGAGCGGGATTACGCAGGAATTTATCGACTATGCACTACCGCTGATTCAAGGCGAGCCGCAACGGGCGATGCAGGATTCGTTGCCGCGGTTCGCGGAGTTGAAGAAGATTTTGGTGTAATACGTCTGCTGAGAGCCACTCAAATGAGTGGCTCTTTGCTTGTAGATAAAGTCCTTGCCCTACATTTCGCCGAAGGCGAAATGCTTTTTTGCCGACAAGTGCATGATAGTGTGCGCCGGAGGCAAAAAAGGTGGAATCCGTTTATTTTCAGGACATGCGCCTGAAAATAAACACCACAACCGCCGCAGCGACCCGGCCCGCAGGCCGGTTCCCTTGGAAGGCAAAGCCCAGCGAAGCGGGTTTGTCTCCAGCCTGAGAGCCACTCATTTGAGTGGCTCTCTTTTTAGTCAGCCAATCCCCTGCAATACCGGCTCAAAATTAAACTGTGCGGGCGGCAAAATGGGGCCCCTGCGTTCGTCCCGCCCCTGCCAAAATCCGACAGACCTTGACGGCATCCCAAAAGACAATTATAATTTAAAGCATGACATCAGACAAGGAGGCGGGCACCATGAAAAGAATACTGCGTTTCGGCACATGCTGCCTCGCCCTCCTGTTGCTCATACAAAGCGTAGTCCCCGCCGCCCATGGGCGCACCGCGCAGTCCGGCATGTTGTTGCAGAACCTCGTAGACTTATTTATCCTCGGCCCGGAGCATCAGCCGGAACCGCCCGAATCGGAAGAACCGTTGCCAAACCCCGCTCTGCACCGCATCGATTGGCGGTTTATCCTCTATGACGCGCCCGATTTCAGGGCCGCACAGGTCGCAGTCTCCGGCCCGCAGGTGGTGGAGATTCTGCGGGAACTCGACAACGGTTGGGCACAAATTCGCACCGACAACGGCTCCGCTTGGGTTTTTCTCCCGGCCGATGCGCGCTTTATCAACCGAGGGTTTTCGATTTACGAAGAGCCCGACTTCCACGCGCCCCGCATCGCAATGTTCGCTCCGCAGGTGGTGGAGATTTTGCGGGAACCCGGCAACGGCTGGGCGCAGATTGCCACCGATTACGGCGACTACTGGGTCTACCTCAACGCCAACATGCGTTTCATCGAACGCCCCACGGGGCTTTATGCCGAACAGGGCGACGCGCTCCCGCTGACGGCACTTGCGCCGCAAGTGGTGGAAATTTTAGCGCAAGTCGGAACTTGGCTGCAAATCTCCACACGCGAGGGGCCGCGTTGGATTGACTTGGACTTTACACCGCCCACGCAGGAACTGACCGCGCTTTTAGGGCGGCACGGGAATCGCCTGTCGGTGTATTTTGAGAACCTCGAAACAGGCTTTGTCTTCCGCCACAACGCGGAGCGGGTGTATGTCTCGGCTAGTGTGCCGAAAGCGGCGTTTTCCTTGTATATCTTTGAAAAAGCCGAGCGGGGCGAGACCGACTTAGGCACCCAACTTACATTTACCTCGGCAGATTTCACACGTTGGTACAGCGAAATGAGCCGAAACTATCGCATCGGCACGACTTTTTCGCAATTGGACTTGCTCCGCTACAACGTGAGTTGGAGCGACAACGCCGCAACGGATATCCTGCGGCGGCATCACGGATTGAACGGATATCGGCAGTTTCTTGAAGATATCGGCGGGAACCGAAACTTTGTCGGGAGCAGAATTGTCAACTCGCAACTGACCGCGAACGAGGCGGGGCTGCACGCAAGGGAGATTTTCCGCTACCTCGAATCCGACGGCAGATTCAGCGAGACGTTTTTGGAGCAGCTCTTGAACAATCAGTTCCCCTTCATCGTGTCGGACTACCCCGTGGCGAGCAAAAGCGGCTGGACACCGCCCTCGGCTTGGCACGATATGGCGATTGTGTACGCGCCCTCGCCCTATATCCTCGTGATTTTATCGGCTCGGAGCGGTTGGACTGCCGCAGACTATAGAGATTTCGCGGAAATTTCTATGGCCTTTCAGGCGTTTAATGATATGTGGTTTGTATATTAGAATTGGAGGGAAATGATATGGCAAGGCAAAACATACGGCGGGTTTTGGCAATTCTTCTGGCGGCGGTGCTGCTCTTGGGCGCGGTGCCGTATACGGGTGACGTGCAGGCGGGGGATGGAGACGACGGCGCGGCGGAGTTTTATGCGTGGCAGACAGACAGCACCGGATATTCCTTTTGGGAGGGCATCCGCGTCATAACTACACCGGAGGAACTACACCAGCAAACCGGACTTTCCAAGACAGTAACAGAACGTTATGCAGACGCGTTTTTCGAGACACACTATCTCGTTATTCTCGCGCCGGTGGAGGGGAGCGGCTCCATTGGACATCGTGTAGAGCGCATTGAGGAAAACGGCGATATTATACTCAACCGACTTGTACCGCCGGGGGCCCTGACGGATAATGCTCCGACTTGGCATATTGTCATCGAGTTGTGCCAGGGTTTCCGGCCGGAGGCGTTTCGTGCAGTAATTAGTACAATCATGCTTTCCGACCTCGCTCAGCTGCAAACCCTCGTCGCGCAAGCCGAAACCCGCATCGGCAGTCACTACACCAACGTAAGCTGGCGCGCCGTCTCGGATGCTGTCGCCGAAGCTGAGGCCGTTCTGGCCAATCCGATGGCCGCGCAGTCCGAGGCAGACGCGGCATACACCGCCCTGCAAAACGCCCTCGCCGCCCTCGTCACCATCGCCTCTTTCGGCAGCCCATTCCCCGATGTGCCTGTGCGTGCTTGGTATTTTGATGCCATCCGATACGTCTACGCAAACGGCATCATGCAGGGCAGCGGCGGACGGTTTACGCCGGGCGGGACGCTCTCCCGCGCGATGCTGGTCACGGTGCTCTACCGCATCGAGGGCAGCCCGGAAGTCGATCGCAGGCAGGTGTTTGACGATGTCCCGTCATATGCTTGGTATGCCGATGCCATTCTCTGGGCGAACGAGAACGGCATCGTACTGGGCGTCGGCGGCAATCGCTTTAACCCGGGCGGCAATATCAGCCGCCAAGAGATGGCCGTTATGCTCTACAATTATGCGCGGTTCAAAGGCTATGACATGGCTGTCCCGGATGTTCCGCTTTCGGCTGTCTTTTCAGATTACGCGCAGGTCGCCCATTGGGCACGTAGTGCCGCCGGTTGGGTTGCCCATAACCAAATCATGCAGGGGCACGGGGGACAATTTAGCCCGGGCGGCACGGCAACCAGAGCCGAGTGCGCCGTGATGCTGCGCAATTTTGTAGACTATTTTGAATTCAGCCGCCGTCCGGCTCCGCTCCCGCCGCCCGACCTCATCTTTCATCAGATAGACTGGACATTTTCCATCTACGCGGAGCCTGATTTCCGCGCTTCTCGTATCGCCACCTTTGGCCCGCAGCGGGTAGTCCTCCTGCGGCAAAACGGCGACGGCTGGGCGCAGATTTCTACTTATCGCGGGGAGTACTGGGTGTTCTTGACCGACAACAGACGCTTCATCGAACGCCCCACGGGGCTATATAACCAACGGGGCGAAGCATTGCCTTTTACATCCATCAATCCGCAAGTGGTGCAGGTTTTGGCGCAGGAAGGGAGTTGGCTGCAAATTTCCACTTGGCTCGGGCCACGGTGGATTGACCTGAACTTCACGCCGCCCACACAACATTTGGACGCCCTCTTGCGGCGGCACGGAAACAGCCTGTCGGTGTATTTCGAGAATATTGAGACGGGCTTTGTCTACCGCTATAATCCCGGCAGGGTCTACCACGGAGCGAGTGTACCCAAGGCGTTTTTCTCCATGTACATCTACGAAAAGGCCGACCGCGGGGAGACGAATTTGGACGCCCGCATCCGTTTCACCAACGGCGGAACGCTCACCCAACGGGAGATGTTGCGGCGGAATTTGATTTACAGCTGCAACGCCTCCACGCTCTCCCTGCGGGACTTCCACGGCACGGCGGGGTTCCGTCGGTGGGTGGCGAATCTCGGAGCGAACCCGAACTGGGTGTCAAACAGCATCATGGGACATCAGCTGAACGTGGACGAAGCGGCGATTTTCGCTTGGGCGATTTATCGGTACATCGAGTCCGACGCTCCGCACGCCGCTGAGTTTCGGCGGCATCTGCTGAACAATCAAATCCCCTTCATCGTGTCGGACTATCCCATCGCCAGTAAGACCGGCTGGCTCAGTACCGCACGGCACGACATGGCAATTGTGTATGCGGACTCGCCGTATATTCTGATTGTGTTGAGCGCGAATCCGCGGGCGTCCTACGCGACGTATCGAGAGATTTCGATGGCGTTTCAGCAGTTTAATGATATGTGGTTTGTGTATTAGGGACAGAGAAAACCGGGGCGCATGGTGCGTCCCGGTTTTTTTGCTTGTTGCCCTTTGCCCTGATTTCCCTCTTTGGAGGGGTGACAGGCGAAGCCTGATGGGGTGGTTTTGTTGTAGGGGACGCTGTCCTCAGCGTCCCGCCATTTCAAATTTGCAATACGCGAACGGGACGCTGAGGACAGCGTCCTCTACGAAGAGCAAGGGCGGGGCGGCCGCGTGGAGCCGCCCCTACATGGACGAGACTAGTATTTGTAGCTCCCGCCGCCGATAAACTCCCGCATCAGCGAATCGGGTGAGACCAAATCGGCCGACAAATCCGCAAAACGGTCAAGTGCGGGTACGATATCGGCCAACTCCTCACCGCGTTCTACATCGGGCGAGAGACCCGCGAAAAGCGGGGCGGCGAATTGCTTCATCAGGCTCACCTCATAGGGCAGCGAGGAATCAAAGCGGTAATCGGCTCTGTCCTTGTAGGGGGAGATGTAGAGCTTCTCGCCCCGCCGCACATTCGCCCAGAGGGCGAGGGTGAAAGCGGCATCCGAGCCGCGGAAATTGTCATCCCGCACAACACGCCGCACAAGGCGCATCCATGTACCTTTGAACACAGTTTCGTCTCCGTCCACGATGTCGGAACGGGCGGAGACATAAAGCTTGAACGCCTCGGGGTGCCGTCCCGCGATGTCGTCATTGAGTGCGTGGATACCCTCGAAGATGACGACTTCGTTTTCTTTCGGACAGACGGGTGTGAACCGCGTCGCGCTGCGCCGCTGTTGGGTGAACATGAAATACGGCACCAAAATTTCCTTGCGCTCGTTGAGCATGGTAAAATGCTCGTCAAGCAGTTCCATGTCGAGGCACTTCGGGGATTCGAGGTCGAGCATCCCGTCCGGCGTGCGTGGGACGGTTTTGGGGTCGAAGGTTTTGAAGTAGCGGTCTAAGCTGATGGTGGTACAGCTCACCCCGCGCTCCAACAACTCCCGCTCCAACTTGAGAGCCGTTGTCGTCTTGCCCGAACCCGATGGGCCGGAGAGCAGGACGATAGGGGACGTTGCCATGTTCTTTTGAACCAAATCCGCCGCTTCTATTACTTTGTGCCTGTAGGCGGCGTCGCATTCAGCGACGAAATCCTCCGGGTCACGGGCCAGTCTGTCATTAATGGTGCCGAGGTCATAAGTTAGTGCCATGGGTAAGGTCCTCCTCTGTATAAAATGTCCGAATGTTTTCTTTTGATGCCAGTATTCTATCAATCCCCTCGGCATATTCCAAGGGGAATTTGGGGTTATACATCCGAGGAATGCGCCCCGTGTGGGGGTTGACCAGTTTGGTCGAAGCTCCGCCGCCGAGGGAGAGGATACTGCAAAGCTCCTCCATGATGGCGATGTTGTAAAGGTTTTCCGCCCCCGGTTTGCACCAGCCCACGTTCTCAAACCCGCCCGCGGTGAACTTTTGGCGGTAGAGATAGTAAGGTGCGTAGCCCGCATCGGGCAAGGCCGTAAGCGCATGGCCGAGCATCTCCTCCACGGCCTCGGAACCGGGTGCGGGAACGTCGTCCGTCTTAATTTGCGCGCCCTTTTTGCGGGCGAGGGTGTGGACGGTGATATTTTCTGCGCCGAGAGCCAAGACCTGTTCCAAGGTTCGGGCGAAGCCCGCCGCCGTATCGGCGGGAAGTCCCGCAATCAAATCCATGTTCAACACGGGGAAACCCACAGACCGAGCCATTTCCACCGCCCGTACAATATCCCCGGCCGTGTGCTTGCGTCCGATTGCCGTGAGGACTGCGTCATCCATCGATTGCGGGTTGACGCTGACCCGTGTCACACCCGCATCTCGGAGGACGTACAGCTTCTCCATATCCAGCGTATCGGGTCGTCCTGCCTCTACGGTGTACTCCCGCAGATGCGAGAGGTCGAAGTGAGCCGAGAGCGACCCCGTGAGGGCAGCAAGCTGTGCCGCTGTCAATGTGGTAGGCGTGCCGCCGCCGATGTAGAGTGCAACCGGCCGAAGCCCCAACGCCCGCACCACATTCGCTGTGGTTGCTGTCTCCCGCTCCAATGCTGCGAGGAACGGCTCCACCAGATGCGTGGACTTCTCCACGTCCAAGGCAACAAAACTGCAATACGCACAGCGGGTCGGGCAAAAGGGGATGCCGACATAAAGGCAAATATCTTGCGGTGCAAGGCTTGCTTTGACCGCAAGCCCTGCACGAGCTGTGGCGATGCACAAGGCCGCCCGCTGCGGGGCGACTTCGTACTCTTTCACAAAAATCCGCTGTACCTGTCCCGGTGCAGCTCCCGTCTCCAAGAGCGCGGTCGCCCGCTTGCCGGGGCGTATACCCGTCAAGGCACCCCACGGTGGCACCTGTCCCGTGGCCGCAGTCGCCGCACGATAGAACGAGAGCTTGATAATTTTCTGCATCGTCCGCTCTCGGACAAGCTCCGGCCGATTCTTCCCCGTCGCAGGGGCGGCATCCTGCCGCGCGGCTCTCGCCACGCCCCGATACCGTACGCCCTCATACCAAAGCACCGTCACCGCTGTACTGACTTTTGCGCCGTGTGAGAGTTGCACCCGGGCGGATATGGAATCCGCTCCTACGCAGCCGCCATACACGGGGCGTTCTTCGGGAAACAGCGTCAGCATCACCTGTTCCACGGCGTATTTATAATCGTGGCCGATGAGTTCTAAGACCATGACTTCCCCGTCGCTGCTTGCCGCAGGTAGTGGTTAAACCGCCGCTCACGGCCAAGGCTCGTGGCCTCGGCGTGGCCGGGGTAGATTTCGAGGTCGCCCTCCAGCGCATCAATTTTTGCCAGAGATTGCATCATGGTGTGCGCGCACCCCCCGGGTAAATCCATGCGGCCGCAGTCGTCACGGAAGAGCGTATCGCCGGTGAAAAGACAGCCGTCGCCCAGAATGCAGACGCCGCCGGGACTATGCCCAGGGGTAGCAATGATACGGAACGTCAGCCCGCCGATGGTGGCTTCTTCCCCATCTTCCCAATAGCGCGTGTCGCCGCTCGCCGCATAGCGGTAGGGGTGTGGGCGGCTGTCCGTACTCACGTCCGCCGCGCCGATATACACGGGAATGCCCCATGCCCGCACGAGGTCGTCCGTTGCCATCGTGTGGTCATAGTGGCCGTGGGTGATGAAAATTGCCTGCGGCGTGAGACCGAAGTCCTCCAAGTACCGCTGAATCACAGGACTTTCATCGCCCGGGTCGATGATGATGCAGGCTTTCGTGTCGGGGTCTGTGACCACGTAGCAATTGGTTTGCAACTGTCCGACCGGGATTGTTTTGATGTGCATATTCACGCAACCTTTCATGTTGTGTTCTATGTATCATGCCCTTAGGCCCCCTCGTTTTGAGGGGGTTGTCAGCGAAGCTGACTGGGGGAGTTCGCGCGTTTCACAAGGTCAAGCGCATACTCCCTCCGCCCCTGCGGGGCACCTCCCTCGTAAACGAGGGAGGCTTTGGGTAGCCTACAACGCATCCGTATCCAAAACCAATGTCACAGGCCCGTCATTCACCGACTGCACCTGCATATACGCCCCGAACTCGCCCGTCTCCGCCTCGAAGCCGCGGTCGCGGCACTCGGCGAGGAACCGTTCGTACAAGGGAATCGCTGTCTCGGGTCGGGCGGCAGACAGGAACTCCGGCCGTCTGCCCTTTTTGCAGTTGCCGTACAGCGTGAACTGCGAAATGACTAGCAGTTTCCCGCCGTAATCGGCCAGAGAGCGATTCATCTGGTCGTTCTCGTCCCGAAAAATGCGCAGGCCGCAGACTTTATCCGCAAGTTTTACCGCCTGCGCCTCGCCGTCGTCCTGATGGATGCCGAGGAGTACGAGGAAGCCCTCACCGATAGCACCTTTTATTTCTCCGTCGATGGTCACAGATGCCTCTGTGACCCGTGTTAAAACCGCCCGCATAAGCGAAGCCTCCTTATTTCCCCACGCGGCAAGCCTCGCGGGGGCCCCTTTTTATTTAATCTGTACGGCAAAGCAAAGCTCCGCCTATATCAAGGTTTTGCCTTTGGCAAAACGCTTGGGCACCGGACTCCCGGCGGTAGACCTCGATATTGCCACCTGAGCTTTTGGTGGAGGAACACCGTAATCGCCCGCTGCGGGCAGAGATTCACACAGCGATAGCACACGGTGCAGTTGTTTTTATGGACGATCTTGTCCTGCTCGTTCTCCAAGTTCCGCATCGGGCAAGCGGATACGCATAGATTACAAGCGGTGCAGTTGTCGTTGATTTTCAGGTTTTGTCCCATGATACGCTCGCCCTTGCGTAACCAAGCCGGGGCTTGGAGCTTGCCGAGTACGCGGGAGAATCGAGAAAACCCTCGTCTTTTCACCCGTCCGGCCTGCATATCCGCCGAAACAGCGGCTATCTTGCCGTCGGCGCGGGCAAAACGCCGTGCAATCCCTCGCTTGCTCTGCCGCCGAAACAGCGGCCAGAGATTGCAAACGTTATTCGGCATGTTGAAGTGTTCGGCGTAGACGACCTCCACGTGGCCGGACGGCAACAAGTCCAAGAGTGACCGCGCCCCGTCACCGGAGAATGCGACTTGGGTGGCGAAAATGGCGAGTTTCTTCCCCCGCAGGAGTTCTGCATGTTCCGTCACGAACCGCCGCATAATCAGCGGCGCGCGGGAAGCGTAGATGGGATAGCAAAACGCGATGGTGTCATGCGCTGTGATTTCGGCACGGAAATCGGCCTCCTCCTCGATGGAAAGGCAGGTTGCGCCCATTGCTTTGCTGAACAGGCGGGCGATGTATTTTGTGTTGCCCGTGGCTGAGAAATAGAGTGTCAGCATAGGCTAATCCGCGCTGCGGCTCACATCAACAACGCCCGATATCCCCGACAGCTTGTTAATCGCGCTCTGCAATTCTTTCAAATCTGCCACCTCCAGCGAGAGAAATGCCACGGCATTCCCGCCGATGTCGCGGGCGTTGAGGCTCCGCATACGGATTTTGAGTGAGGTGAGTGCGGTTGCGATATCCAATACCAAGCCGTCCCTGTCTTTCGCTGTAACGGCGAGGTTGGTGAGATAAGTCTCCCCCTCGGTGTCCGCCCAAGACACGGGAATCCAACGGCCCATGTCTTCGGGTTTTGCGGCGGCGTTGAGGTAGTTGACGCAGTCCCGCCGATGCACGGAGACGCCGTGACCGCGGGTAATAAAGCCCACAATCTCATCCCCCGGTACGGGAGAGCAGCAACGGGAGAACTTGACCAGACAGTTATCCACGCCCTCGACGACAATGCCGCGGACGGCCTTGGTCGCAGTCTGCTGCTTCTGTTGATTGATGCGGTCTACGAGGCTCTTGCCCGGCTTGGCGAGCTGAATCAGCACGTCCCGCGCTTTGCCGACCGCTTTCTGCGCCGACAGCCCGCCGTAGCCGATGGCGGCGTAGGCGTCCTCCAACGTAGGGAAGCCGATGCGTTTGATGACCTGATCATGCACCTCGCCTCGTGTGATGGCGTCCATAGCGAGACCTTGCCGCCGCATCTCGGCCTCGAACGCACTCTTGCCGTGGACGATGTTCTCTTCCCGCTTCTCTTTCTTGAACCACTGGCGAATTTTGTTCCGCGCCTCACTGCTCTTGATGATTTTCAACCAGTCACGGCTCGGCCCGTGGGAGTGGCCGGAGGCGATGATTTCGACAATATCGCCGTTCTTCAGCACGTGGTCAAACGGTACAATCCGCCCGTTGACTTTCGCCCCCGTCATCCGATTGCCGACGGCGGAGTGGATGGAGTAGGCAAAGTCAATCGGCCCCGCGCCTGCGGGGAGATTGATGACATCGCCTTTGGGCGTAAAGACGAAGACCTCATCCGCGAACATGTCGATGCGCAGGTCGTGGAAGAAATCCGCCGCGTCGCCCGCCTCTTGCTGGCTCTCCAAGAGACGGCGTACCCAAGCGAAACGCTCCTCATCCCCCGCACGCTTCTTGCCGCCGGGACCGGGGGTCTTGTATTTCCAATGTGCGGCGATACCGTACTCCGCTGTGTGGTGCATTTCCCATGTGCGAATCTGCACCTCAAAGGGGATACCCTCCTCGCCGATGACGGTGGTGTGCAAGCTCTGGTACATATTGGGCTTGGGCGTGGAGATATAATCCTTAAACCGCCCCGGAACAGGGTTGTACATGTCGTGAATGTGTCCGAGGACATTGTAACAGTCTGTTATATCTTTCACAATTACACGGAATGCACAGAGATCGAAGATTTCCTCAAAGGTACGCTTTTGTGTGTACATCTTGCGGTAGATGCTGTAGATATGTTTGAGCCGCCCGTAGACCGTGCCCTCGATGTCATTTTCCGTAAAGCGTTCCGTCATCTTGCGCTGCATGTCGGACATAAAGGCATCTATCGTATCACGGCGTGTATCCAAATCCTGCATGATGGCATCGTAGGCGGTGCGGTCGAGATAGAAGAACGATAAGTCCTCTAACTCCCATTTGATTTTTTGCATACCCAAGCGATGGGCGATGGGGGCGTAGATTTGCATGGTTTCATAGGCTTTTTCCAACTGCTTCTTGCCCACCTGATAGGCCATGGTACGCATGTTGTGGAGCCTGTCGGCCAGTTTGATGAGGATGACACGGATGTCGCTGGCCATAGCCATGAGCATCTTGCGCAGATTCTCCATCTGCTCCTCTTCCTTACTGGTGTACTGCACACGAGTCAGCTTCGTGACCCCCTCCACAATCGCCGCCACCGAGGGGCCGAACGCATGTTGAATCTCGGCATGGGTGACAGACGTGTCCTCCAAGACATCATGCAGCAGGGCGGCGATAATACTGTCCTCATCCAACCCCATCTCCACGATAATATGCGCGGATGCGATCGGATGGGTGACGAAAGGCGTACCGTCCTTGCGCATCTGCGCCCCGTGGCCCTCTGCGGCCATGACGAATGCCCGCCGAATTTTCTCGCAATCGGCGGCGGGGTTCGATTTTCTCACCAGTTCCAACAGGGCGTCGAATTGCTCGGATGCAACTGCCATGCCGGGGGTGTCCCATATGTTGTCGTGTTTGTGTTCGCTCATAGTCGTGTATCCTGTTGGGTTATTTTGTGGGGGCGACCGGTGTTCGCCTGTGGTTTCTGATTATATCGTGGTATCTCTGTGGTAAATGCACATAAGGTGCAACGGCTCCTTTTCCAAAGGAGCTGTCGGCGCAGCCGACTGAGGATTCATTTTTGCAATGCCGGCGATAGAGGATACGAATCCTCCGTCAGGCTGCGCCTGCCACCTCCTTTGAAAAAGGAGGCTTCGCGGCTTGGGTGCATTTGCGCTGAATATAGATATGCACCATCGTAGGGGATGCCACCCCTACAGTACGCCCATTAGTGTACTGAGCAGCCGCGACGCATGTAAATCTACCTTTTCCGCCTGCTCATTCAGCTCAATCTGCACCGTATCGGCTTCTTCCGTCACATTGGCAAGCCCCAGTTCGTCCAGCACCTGTAAACACAAATACGCTTTGCCGTGCCCGGTGTCGCCCAAGTCCCTCGACAACACCTCCAACACATGGTACAACTGCCCGCGGAGCAGTTTGCCCTCCTTGCGGAGCCGCAGCCAGAGCCGCACAAAATCTTCCCGTCCGGGGCAAAAATGCCTTGCCTCGTCAGTAGTGGGGATGTGGCCGTCCGCAAGCCTGCAGCAGAGCCGTCTCGCACGGCTGACCAAGCGCAATTCGTGACGGGCGAGGTCACAGAGCAAAAACTGCACCGTCGTCTTACCGCGGAAGCGGTTGAGCTGCGGGGTGAACGCCAAATCAACCATGTCGCCCTCACGCGCACCCAAGGCATCGGGCGTGACGCCGAAGAACACGCCGTCATAGACCCGCCCCCATTTCTCAGCTTGCAGTTTCACATGCTTGCCGCCGCCGATGGGGAAACACTTGCGCAAAATGGCCCCCTCCATCACCAACACAGGGCTGGGATTGCCCTTGCCGCAGGGCTCGAGCCGGTCGAGGCTCTCCACTTGGTCTAAGGTAATCAGCTCCGGTCCCGTCAGAGTCAAATCTGCTTGCAGCACATGCCCCTCCGTGCGGGGCGGATGTGCCTTGTAGTATGCCTCAAACGCGGCGGTGAAATCGGCGATAGATGACATGGAAATCGTCAGCCCCGCCGCCTGTTGATGGCCGCCGAAAGTCTCCAGCGTATCTCCGCAAGCGGAGAAGGCGGCTACGAGGTCAAATCCATCCACACTACGGCAACTGCCTTTCCCTACCTCGCCCTCAACGGCGAGGAGCACGACAGGCTCTTGATATTTCTCTTTCAATCGTGCGGACACGATGCCCAAAACGCCCTTGTGCCAGTTCGGCGAGTGCAGCACGATGGGGCCTGTGGTGTAGCCCGCGTCGGCGAGCATATCGTAGGCCTCGTCGGCGATGGTCTGTTCGACCTTTTGCCGTTTTTGGTTGAGTTCCGTAATCTGCTCGGCCAATGCCGCCGCTTCTTTCGGGTCTTTGGTATCGAGCAGGGAAAACGCCAGCATGGCATCTCCCATACGCCCTGCGGCGTTTAATCGCGGGGCGATGCCGTAGCTGATGCCCGTAGCGCGGATATTCGCCTGCTCCAGTCCCGCTTCATCTATGAGACAGCGGAACCCCGCGCGCCTGCCCGCTTGGAGGGAGCGCAGCCCCTCCGTGACAAACACGCGATTCTCGCCCCGTAAATCCATCACATCCGCCACCGTGCCGACGGCAACCAAGTCGCTGTATCGTGTGAGCAGGGCTTCCGTGTGTTCAGGCCCCTCCGCGGCGGAGATAAACTGAAATGCAACGCCCACCCCGGCGAGCTCCTTGTCCGGATAAGGACAGTCCGGCCGTTTGGGGTCGATGACCGCAGCGGCATCGGGCAATGCGCCCTGACACTCATGGTGGTCGGTAATGACCATGTCAAGCCCCAAAGCTTTTGCCTGTAAGACTTCCTCTGCCGCAGTCACGCCGCAATCTACGGTGATGATTAGTGTCACGCCTGCCGCCGCAAGCTCCTCTAAGGCCGTAAGGTTCAGACCGTAGCCCTCTTCCAACCGGTCGGGGATGTAGACAGAGCAGATAAGCCCCTTGGAGCGCAGATAGTTTGCCATGAGCACACTTGCGGTCACGCCGTCTGCGTCATAGTCGCCGTACACGGCCACGTGTTCTCCGTGTTCGATGGCTTTATGAATCCGAGCAACCCCTGCCGCCATGTCGGCCATCTGCATGGGGTCGAGCAATTGCGATGTGCCTGAGGCAAGTGCCGCCTGCACGTCCGTCCTCGTCTGTATTCCTCTCGCCCAGAGTACGGCCGCCACCAGCTCCGAGCAGGCCTCGTCCAAGGCATCCGCCGAAAGCAGTCGGGGGTCATATTGGATACTGTTCCATATATCCCACTTCATAGTGATTCTCATTTCTTTATTCATATCCCAATAGTATACCAGAAACAGACCATGAGAGCAAGGTGTATATCTGCCGCAGATTCCGTCTATGCTATGCGATATGTAGGGGGCGGCCTTTGGCCGTCTGTTGCCGAACCCCCAAAACCACAACCCCCAAAGGAGGCTACCCCATGCACCCGAACATCCGCACCGACCTCGCTGTAGAAGCCAAAGAACTCTGGGCCGAATCCGCACCCGAAACCACCGCCCTCCCCGGTGTCAAAGCAGAGGACATCAAATGCCGCGGCTATGATGTCACCCGTGTACAAATCCTGAACCGAGAGGGCGAGCGCGCCCTGAACAAACCGCAAGGCACCTATGTCACAGTAGAACTTGATGCCCTCATCCGCCGAGAGGAGGACGCATTCAGCCGCGGCGTGGAGGCCATTCGAGAACAACTGCTCCCCCTGCTCGGCCTTGTGAAAAACGACAGCGTTTTGGTGGTAGGCCTCGGCAACCGAGCCATTACGCCCGACGCCATCGGCCCCGTCACGGCGAAACACACGCTGGCAACCCGGCACTTGGTCGAGCAAGTGCCGGAGCATTTCGGCAACTTTCGGCGTGTCACGGTCGTGCAAACGGGGGTGCTCGGCACAACGGGGATGGAGAGTGCAGAAGTCGTCCGCGCGCTGGCGTCCCAATTTCGTCCCGACCGCATCATCGCCGTGGACGCGCTGGCCTCTCGCAAACTCAGCCGCATCTGCCGCACGGTGCAAATCAGCGACACCGGCATCGCGCCCGGATCGGGCGTGGGGAATCATCGGGCAGAACTCAGCCGAGAGACATTAGGCGTCCCCGTGATTGCGGTCGGTGTACCCACCGTAGTAGATGCCGGCACATTGGCGGCGGATTTGCTGGAGGAATCAGGCCGCGGACAGATTGCGCCCAATGACTTCGGTGATTTCGGCGGCGGGATGATAGTTACACCAAAAGAAATTGATACGCAGGTGGCAGACATATCGAAATTGGTAGGCTACGCGCTGAATTGCACCTTGCACGAGGGATTGACAGTAGAAGATGTGGATATGTTGACATCGTAGAGGGAAAATGTTTCACGTGAAACATCACGCGCTTGCCCGCTCCTGCAATCCGCCAATGTTTCACGTGAAACCCTACATCTTGTGTCTTGCTCTCCTGCGCAATCGGTGCTATAATCAATAGCACGCTCGAAAAAAGGAGAACAGACTACATGGGCAAAATCATAGCCGTCACCAATCAAAAAGGCGGCGTAGGCAAGACCACGACTTGTATCAACCTCACCTGCGCTCTGGTCCAGTTGGGCAAACGGGTGCTTCTTTGCGATGCAGACCCGCAGGGCAATGCCACCACGGGCATGGGCGTGGACAAAAACAACGCGTCCCCCGGCATTTACGATGTGCTGGTGGGCGGCATAGACGCAGAAAAAGCCATCGTCCGCACAAGATACGGCGACATTTTGCCGACAAACCGCACATTAGCCGGTGCCGGTGTGGAACTGGTGAACATGGAGCATAGAGAGTACAGACTGCGGCAAGCATTAGCTCCGTTGCGGGACAAATACGATTTCATCTTCATCGACTGCCCGCCCTCTTTGGAAATGCTTACGATGAACGCCCTCTGTGCCGCAGAGAGCATCCTCATCCCCATCCAATGCGAATTCTTCGCGCTGGAAGGGCTGAGCGACCTAATCAGCACCCTGCGGCTCATCAAAAAACGCCTCAACCCGGACTTGGATGTCGAGGGCGTGCTACTTACAATGTACAACGGGCGCACAAACCTCTCGCTCCAAGTGGCGGCAGAGGTGAAGAAGTTTTTTTCGGGAAAAGTCTATAAGACACTCATCCCCCGCACCGTCCGCCTATCCGAAGCACCCAGTCACGGCAAGCCGGTGCTGGTGTATGACCCGTCGAACAAGGGTTCGGCGGCGTATCGGGAGTTGGCGCGGGAAGTGATTGCGCAGAACGCGTAAGGGAAACCCACAGGGCGTGATGTCCTAATCACGCCGTAACTTGCCATCGAAAATGACACACGGCGCGATGAGGACATCGCGCCCTACAGAAATGCAAAGGGGAAGATATCATGTCACCAAAAGGCGGTCTCGGTTCAGGGCTCGGCGCGATTTTCGGCGCGGAGGTGTTGGAAGCCGACCAGACGGACTTCATCTACCTGCCCATCAGCAAGGTAGAGGCGAATAAAGAACAGCCCAGAAAATATTTCGACCCGGTCGCATTGGCCGAGCTCACGGAGTCCATCCGAGAGCACGGTGTGCTTGACCCTTTGCTCGTGCGCAAGCTCGCCACGGGTTACTATCAAATCATCGGCGGTGAGCGGCGTTGGCGTGCGGCGCGTGAGGTGGGGCTGAAGGAAATTCCCTGCCGTGTCATTGAGGCCGATGACAGACTGGCGATGGAAATTGCCCTCATCGAAAATCTCCAGCGGGAGGACTTGAACCCGCTCGAAGAGGCAGAGGGCTACAAGGCGCTCATGGATACCTTTGGTCTCAAGCAGGAAGAGGTCGCCACTCGTGTCGGCAAGGGCCGCTCGACGGTGACGAATGCGCTGCGTCTGTTGGGTGCGGGAGAGGAGATTAAGAATTTCCTCGAACAAGGTACGCTCTCGGCAGGCCACGCCCGCGCGCTCCTCAAACTCAAGGAGAGTGACCAGTTAGCTTTGGCGCAACGGGTCATTGAAGAAGGCCTCTCCGTCCGTGAGACGGAACGGCGCGCAGACAAGTTCGGCAAGGGGAAAGCAGGCGAGCCGAAGTCCGCGGCCGCCGCAAAGAAGCCGAAGCCCTTTGTGGACTATACCAAAGAAGCCGAAGACAAGCTCACCCGCAGTTTGGGCCGCAAGGTGAAAATCATCTCCGGCAAAACCCGCGGCTGGTTGGAGATTGACTTCTACGACGCAGACGACTTAGAGGTGGTTATAGACGCCCTAGAGTCGCTGAAACTCTCAAAGGGGAAAAAATAGATGCTGGATATTCGATTGATACGGGAAAACCCGGATGCAGTAAAGGCCGAATTGCTGAGAAAAGGCGCAGACGCTGCAGCGGCCATTGACGGGATTTTAGAGCTGGACGGCAAGTTGCGCCAACTCATACAGAGCACCGAGCAAAACAAGGCAGAGCAAAACAAAGTCTCTAAACAAATCCCCGCCATGAAAAAAGCGGGCGAGGACACGACGGAGATTATGGCACAGATGAAAGCCTTGTCCGAGGCCATCAAGGAAGCCGACAGCCAACGCCGCACCGTCGAAGCGGAGCGGGAGAGTTTATTACTGGGCCTGCCCAATCTTCCCGATGCCGATATCCCCGACGGCGGCAAAGAAAACAATGAGGAAGTCCGCACCTTCGGTGCGCCGAAGACATTCGGTTTCCCGCCCCAAAATCACGTAGACCTTTGCACAAACCTCGGCCTCATCGACTACGAGCGGGGCGCAAAGATTGCGGGGAGCGGGTTTTGGATCTATCGCGGTTTCGGCGCACGCTTGGAGTGGGCTTTACTGAACTATTTCGTGGACACGCACCTCGGCGACGGCTACGAGCTTGTGCTTGTTCCGCACTTGCTGAACGAGAGCGCGGGGCTCACAGCGGGACAGTTCCCGAAGTTTGCGGATGATGTGTTTTGGATCCATTCCGACGAGGGCAAGCGGGAACGCTTCCTCCTCCCCACGGCGGAGACGGCACTCGTCAGCTTGCACCAGGGCGAGATTATCCCCGAGGCGGAGCTACCAAAAAAATATATCTCCTACACCCCCTGCTATCGGCGGGAGGCCGGCAGTTACCGCGCCGATGAACGGGGCATGGTACGGGGGCATCAGTTCAACAAGGTAGAAATGGTACAGTTCACCCGCCCGGCGGATTCCGACGCGGCCTTTGACGAGCTGGTCGGCAAAGCGGAACGGCTCGTGCGTGACCTCGGCTTCCATTTCCGCACAGTAAAGCTCGCGGCAGGCGATTGCAGCGCGTCTATGGCGCGGACGTATGATATCGAGATTCACATTCCCTCGATGGAGGGGTATAAAGAGGTCTCCAGCGTTTCAAACGCCCGTGACTATCAGGCGCGGCGCGGCATGATGCGCTGCCGCAACGCGGAAACAGGCAAGCCGGAATATCTGCACACGCTCAACGGATCGGGGCTTGCGACAAGTCGGATTCTCCCCGCCATCGTGGAGCAAAACCAATTGGCCGACGGTAGTGTCGTCGTGCCGGAGGTGTTGCGGAAGTATCTGGGTGGCCTCGAAATTATCACGCCATGCAAGAACTGAAGCGGGGCGCGGAGGATTTCGGCCTCATACTGTCCGACAATCAACTGGCGCAATTTGAGACCTATTGGAACCTCTTGCAAGAACGCAACAAGGTCATGAACCTCACCGCCATTACAGACAGAGCCGAGGCAGTCGAAAAGCATTTTTTGGATTCGCTGGCTCTCACATTAGCGGCGGATTTTGACGGCAAGCGTCTCATCGACATCGGCACGGGGGCGGGTTTCCCCGGTCTGCCGATCAAGATTGCGACGCCGAGCTTGGAAGTCACGTTGTTGGACAGTTTAAACAAACGTGTTCGTTTTTTGGAAGAAGTTTGTTGTGATTTACGACTAAAATCTATTGCCTGCATCCACGCCAGAGCGGAGGAATGGGTCGCTCGGCCCGGTGAGCGGGAGAGTTACGACTACGCCACAAGCCGTGCCGTAGCGGAACTGAATGTGTTATTGGAGCTATGCCTCCCCTATGTGCGCGTGGGCGGTGCGTTTTTGGCGATGAAGACGGCGCACGCGGAAGCCGAAATTGAAGCGGCCGTTTCGGCGGCGGCGATCTTGGGCGGTGAGATTGAGACATACCACGACTACACCCTCCCAGGCAGTCCCGATGTAGTGCGGCGGATTATGGTAATACGCAAGGTCACGCCAACGCCGGAGCGGTATCCGAGACGGTTTGCACGGATGCAAAAACAGCCGTTGTAGGCCTGTATATTGTCATGCAGGGGCGGCCATTAGCTGTAAGCCGTTAACGACTTATCCCTATCTCTCTGTGAAAAAATGCCCATAAGCCGCGCAGGTTCCTTTGGAAAAGAAACTGCGCGGCCTATGGGCATCTCTGTGTAACATGCGGAGTGATTTTTACATACGCCGCACAAAAAAAGCAAAAGGGCGAACACAAGGTTCGCCCCTATATCACAATTATAATGGGTCAAAAGGTCAAGCCCCTACCCCAAAGAAATATTATCCATCCCGTTTTGCTCAAACTCGGCGATATATTCATCCATCCGACCCGTCAGCTCTTTGAAATTATTGCCGCTGATCGGCTCGTTGTTCATATCTCGCCGCGCCAATTCTTCTGCGAGGATTTCAAAGAATACGGCGTCTTCATAGTCCATAATAGCCTCGTGAATGCCGCCCTCTACGTAGGCACGGGAGGGGGACACGCCGTCTGCGTGGACTTCCAACAATTCAGGCATCCCGGCGGGGATGCTGTGAGAAAAAAGTTTGGCCTCCAAATCGTCATAGGGCGTGAATCTATCCTCACCCCGCGTGGAGTTGAGAACCCAGTTACCGACATAGGCCATATCTAAAAGCAAACGAAATTCTTGACTTGTTAAATCAATGTGCATAATGCTCTCCACCTTCTGCATCTTGTGCTACTAACATAGTATATCACAACATACAGAAAAATTCCACACAAATTTTTCTAATATTCTGTAAATTTGACTTAGGGCCTGTACTGCGGTATCATATTAGGGTAAATTTACCATGCAGGGGCGGCATTTTGCCGCCCGCCCTTGCTCTTTGGCTCCCTTACAAGCGAAGGCGGCTTTGCACGTCCCTACAACCACATCAAGGAGGCTAACTCATGACACCAAACAACCGACCCATCGGCGTTTTCGATTCCGGCCTCGGCGGGCTTACCGCGATGGCGACCCTCATCGAGCGTCTGCCCGGAGAGGATATCTGCTATCTGGGCGACACCGGGCGTGTGCCCTACGGTGTACGCAGCCGGGCGACCATCGAGCGGTACACGCGGCAGGACATGGCATTTTTGATGGAACTGGATGTCAAGGCCATAGTCGTAGCCTGCGGCACGGTGAGCGCGGTAGCCTTGGAGCAAATTCGGGGCGAATATACGATCCCCATCTACGGCGTGCTGGAACCCGCAGTCGATGCGGCATTGGCACGCACAAAGACGGAAAACATCGGTATCATCGGCACGGAGGCCACCATCTCCAGCGGAGCTTATGAGCGGCTCCTGCGTGCGGCGCGGCCGGACGTGAGGCTCACAAGCGTCGCCTGTCCGCTTTTCGTACCGCTTGTAGAAAACGGCCGAGTGGAGCCGGGCGATGTTGTGATTGAGACGATTGTTGCGGAATACCTTGCCCCCATCAAAGCCGCGGGAGTGGACACGCTGATTCTGGGTTGTACGCACTATCCCTTGCTGGAAGCGGTCATCGGCGCATATTTAGGCGCGGACACAGCCCTCATCTCCTCCGGCCGTGCGGCGGCGGAGCGTGTGGCCGCAGACCTCGCCGCGCAGGGGATGCTCGCGGCGCGGGAGACAGGCAGCTGCCGCTATTTCGTCACCGACAGCGTGACAGGGTTTGAGAAGCTTGCTTCGCTGTTTCTTCGCCGGGATGTATCGGGTAAGGTGGCGCAGGTGAGTTTGGAATCGCTTTGACAAGCGAGGGGAACAGAGGTATAATAGGTAGCCTGTCCACCCCATAGGGCCGATACCCACATCGGCCCCTACGAAAGATATTCCGAGGTACCCATACACCATGAGAGACGTAATCATATCCATCAAAGGCGCGCAGCGTCCCTACCTCGCCGAGGAAGACCGCGTTGAGTTTATCACCGGCGGCGAATATTGGAGCGACGGCACCGAGACCATGTTCACCTACATGGAGAGCGAGATGACAGGTATGGAGGGCACACGGACGACGTTCCGCATCAGCCCCCACAGCGTCGTCCTAACCCGCGAGGGCAGCACAAATGCCCAGATGATTTTCGAGCAGGGCAAAAAACATCTCTTCCTCTACGAAACCCCCTACGGCGCAACCTCCATGGGCGTAGACACCCGCCGCCTCATGACAGGCTTAGACGCTTCCGGCGGCGAGATGGAGATTGACTACACCATAGATGTAGACAGCGTAGTGGTGAGTGAGAACAGCTTTATTATTCGTGTCCGAGAAAATACTGCGTCGTAGGAGCGGATTCCATATCCGTCCGACAGGTAACGTGTGATTGATACGAGGGCGGATATGGAATCCGCCCTCTACAATGAAACCCCGGAGGTTTGTGCCATGTCAAACTTAATCGAAGTTGCAAAAAACCAAATCAGCGACCTCATCGCCGCTGCCTACAAACGGGCCGTGGCAGAGAACACGCTGCCGCCCGGCGGAGAGACCGTCATCGGTACCATCGACATCCCGCGTGACGCCAACAACGGCGACTACGCAACGGCGTGGGCGATGGCGGCGGCAAGGCCGCTCGGTCAGCCGCCCCGCAAGATTGCGGAGGCATTGACGGCACAGCTCGACCTTGCGGACAGCTATTTTGCCGAGGCTGAAATCGCAGGCCCCGGATTTATCAACTTCCGCCTTGCCGCGCGCTGGTATCGGGAGGTTTTGCAGACGGTTGAGACTATGGGTAAGGACTACGGCCGCATCAATGTGGGCCAAAACCAAAAAGTTATGGTCGAATTTGTCTCCGCCAACCCGACGGGGACGATGACCATCGGCAACGCCCGCGGCGGCGTATTGGGCGACACAATGGCTTCCGTCCTTGATTGGGCGGGGTATGACGTGTTTCGTGAGTTCTACGTCAACGACGCGGGCAATCAGGTCGAGCTGTTTGCGCAGAGCTTGGAGGCGCGGTATATTCAGCTTATCAAAGGCGAGGATGCCGCGGTCTTCCCCGAAAACGGTTACCACGGCGAAGATATCCGGGATTTAGCCAAGTGCTTCTATGACCAACACGGCGAAACCTATCTCGATATTCCCGAAGCGCAACGCCGTGCGGATATGATGACATTCGGTTTGGAATACAACATCGCCAAAATGGCCGCAGACTTGGAGCGGTACGGAATCACATACGACAACTGGTTCAAAGAGTCCGAACTATACGATTCCGGCTACTTGGAGGAGACGATTCAGCTCCTCATAGACGGCGGCCACACCTATGAAAAAGACGGCGCGCTGTGGCTCAATCTCATGGATTTGGGCGCGGAGAAAGATGATGTTCTCCGTCGGCGGGGCGGCCACTACACCTACTTTGCCGCCGACATAGCCTATCACAGAGACAAGTTCATCAAACGCGGCTTTGACCGCGTCATCGACGTCTGGGGCGCAGACCACCACGGCCATGCAATCCGCTTCAAGAAAATCCTCCCCGCTGTGGGCATAGACCCGGAGCGGCTGGATTTCCTTATCATGCAATTAGTCCGCCTCACCCGTGACGGGGAGACGGTGCGGGTGTCGAAGCGTACGGGTAAGTCCATCACGCTGGCGGATTTGTTGGACGAAATTCCGAAAGATGCCGCCCGTTTCTTCTTTTCCACACGTCCCGATACGCACTTGGAGTTCGACCTCGGCCTCGCCGTGCGACAGGACAGCGAAAACCCCGTCTACTACATCCACTATGCCCACGCCCGTATCTGTACGCTGGTCAAGGCCTTAGCGGAAGAGGGCGAGATCGTCCCCGCTGCCGCCGATGTGGACTTGACGCAGGTAACGGGAGCAGATGAGCAATCCCTAATCAAAGCCATCGCCCGTCTCCCGGAAGAAATCCGCATCGCCGCACGGGATTACGACCCCTCGAAAATCAACCGCTACGCGCAGGAGTTGGCGGCGGCTTTCCACGGGTTCTACAGCCATTGCCGCATCAAGGGTGAGACCCGGGAGGTGCTGCGGGCAAGGCTCAAGCTCGCCGACACAGCACGGTGCGCGATTGCTTGCTGTTTGGATATTTTGGGTGTATCCGCACCGGAACGCATGTAAGAGAAAAACGGCTCTCCGAGCCGTTTTTCTCTTAGGAGTGATAGACCGATAGAACCGCGCGTATACTTCGTAGGGGTCGATGCCCACATCGACCCGCCATCCGAATTATGGGCACAGGTCGATGTGGGCATCGACCCCGACAAAGAGATGGAGAACAGATATGACACACAAAGCTAATCTCGCCGAAACACCGCCCGTGCGCCATCAGGGTTTGTATCTCTGGATGAAAAGTGCCGTTTCCATTTTTTTGGCATTCGTTCTCGTACTTGCACTCGGCGCACAGCCGATTGCGGTCATCGGTGATTCGATGAATCCGACCCTTTTAGACGGCGATCAAGTGATTGTACGCAGCATATTCTACACGCCGCGGCGCGGGGACGTGATTGTCTTTGTCAGGTACGCTGTCCAAGACGGTACACCTTTGGTCAAGCGTGTGATTGCGTTGGCGGGGGATGTCGTAGACATCAACGCGGCGACGGGCACCGTCTATGTGAACGGTACGGCCATCGATGAGCCGTATAGCAGCGAACATACAACACAGGCGGGAAATATCAGTTATCCGTTTACGGTGCCGCCGGGCTATGTGTTTGTCCTTGGCGACAACCGCAGTCCATACGGCTCCCTCGACAGCCGCCATACAATGCTCGGCCCCGTAGATGAGCGGGAGATTGTCGGCGGGGTGATTGCCGTAGCTTCACCGCTGGAGCGGGCGAGGTTGATGGTGAGGTAGGGGGGGAGTGCGCCTACAATGCACACGTATATTCAGCGAAAATGCACCGCAAGCCGCAAAGCCTCCTTTTCCAAAGGAGGTGGCAGGCGCAAGCCTGACGGAGGATTTGTTCCCTCTACCCCGTTCCCCGTAGGGCGCGATGTCCTTCATCACGCCGCATCCCCACTATAGGTTCAGCGCAGGGCGCGATGAGGACATCGCTCCCTATAAGGTCAAGGGCAATCCTCAGTCAGCTTCGCTGACAGCTCCTTTGGAAAAGGATTATGTGCATGTGCCTCTACCCCACCAACAGGAGATTCTTATGACAATCTTCATCACCCTAGCCGCAATCGCCCTGCTTGTTCTGGCCGCAGTCGCCCTCGACATCCGCCTCGCCGTTCCGCACTACCGCCTGCCTGCAAAGCCCCTTACTCGCCCCCTGCGCATCATCGTTCTCGCCGACCACCACTCCAGCCCTTACGGCAAAGCGCAGATGCGTCTGCTCGCCCTCATCCGCAAGCAAAACCCCGACCTCATCCTCATGCCGGGCGACATGGCGGACGACAAGCGGAGCAATCGGGAAGTGGAACTGCTCTTCCGCGGACTCCGTGACTACGGCCGCCCCGTCTACTACACCACGGGCAACCACGAGAGCCGCCGGGGTGCCGATATGGCAAGGGTCAAGGCCATGGCGGAACGTTACGGCATCACCGTGCTCACGGACGAGACGAAACGCATCGAAATAAA